>OLHR01000166.1_pt1 | contig 24894 bp, 24 predicted proteins | sample 1609291 | NCBI WGS metagenome assembly OLHR01 (sample SAMN05416707, study PRJEB24817) | seawater metagenome | isolation source: Sea water | place: Canada:Atlantic | collected 2013-07 | reverse complement strand
TTTTCTCAACACAAGACCATGCGGCGGCAGCGATTGCAGCGGGCGGTACCCCAGTTTTCGCAATCAAAGGTCAAAGCTTGACCGAACATTGGGATTACCTTGACCGTTCCTTCATGTTCCCAGAAGGCGCAAATATGATCCTCGACGATGGCGGCGATGCGACGCTGTATGTGCTTTTGGGTGCACGGGTTGAAGAAGGCGAAACTGACCTGATCGAAGTTCCGACTTCCGAAGAAGAAGAGGCAGTGTTCGCGCAAATCAAAAAACGTATGGCCGAAACTCCGGGCTTCTTTGTCAAAACCCGTGCAGCGATCCAAGGTGTTTCTGAAGAAACAACGACCGGCGTTCACCGCTTGTATGAATTAGTCAAACAAGGTCAATTGCCCTTTCCTGCGATCAACGTGAACGACTCTGTCACCAAGTCGAAATTCGACAATAAATATGGCTGCAAAGAATCTCTGGTTGATGGCATCCGCCGCGCCACTGATACGATGATGGCTGGGAAAGTTGCTGTTGTTTTGGGCTATGGCGATGTGGGAAAAGGCTCCGCTGCTTCTCTTAAAGGTGCTGGTGCCCGTGTGAAGGTGACTGAAGTTGACCCTATCTGTGCTTTGCAAGCTGCAATGGATGGCTTTGAGGTTGTTTTAATCGAAGATGTTGTGTCCAGCGCCGACATTTTCATCACAACAACCGGCAACAAAGACGTGATCCGCATTGAACATATGCGTGAGATGAAAGACATGGCGATTGTTGGCAACATTGGTCACTTTGACAATGAAATCCAAGTGGCAAGCTTGAAGAATCACAAATGGACGAACATTAAAGAGCAAGTCGACATGATCGAAATGCCGAACGGCAATCGCTTGATCCTGCTGTCCGAAGGCCGTTTGTTGAACCTTGGCAATGCGACAGGCCATCCATCATTCGTGATGTCAGCTTCGTTCACCAACCAAGTTTTGGCGCAGATCGAGCTGTGGACCAAAGGCGATGATTACAACAATGACGTGTATATCTTGCCCAAGCACCTCGACGAAAAAGTGGCGCGTTTGCACCTGGATCGCATCGGCGTGAAGCTGTCCAAGTTGAATAAAGAGCAGGCCGATTATATCGGCGTGAGCACTGATGGCCCGTTCAAGCCAGAGCACTACCGCTACTAAATAGGTTCAAAACCAAGAAAATACGCGGGCGCTGAGAAATTCCTCGGCGCCCGATTTTGCTTAAAGGGCCATCAAAATGGCGCTGATGATCGCGCAGCCAATGATGCCTCCACCGATGGTTTGGAAAGCACCGCATATCAGATAGCGCCGAAGGCAAAAGAAGCAGCTGCGGCCACGAGGACATATATAAATTCCATAAGACACCTCCAATCCTAATGACTTTATAATAAGAAAAATTGGCATTCGCGGGCGGCACGCAAGTAAAAAATTAGCCTTCAGCCAGTTTTAGAATGATGTCCTATTCCGCCTCGCGCACCGGCTGCACCGACAGCCAGGTTTGTTTTACACATCCCGAGTGTGACGGGAGACGCCAACGGGCGCGGATGTCAACACAGTCCCATCTTGGGTCACCGGCGCGGCTGTCGGGATGGGATAAGGTACAAATCTCAACAATGCCATCACGGCTTTTTCTGATTGTGAGTGGTAGAAGAATGCTTGATCGTCCAGTTGCATCAGACGCACGTTTGTTGCGGGCTTGATAATTGCGCACGCCGTCCTACTTATCATGGTAAGTGTAGTGGGCCAGTTGATCATCCCAAGGCCAAGTTAAAGGCTCAGATTTGAACAACCAATACGCCATTAACCGATAACTTTCTTCCACTGGCTCACAATCACGCTCTCAAACAACCCAGTCTTATTGTAGGGATCGTTTTCCGCCCAGGCTTCAGCCGTAGTCATATCAGCGACATCCAAAACAATCAGAGAACCGCACATTTGATCATCTGCATCTAGAAAAGGTCCTGCCATTTCAACAACGCCAGTTTGCTTGATATAGGCGAGATGCGCCTCTCTTGTATCAACCCGCATTTGCAGGTGGTTGGGCTTATCGCGGGTGATAACAGCTACGCGCATTATAATTCCTTTCTGAGGGGCCGCGCCATAAGGGCGGCGAGAGCTTGTGAAACGGTTACCGTGCCAGAACATAAGCCTGCAACCGCTTCTGTGATCGGCATATCAATTTCAAGTCGCTGCATAATGGGCAGCAAGGCCAACGCGGTGGCTTTGCCTTCGACGGTGATGCTTGGATCAAAGGGCGTAGCTTGTCCCAATGCCATCCCAAAGCGATAGTTGCGAGATTTGTCAGAGGTACAGGTCAGGCATAGATCACCAAAGCCCGAAAGGCCCGCCAAGGTTTCTGGCTGCGCCCCCAGATGTACCGCATAGCGCATGATTTCTGCTTGGCCTCGGGTTATCAAAGCTGCCCGCGCGCTTTCGCCCAAGCCCGCTCCCATTGCGGCGCCACAGGCAATCGCCATCACGTTTTTAAGCGCGCCGCCCAGCTCGGCCCCAATGGGATCATGTGAGATATAAAGGCGTAGGGTGTCGGTCGACAGGTCCGATTGCCAAGCGTTCACCGCTTGGCTAGCATCTGCCGCAAGGGTGAGGGCGGTTGGCAACCCGCGTGCGATATCGGTGGCAAAGCTTGGCCCAGTGAGCAAGCCAACTGGCCCGTCAGGGTAGCCAGCCTGTAAGACCGAGTAGCCTCCCAGCCCTGTCGCCAAATCCACACCCTTGCTGCACCCAATCAAAGGCCGGCCTTCAAAATGCCCCACCAGATCCGCCAATGTGGCGCGGGTGGATTGTAAGGGGATGGCGCTCAGGATGAAGTCTGCTCCTTGGACGGCGGCCTTAGCGTTGGATGTGACAGTAATATTGGACCCCAAAACTGCACCAGGTAATTTCGTGTTTTCTCGCCCAGCCCCCATCCCAGCGACAGTCTTTGCATTTCGCCCCCAAAGGCGAATGTGATGGGTGTCGGACAGGGCGATTGCGAGGGCAGTTCCAAAAGCCCCGGCGCCAAGGATGCAAACTGTCATACCTGCGCCTTCGGTGTTATGGTGCTGTTGTTCATTGCTCTGCCCCTGTTGTGCAAATATAGACTAAGGCCTAACATCCTTGGTGTTTCTGCTCAATCCTACGGTGGCCTATTGCCCTATATATTGCTCACACGCCCCTGCGACCAAGCGCGCAGCTTTGCTGAAGCCCTAACGCTGCGTGGCGTGGCGGTGCAAAATATCGTTATTGATCCGATTTTGAAAATTGAAGCGGTCGCAGCACCGTTTGATTTTGCGCCCATCCAAGGCCTTCTCATTACATCTGCGAATGCGGTTGCACACTTACCGGCAGATTTGGTTGGATCCAACCTTCCAGCTTACTGTGTGGGCGAGGCAACCACGCGCGCGGCGATCAAGCGAGGGCTTACGGCGTGGCATATGGCGGCCACTGCGCAGGGGCTTTGCGCAGCGGTTGGCCACGAAAACCCAACTGGGCCGCTTTTGCATTTGCGCGGGGCACACACGACATTGGACATTGCGCGTCACTTCCAGGGCACAAGGATCAATTTACAGAACCTAGTGACCTACCAACAAATCGAACAGACATTGAAGCACGAAACCTATCAGATGTTGCAGAGTGCTGGGCGGGTTATACTGCCTATATTCTCTCCCCGAAGCGCGCGGCTGTTGTGTGGATTGGATCTAGATTGGACCGGGCATATCGCTGTGGCGATCAGCCAAGCCGTGTCCGAGCCGTGCCGAATGGCGGGGTTTGGGGAGGTTATTGTTTCGCCAAAACCTGACACGGTCTCTATGCTTGACGTCACAACTCCGCTTATGGCAGCGAAGAGTGGTTGAGAGATTTTACTCGCGGGGATAGTCTAAAGACTAGGGCATAAGGCAAAAAGGTGACGATCGTGGCAGACACAGAATCCACAGACCGACAGGGACCGTTGGTGCTTGATGCCGAGGCGGCGCAGAGCACGGTGATCGATGCTGAAGTCATCCCGAATGCGCCGGTTGAGGATCTTGAACCACAATCTGCGGCAGCTGAAAAAGTAAAAACTTTACTCCCCTTTCTGGCTGGTGGCTTGTTGGCGGGGGTTATTGGCTTTGTCGCGGCTCTGCTGCCGGGCCATCTTAACCCCAGCGACCCAATTGCCCCTGTTTTGATAGCTCAAAATCAACTTTTGGAACAAATTCAGGCGCAAACGGCACAAATTGAGGCCATTCAAGCTCAGCCTAAGCCTGTGGATCTGTCGGGAGAGGTTGCCACGCTTGCCGATTTGGCGACTGCACTTCGCGCCGATCTTTCCACTCTGAAATTAGCACAGATGGCGCAAGGGCAAACCCTGTCTCAACGGATTAGTACGCTAGAAAAGCGGCCACTGGCGGAAGGTGTTTCACCTTTGGCAATAGCTGCCTATGAACGCGAATTGGCGCAGTTGCGTGCAGATATTGATCAGGTGACCAGTGAGGCTGCGAGCAAGATTGAAGCAACCAAAGCGGCAGCAGAAGCCCTAGAAAGCAATGCTGTGAAGCTGTCTCGGAAGGGCACGGTTACCACTGCATTAAATGCGATTCGTGTGGCTGTGGAAGCTGGTGCAAGCTATGACGCAGCTTTGGCTGATTTGGCCGCAGCGACGGATCTAGAGCTTCCCACCGGCCTTGCAGAAAACGCGTCAAATGGTGTGACAAGTCTCAATGTTTTGCAAAACCAGTTTTCGCCTGCGGCGCGAGTCGCCCTGAAATTAGTACGTCAAGAACAGGAACCTGCTGAGGGTGAGAATGGCATGCTGGCTTTTTTTAAAGCTCAGTTGGGTGTGCGGTCATTGAGCGCAAAAGAGGGCACTTCCGCTGACGCCGTTCTGTCGCGCGCACAGGCGGCGGTTGGTGTGGGCAATTTTGAGGTGGCCCTGTCTGAAATTGCAACCTTGTCTGATGCCGGACAAGTCTCGTTACGGGAGTGGTCGCTGGCAGCGGCTCTGCGGCTAGAAGTTTTGGCGGCCTTACAAGAATTTTCCAGCGCTTTGACTGGCAATTGAGGAATATTTGATGCTTTGGTCCCTGATCAAAATCTTAAGTTTTGTGGCTGCGGTGACAGCAGTCACCTTTGGAGCTGGGATGCTCATGGAGGCTCAAGGCGGCGTCACCATCCAATATGCTGGGGTTGAGCTGTCCTTTGGGCCATTTCAGGCGGTCATAACGGTGTTGGTATTGATCGTGGGGCTGTGGGTGTTGTTGAAGTTCATCGGGCTGTTGATCGCAGTGTTGCGCTTTATCAATGGCGACGAAACGGCCCTGTCTCGGTATTTTGATCGCAACCGAGAAAGTCGGGGATTTGAGGCCCTATCTGATGGGCTGATGGCCTTGGCGAGTGGGGATGGCCGCGAAGCGATGGCAAAGGCTAAGAAGGCAGATCGTTTGCTCAATCGGCCCGATTTGACCAATTTGGTTGTGGCACAGGCAGCTGTTGCCAATGGGGATGCTGCCACCGCTAAAGCCACTTTTAAAAAGCTGTTGCAAGATCCAAAGACGCGCTTTGTGGGCATTTACGGACTGTTGCAACAGAATCTACAGGCTGGTGAAACGGATATCGCTTTGAAATTGGCCGAGCACGCCTTTGCTTTGAAGCCCAAACATTTAGAAACCCAAGATGCCTTGCTAAAGTTACAGGCCAGCCAAGAGGATTGGCAGGGTGTTCGCACAACGTTGAACGCCAAGTTAAAACATGGCGCCTTGCCACGGGACGTATACAAGCGCCGCGATGGGGTTTTTGCCCTATCACAAGCGCAGGAACTTCGTGGGGAGGGCAAACTTGAGGCGGCGCATAAGCTTGCGGTGGAGGCAAATCGCTTGTCACCTACGCTTGTTCCCGCCACTCTTTTGGTGGCGCGGGGCCATCTCGAGCAAGAGAAGCCAAAGCTCGCTGCAAAAGCCTTGCTGGCTGCATGGTTGCTGGACCCACACCCAGAGTTGGCGGCTGGGTTCGCGGCTATTGCGCCCGAGGAATCCGCTGAGGATCGGTTGAAGCGATTTTCCGTTCTCACGAAATCTGCGCCTGCGCATCCTGAAACCAAAATGCTATTGGCTGAGCTGAATATTGCGACCGGCGATTACCAAGTCGCGCGTTCAGCGCTTGGAAATCTTGCGACCTCTGACCCTACAATGCGGTCCCTTACAATCTTGGCGGCCATAGAACGTGGTGACGGGGCCGATGATCAATCTGTGCGTCAATTGTTGACGCAGGCCATTTCTGCACAGCGCGATCCGCAGTGGATCTGTGATAACTGTGGCGATGTTCATCAAGATTGGGAGCCAGTGTGCCTGAACTGTAACGCGATTGACAGCATCGGCTGGAAACGCCCACCTCAGTCTGAGGCCGTAAGCCCACAGATGTTACCGCTTATCGTGGGGCATATGTCCCCGGTTGAGCAGGATGCAGCTTTTGTGTCGCCCACGGCTAAAATAGAGGTGTTGGATGATCTTGGTGGCGGCGACGCCACGAAGGAGCCTAAAGAATAAGGTCGTTGCAGTAGAGCCGGTGCAGCACTTCCAAAACGCAAGCGACACGTTCACCCTTGAGCGCATAAAAGATTGTTTGCTTGTCGCGGCGCGTCATGACCAAATTTGAATCGCGCAGCTTCTTGAGGTGATGCGACATGGCGGGTTGTGAAAGGCCAGCATCGGTGGCCAGTTTTTGAACGCTTTTTTCACCGCCCAGCATCATGCACAAAATGCGTAAGCGGGCCGGGTGGGATAGCATTTCCATAAGCTTTGCGGCTTCAAAAATTTGTTCGTTAAGCTGTTCGAAGTTTAGGTTTTTGATGTTTTTTGGGCCCATGGAGACTAGTCATATTCAAAACTAGAGATTTGTACAAGAATTTTTAATACCGCTATCACGATATTGGGCGCGTATATTATGTCAGGGCCGCAATCGTGTTTTCGAATTCTTGCCATGCGGAAGTCGAGCTGTCTTCTATGATAAGTTCTCGCACAACATTTGGTGAAAATGTTGCGCAATCAGTGCCTTGAAGCCCTATTTCAACCAGATGCGCTGCGGATCGAATTGAGGCGGCCAATACTGAACATGGTCCGGACTGCGTCAGTTTGTTCATCGTGGCGAGCTGTTCGAGGTCATTTAAGCCTTGATCGCGCATGCGCCCTAGGTAGGGCGCTAGGTAATCGGCGCCCAATGCATGGGCGATAAGAGCTTGCTTTGAATCGTAACAGGCCGTGAGTAGTGTTTTGCCGCCAAGTGCTTTGATGGCGGGAAAAATGCGCAAGGCCGGTTCGACCAGCGGGACCTTGATCACTGCATCAATTCCAACATTATGACTAATCTCGTAAATCCTTTTGGCCCAATCAGCATAGCTGTTCGGATCGCCATAAACTTGAACATGAAGTTCTTTGGCTCCAAGGTCACAGGCGCGCGCATACATGGCGTGCCAATCAATCTCAGCGTAATTCAACCCTGCCCTTTGGGCCAATAGGGGGTTGGTGGTAATACCCTCAAAAAGGCCCAAAGGCAAAAGCTTATCCCACTCAGATGTATTTGCAGTGTCGAGATAGAGCTTCATGTTGTGCCTTTGCTGCACCAAAAATTTGGTGCGTGTTAAGTTTGAGGCCAACATCGGTCAGCTGATGACGGCCAGCGCACCAACGACCATGCGGGGTGCTGCTACAAAATGCTTTAAAATTTGTATGACCGCAACGGTGAAGAAGACCCTGCCAAAGCCAAACTCGTTGTAGATTGGCAAATTATGTGACCCCAAGCACAAGATACAGAAAGGGGGATGGCCAATTGTCAGATATCATGGCCGCATGTCTTCAAATATCAGCAGGCAACAACGGGCTTTGGTTTCGTGAAGTTGCCAAACCAAGCGGTAGGAAGGCCTGTAAACGTCAGGATTTCAACTCAACCACCGGGAACAAAACTTTACTATTGTATATTATAAATTCTTTATATATAAAATTTGGAATATGATATCTTTATCCTTTGATGGAGCCGTAAATGGAAACTGAATTCACACCAATTCTATCACTTCTGGGCGGAGGTCTTATTGGCGCATCCGCTGTATTGTTGATGGCAACCCATGGGCGAATCGCCGGGATTAGCGGCATCATATCTCGCATATTACCACCAAGAAGTGCTGGACAAAGCCTGTCGCAGGGTCTTGTATTCGTGATCGGTCTTTTGCTTTCGGCACCCATTTGGGTTTTGGTTTATGGCCAATCTCCCGTGCAGACCGTTTCTGACAACCTCCCACTTTTGGGGGCAGCAGGTATTCTCGTTGGGTTTGGCTCTGTTCTTGGCAATGGATGCACCAGTGGCCACGGGGTTTGCGGTATATCAAGACTGTCGGGTCGCTCCATCGTGGCCACCGTCACCTTTATGAGCACAGCATTCATTGCAGTCCTGCTGCTTCGCCACGTAATTGGAGCATAAGATTATGAAAAACCTCGTAACCCTAATTGCGGGCCTAATGTTTGGCACCGGACTCATTCTGTCTGGCATGGCCAACCCTGCCAAAGTGCAAAACTTCCTCGATTTGTTTGGCACGTGGGACCCGAGCCTTGCCTTCGTTATGGGGGGGGCCATTGCTGTCACAATGCCCGGCTTTTGGCTGGTCACACGACGTGCAAAACCGTTCTTTAACGACGTGTTTCACCTGCCAACACGCACAGATTTTGATAAGCGCCTTGTTTCAGGCGCGGCCATATTTGGCTTGGGCTGGGGGCTGGGTGGGTTTTGTCCGGGTCCGGCCGTCACTGCAGTGCCATTGGCCGCCCAAGGAACCATTGTTTTTGTTGTCACGATGTTGATTGGGATGGTGGCTGCAAAATACTTCGTCCTATGGCGGGATCGCCGGGCTTGGGATTTGGCAGGAAAAACGTCACAATTGTAAGGGTCCAGTATGTCAGTCTCAGCTTTGAATATCTCACCACAGCCTGAAGTGATCGCATCCTTTGATGCGCCAACAAACACGATCAGCTATATTGTGAAAGATCCAAATAGCAACGCCTGTGCAGTCATCGATTCTGTTATGAACATGGACTATGCGGCAGGGCGGATCACCTTTGAGAGCGCCGACAGCATCATTCAGACAATTACAGACCGTGGTCTCGACTTGCAGTGGATCATCGAAACTCATGTGCACGCCGATCACCTATCAGCCGCCCCCTATCTCCAAGATAAATTGGGTGGCCAAATTGGGATCAGCAGTAAGATCATCGATGTGCAAAATACCTTTGGGAAAATATTCAACGAAGGTACTGAATTTCAGCGAGACGGGTCGCAATTTGACGCGTTGTTTGAAGATGGTGACAGCTACCAGGTTGGCACATTGCATGCCAATGTGATTGCAACTCCCGGCCACACCCCGGCCTGCATGGTTCATGTCATGGGGGATGTGGCCTTCGTTGGCGACACTTTGTTTATGCCCGACGGTGGTTCTGCTCGCGCTGATTTCCCGGGTGGAGATGCTGGAATTTTGTTTGATTCGATTCAAAAAGTTTTGAGTCTGCCGGATGAAACGAGGCTTTTCATGTGCCATGATTACGGACCCAATGGTCGTGACATTCAGTGGGAAACCACCGTGGTGGATGAGCGTGAAAACAATATACACGTTGGCATGGGCGCTACCCGCGAGAGCTTTGTAAAGCTGCGCACCGAACGGGATGCAACCCTTGCAATGCCAAAACTGATTATTCCTGCACTGCAGATCAATATGCGTGCTGGAGAAGTGCCTACAGACTCCAAAGGCCACCCTAGCATTAAAGTACCAATAAACGCTCTTTAGGGCGTCATAACTTCGACAAAAACAAAAGTGTTGGGCCCGCAATGCCTACTAAAGGATATGCTATGTCTATGATCAAGCTTGCCGACAACTTTTACGTTGGGCCGCAAATTGAAATTGATGATCTCGAAGATTTTCAGACGGCTGGGATCAAAACAGTGATTTGTTTCCGACCGGATGGTGAAGGGCAAGATCAAACCAAATTCGCGCATGTCGCAGAAGAAGCAAAAGAATTGAAAGTTAATGCGCATTACCTGCCAATCATTCTCGGTCAAATTTCTGACGAACAGGTGGTTGAATTTGGCAACATTTTACAAGATAACCCGGTTCCAATCTTTGCCTATTGCCGCAGTGGTGCACGTGCAACAATGCTTTGGGCTTTGAACCAAGCGCAGGCCGGCCGGCCTGTTGACGAAATATTGGGTGCAGCCAAAATAGCAGGCTATGATCTGACGGCCATGGCGCCACGCCTGTCTCAGAAATAAACCCAAGACCATCCCGAAAGATCACACCATGAAAAACCTCCCCAACTTATCGCGATACTTGCCAATTTTGAGTTGGGGGAAAACCTATAACCAGCTGTCGCTGACCAATGACTTGGTCGCCGCGGTCATTGTTACGATCATGCTGATTCCACAATCACTGGCCTATGCGATGTTAGCGGGCTTGCCCCCTCAGATGGGGCTTTATGCCTCCATCCTTCCGATCACACTTTACGCAATTTTTGGCACTAGCCGTGCCTTGGCTGTGGGGCCTGTGGCTGTTGTGTCACTGCTGACAGCCGCCTCCATTTCTCGAATTGCGGCACCCGGCAGTGAAGAATATATCTTTGCCGCAATCACCTTGGCGTTTCTGTCTGGCGTATTTTTGCTGGCCATGGGTATATTTCGACTTGGGTTTATGGCCAATTTTCTATCCCATCCTGTCATTGCTGGGTTTATCACCGCATCGGGCATTATCATTGCCGCGAGCCAGCTGAAAAACATCTTCGGCATCGAGGCGCATGGTCATAATTTGGTGCAGATACTGAGCTCGATGTCGGGGTACTTGGGTGAAATCAATTGGATTACCGCCACCATTGGGATCCTGACCGCTGCCTTTTTGTTTTGGGTGCGCAAGGGATTGTTGCCGCTCTTGCGTGGTCTTGGCCTTCCCAAACGAACAGCGGAGATTATCGCCAAAACTGGACCAGTGGCTGCGATTGTGGCGACAACACTTTTGGTTTGGGCGTTTGACCTAAAAAGCGCTGGGGTCAAGATTGTGGGCGCGGTGCCTCAGGGCCTACCGCCCCTGACAGTACCGGGATTTTCGCTTGAGCTCTGGACTAGCCTTTTGAGTTCTGCTGTTTTGATCTCAGTGATTGGCTTTGTGGAATCAATTTCAGTGGCGCAAACGTTGGCGGCTAAAAAGCGGCAGCGCATTGATCCCGATCAAGAGCTGATCGGTCTAGGCGCCGCAAACATCGGCGCGGCCTTCACCTCTGGCTTTCCGGTCACCGGTGGGTTCTCCCGCTCAGTCGTCAACTATGATGCAGGTGCTGATACCCCGGCGGCGGGCGCCTATACCGCCGTTGGGTTGATGTTCGCGTCACTGTTCCTTACGCCGCTTATATTCTTCCTGCCCAAAGCGACCCTCGCTGCGACCATCATTGTCGCTGTGCTCTCCTTGGTGGATTTCTCAATCTTGGGCAAAGCCTGGCGCTATTCAAAAGCGGATTTCATCGCGGTTGCAGCGACCATGTTTATCACTCTGGTGGTTGGGGTTGAGGTTGGTGTGATCACTGGGGTTTTGGTGTCCATCTTGATTCATCTGTATAAATCCTCCCGCCCACATATTGCGACGGTAGGGCAAGTGCCTAATTCCGAGCATTTTCGAAATGTGCTGCGCCATGATGTCATCACCCATCCGAATATTTTGACCGTTCGTGTGGATGAAAGCCTATATTTTGCAAATGCGCGCTTTTTGGAAGACCACCTTTTTGAACGGGTGGCACGCCGGACCGAGCTACGAGATGTTATTCTCATGTGCTCGGCCATCAACGCGATTGATATGAGCGCACTGGAGTCGCTTGAGGCCATCAATGAGCGCCTGTGCGACATGGGGGTTTCATTTCATCTGTCGGAAATCAAGGGCCCGGTGATGGATCAATTGGTGGACACTGACTTTCTTAAACACCTGACGGGTGAGATATTCCTCAGTCAAAAAATCGCAGTTGATCGGCTCAGCCAAGCCTAATCGCCCCTATGACAATGCTTGACCGATACTGGGGCATAATGCAGTGATGGACTTATTGAAAAATAGGTGATCGCTATGAACTCATGGCCAAATTTCTCAGGGCCTGAATTATGCGGGCTTGAGGCGCATCAAGTCGTCAAAATTTTGAAAGCGGGGCAGGTGTCGCCTGCGGAGCTTCTGGAGGCCGCGGTGCAACGGATTTCTCAGACCGGTCCTGTGATCAACGCCACTCCCACCCTATGCGAAACCCGCGCACGCAAGGCCGTTTTGGATCCCCAAGAGAGCGGCCATGCCGGTTGGTTGGCGGGTCTGCCCATTTCCATTAAAGATTTGAACGCCGTCGCAGGGGTACGCACCACATACGGAACCAAGGGCTTTGCAAATTTCGTACCGCAAGACAGTGACCCTCTTGTTGAGCAACTAGAGGCCCGCGGCGGCGTTGTCTTGGGTAAAACTAACACGCCAGAATTTGGCGCAGGCGGCAATACATTTAACGATGTGTTTGGACAAACCCTCAACCCGTGGAACACGAGTCTAAATGCTGGCGGCTCTTCTGGCGGAGCTGCGGCCTCATTGGCTGCAGGTGAAATTTGGTTGAGCCAAGGCTCAGATCATGGCGGCAGCCTGCGCACGCCAGCGGCCTATTGCGGGATTGTGGGATTGCGCCCCAGCCCCGGCATTGCAGGCGGTCCGGGCAAGGACAACGCCTTTATGATTGAAGCTGTACAGGGCCCTATGGCTAGATCCGTTACCGATTGCGCGCTGTTTTTGGATGCGATGTCAGGCTTTGATCCGCGCCTTCCTATATCCTACCCGGGGCCAAGCACATCGTATCAAGAGGCTGTCACCTGCGTGGAGGCCCCAATTGCAATTGCTTTCGCTCCTGATTTAGGGGGCTTTGGTCAAGTCGATACGGAAATGGATTTGCACTTGCGTGGGGTATTGGGCCAGTTGCAGAGAGATGGGGTTAATGTCGACGAGGCGTGCCCGGACCTTTCCAATCTTGAGCGGACTTACCACAGCCTTAGGGGCTTGATGTGGGCCACAGCCGCCAAGCGCTTACCGCAAGACATTAAGCAATACTTTAAGGCCACATTGGCGCAAAATACTGTTTTTGGGCAATCCCTGACCATTGATGACATTATCGATGCTAATTTGAACCGCTCTATAATTTTTGATCAGATGCTGGCCTTGTTTGAAAAATATGACGTCTTGGCTTGCCCCACCGTCGGCTGCATGCCGCATCTGGCCTCCAAAGAATGGGTCTCGTCGGTTGGTGGTGTTGAATTGACCGGATATATGGATTGGTTGCGGTTCGCCTTTTTGGCCACCACCACCGGCCTTCCGGCGATATCTGTACCGGTTGGATTGGGACCGCGTGGTCTGCCCGTGGGGTTACAGTTGATCGGAAAGCCGCGTGGGGAAGCCGCGCTCTTAGCAGCAGCGCGCCGGGTTGAGATCGTGGTTGGGGGCCCATTGGGGCCCATTGATCCCATCGTATAGTACACACGCATGACAATGGGCGCTGGCGGCTTTGAGTGTTGCCCAGACCTTGTTGAAAATCATATAACGCGATCAATATTAGGCGAAAATCCGCAGTAAAATTTTTAAGCATTGGCCGCTGTTGTGGCCATAACATGAATATTTTTCATGTGGCTCGATGAACCCACCTCAAAATTGGAACTCTCTGCCCAAGATGTTTGGTTCAGAGTCTTAGGGGGAGCTGATTTGCCAAGTTAGGGGTGGTCTTATCTGTTGTTATCCAGGCCTCGAATAAAAGATTGGGCGCATTGCCCATCTCAGAGTGCATTCAGACCATGGATGACCGTCATATCTGTTGCGACGACGCCCTCAGGCGCTAGCAAGCCTTTGTGGGACCTTATCTTCGGCTGGATCGTGCCTTTCGAGTGTTTTCTCATTCGGACAAGCTGTCGATGATAAAGCTGGTATATTTGGATGTGGAAAACCATGCGCACCGAGGATCTTCGCGTGGCGATGCTCAGCCTGCATGGTCACAATCGGATATCCTTGAACTTTCGATTTTGGGAGTGAGCCCAAGATCTGGATGCTGGATCCTACTCAAACATTCGTTTTCTTACCCGATTTATTTATCGCTGTCACTTTGAGGGGCGAGAGGTTGTTTTTGTGGGCTTCAGTGACAGCCAGGACAGCGCTGATGGCAATCTACAGATTTCATTGGATCGCGCGCGCTGTGCAGGCGAAAATTGCTACAATGCTGGACGATACCGCGCTCAGGGCGGGCTTTCAGGTAATCGGTTTGGTAGAGGGGCTTCCGGTCGGGTGTAATGACACCCTATGGGGCCAAAACCAAAATAGAATTGTTGAGATCTGGGCAAAGTAGATGCGTGGGCCGGGATCAATAGTTGATCCAAGCCCCGATAAACGCTTTTAATCGCGACCCTTCATGCTGTCCCAAAACCCTTTGACCTTATTAAAAAAACCTTGGCTTTCCGGGCTATTGTTTGTGGACAGCTCTTCGAACTCCTTCAAGAGTTCTTTTTGGCGCACGGTCAAATTCACCGGCGTTTCGACCTGAAGCTCAATAAACATATCGCCCAAAGCACCACCGCGCACGGCGGGCATTCCTTTGGCGCGCAGCCGCATTTGCCGGCCCGATTGACTGCCTGCGGGAATTTTAACCCGGCTACGGCCACCATCAATGTTTGGCACTTCAATATCACCGCCCATGGCCGCAGAGGTCATGGAAACTGGAATATTGCAAAATAGCTTTGTGCCCTCACGCTCAAAAATCTCGTGATCATCCACCTCAATAAAGATATAGAGATCGCCTTGAGGGCCACCCTGAGAGCCGGCTTCGCCCTCGCCTGATAGGCGGATGCGCGTGCCGGTTTCGACGCCGGGCGGTATATTGACTGAGAGGGCACGGTCCTTCTCGACGCGACCTGCGCCGCGACAGCTTGAGCATGGGTTCTTGATCACTTGGCCGGCACCAGAACAGGTGGGGCAGGCGCGTTCAACAGTGAAAAACCCCTGCTGGGCACGAACTTTACCCATGCCAGCACAGGTGCCACAGGTTGCGGGTTCGCTGCCTGCTGCGGCGCCAGAGCCTTCGCAGGTTGTGCACGACACAGCTGTTGGCACGCTTATGGTTTTGTGGAGACCCTTAAAGGCTTCTTCCAAAGAGACGCGCATATTGTAGCGCAAGTCAGATCCGCGCGCGGGGCGTTGCCGCCCGCCGCCGCCGCCACGTCCACCCATGAAATCGCCGAAGAGATCATCGAATACATCCGAAAATGCACCGGAGAAATCGCCCTGGCCACCGGGCCGGCCGCCGCCGCCACTGCCCTCAAAGGCTGCATGACCATAGCGATCATAGGCTGCTTTCTTGTCGTTATTTTTTAAAACCTCATAGGCTTCATTGGCCTCTTTAAAGAGACCTTCAGACGCGGGATTGTCGGCATTTCGGTCCGGATGCAGCTCTTTCGCTTTGCGGCGATAGGCTTTTTTGATCTCATCCGCGTCGGCGCCTTTGGCGATCCCTAGCGTTTCGTAATAATCACGTTTTGCCATCTGGAGTGTCCTCTTTGGAACAGAAAAACCGGCCGGCAGTATCGCGGGCCGGTTTTAACTGGTTCCTACTTGGCGTTAGCCGCGCTTGTCGCCATCCAAATCTTCGAAGTCTGCATCAAGGATGTCATCATCCATGACCGGGCCCTCGTCGACGTCACCATTTGCCTCAGCTTCTTGGCTTGTCTTATAGATTGCTTCACCAAGCTTCATTGCAGCTTCGGTAACGTTCTGGATGCCGGCTTTTATTTTGCCTGCATTTTCTGTTTCCAGATCGTCCCTCAAAGCGGCCATTGCCAATTCGATGGCTTCCAATGTGGTTGGATCTACTTTGCTGCCATGCTCTTCCATCGCTTTTTCCGTGGAGTGGATCAGGCTTTCGGCTTGGTTTTTAGCTTCGACCAATTCTTTGCGGTCTTTGTCTGACTCGGCATTGGCTTCGGCATCTTTCACCATTGCTTCAATGTCAGCATCGCTGAGACCACCGGAGGCCTGGATGGTAATTTTCTGTTCTTTCCCAGTGCCTTTGTCCGCAGCGCCCACAGCCACAATGCCGTTGGCATCAATGTCAAAGGTGACTTCGATTTGTGGCATGCCGCGTGGTGCGGGTGGAATGCTTTCAAGGTTGAACTGACCCAGAATTTTATTGTCTGCCGCCATTTCCCGTTCACCTTGGAACACACGAATTGTCACGGCGTTTTGATTGTCTTCCGCAGTTGAGAAAACCTGTGATTTCTTGGTTGGGATGGTGGTGTTGCGATCGATCAAGCGTGTGAATACGCCACCCAAAGTTTCGATACCCAACGATAGTGGCGTGATGTCTAGAAGAACAACGTCTTTAACGTCGCCCTGCAAAACACCGGCCTGAATAGCAGCGCCCATGGCGACAACTTCATCAGGGTTCACACCTTTGTTTGGTTCTTTGCCAAAGAATTTGGTCACTTCTTCGATCACTTTTGGCATGCGGGTCATACCGCCAACCAAAACGATTTCGTCGATGTCGCTTGTGGACAGACCAGCATCTTTCAATGCGGCTTGGCAGGGCTTCAAAGAGGCTTTGATTAAATCGCCAACCAGGCTTTCCAGCTTGGCACGAGTCATTTTCACAACTAAGTGTAATGGCTGGCCTGATGCGCCGTCCATGGAGATAAACGGTTGGTTGATCTCAGTTTGGCTTGAAGAAGAAAGCTCAATTTTTGCTTTCTCTGCGGCTTCTTTCAAACGCTGCAGCGCCATTTTGTCTTTGGTCAGATCAACGCCGTTTTCTTTTTTGAATTCTTCGGCCAAATAGTTCACGATCCGCATGTCGAAGTCTTCACCGCCGAGGAATGTATCGCCGTTGGTGGACTTCACTTCAAACAAACCGTCGTCAATTTCCAAAATGGTGACATCGAATGTGCCGCCACCAAGGTCATAGACCGCGATTATTTGAGTTTCTTTTTTGTCGAGGCCATAAGCCAAAGCCGCAGCTGTTGGCTCGTTGATGATCCGCAACACTTCGAGGCCAGCGATTTTGCCTGCATCTTTGGTGGCTTGGCGCTGCGCGTCGTTGAAGTAAGCAGGAACCGTTATCACGGCCTGTGTGACTTCTTCGCCAAGATAGCTCTCGGCGGTTTCTTTCATTTTTTGCAGAATGAAAGCAGAAATCTGTGATGGTGAAAACTTGTCGCCTTGGGCTTCGACCCAAGCATCGCCATTGCCGCCGTTGATGACGTTAAATGGCAGGTTTTTCATATCTTTTTTCAGATGCGCGTCGTCATACCGACGACCAACCAAGCGCTTCACGCCAAACACAGTGTTTTCTGGATTTGTGACAGCTTGGCGTTTGGCAGGTTGACCTACCAGACGTTCGCTTTCTGTAAACGCAACAATCGACGGCGTGGTGCGGGCACCCTCTGCATTTTCGATTACGCGTGGCTGTGATCCATCCATGATGGAAACGCAGCTATTAGTTGTTCCGAGGTCAATTCCAATGACTTTAGTCATCTCTTTGCATCCCTTTGCTCTGGCGATACCGAGGCATTCGGCCCGCGGTGCGGCGCCTGTGCCCCAATTTTTTTAGCAGTTCCTATAAACTACCAGCTCATCGCGCTATATAGGTGTGTCAAACACCCCCTGCAACCATCTGGAGGCAATGAAATTTGGATTTTATGAAGTTAAATGATGCGATTATGCTTGTACCCACAGTTGTTGTGGGTGGAATCTCTGTTTTTAAAGGATTTTTGTCGCCTTCAGACCAATTACGGATTGTGGGGGACTTACGTCAGGTTGCAGCACAGGCCCCCATTTTTTCACCAAAAACCAAAATGGGAAAACCAATGTCTGTGCGCCTTACGGCGGCTGGGGATTTTGGTTGGTTTTCGGATCATCAGGGGTACCGCTATGTTAGCCAGCACCCCTCGGGCTTAGATTGGCCTGAAATTCCGACTTCTATTATGGGGATATGGAAGGTTATGGCTGCGCAGGCGCCGGATCCGGAGTGTTGTTTGGTGAATTACTACGGCGAAGGGGCGCGGATGGGGCTGCATCAAGACCGAGACGAGGCCAACTTTGACTGGCCGGTGGTTTCGGTGTCATTGGGCGATGACGCTCTGTTTCGCGTGGGTGGTGCAGAGAGGGGAGGTAAGACGGCGTCGATCTGGCTGCAATCGGGCGATGTGGCGGTTATGGGGGGCGCAGCCCGGCTCAATTACCACGGTATCGACCGCATTAAATTTGGCAGCTCGCAGCTTCTCAAAGACGGTGGGCGTTTGAATGTGACGCTACGTGTGGTGAAATAGCAGCCTGCTCGCGCGTAAAACTCACCCATCAGTCCAAGTGAAATCAAGACCACTGCGACCTTCACCGGGTAGGAGACAGTGGAGTTCATCGGCGTGTAGTTGATGAACATAAACCCCCAGGACTGATCGATACAGTTAAATAATGGATTTTAGCCGAGCATAGGAAGCATGAAGGAAGGCATCGTGTCTGCCACAAACATTTTGCCTGAAGCCAGTATGTTGACGCGGCGAAAACCATTTTCAAAGCTCCAACAAAGCCTGGATGCCATGGTGTCAAGTCCAACAATACCATGCCCACAGTAACTACCGTAAACCAACTTACCAAATATATCCCAAATGTGGCTATTGGATGGTCTATACCGACTGGGTTGATGGCAAGATGGTGGATCAGCAGGATTGTCGAGAGCTTTATCACCTGTGTATAAAGTGCTCTAAGAGATGAAGGTCAAATTGAAATTAAGGCGTTCATTGGGGCGAGTTGCAGCATCGTGGACGCGGGGCCTTCAGCCCCCACCATAACCATCACAGCGCTATTGTGTGTTATATACATTGCGATTCCAGATATGATATACAGCATGTAATCGCCCGTAGTGAACGAGGTTCGTATGCCGATCGGCTGGAATATAAAGTGAAAAGCCAGAATGGAAATTACGGTCTGCATTATAGAGCCTTTAAGTCCGGCAACCGCATTTTGCCTGCTGGACTAGCGCATCCCCCCTACAATATCGAAATAAACCTGCTTGAAAAGGCGAAGGCACCAGAAAGACCAGATCGTGTTTGGTAGGTTTTGGTAGACATTTTTACACTTTTATTAAATTTTGAACTGGTGTTGATTTATTACTTTTGTTTATGTGGCGAAGATAAAATAAAGTCTAAATTATATTAACAACCTTGCAAAGATTGGCTAAGTTTTGGATTTTGAGAAATTAGAGAGCATCATGCGGAAGCTGGCTTTGCAGGCGGGCGATGCTATTATGGCAATCTACAATGGCCCTGATTTTGAGGTGAAAACAAAGTCAGATGACAGCCCCGTGACCGCAGCGGATGAGGCAGCGGATGCATTAATCTCGGCAGGATTGCGCAGTGCTTTTCCAGATGTGACGCTGATCACCGAGGAGCAATCCGACAGTCATAGCCTGTCTGGGCAAACTTTTTTGATCGTGGATCCATTGGATGGCACCAAAGAGTTTGTCCACCGGCGCGGTGATTTTACGGTCAATATCGCCTATGTGGTGGATGGCCTTCCCATTCGTGGCGTGGTCTACGCGCCCGCGAAAAATCGCATATTTTATACCACTGCAGATGGGGTGGCGGTTGAGGAAACAGGTGAGTTTGATTTGGAAGCCGTGGGCCCACGCGCACAAATTTCTGTGGCGGATCCTGATCAGTCAGCACTTCGTGTTGTGGCCTCAAAGTCGCATCGGGACCAAGCGACAGATGATTATATCGCCAAATATCAAGTTTCAGATATCAAGAGTGCCGGATCATCCTTGAAGTTTTGCTTGATTGCGACCGGTGAGGCAGATCTTTATCCGCGTGCTGGGCGTACCATGGAGTGGGACACAGCTGCCGGCCACGCTGTTTTGAACGGCGCTGGTGGCGCCGTTGTGCAGTTTGATGACCTATCGCCACTAACCTACGGCAAGCCGGGATACGAGAACCCATATTTCATCGCTTATGCAAAAGGTGTGAAGTTGATGGCCTCCTGACAGGTTTGATATCGTAAAACTATTTGATGTGTGACTTGGCTTTGATGGTACCGAAAGTAGCATTACAACTTCTAAGAAGTTGTCCCTATAGCGTTGAAAAGTTCATAATATTTTATAATTTATAAATTATATATTAATATTATTTAACTATCCAAAAATTGTAGTGATGACGCTTAAATTATTTTAGTCAGGATTTTTGGTGATGAAGCGGAAGATAAAAAATAATAGGGGCTGTCCTAGATAACTAGTTCAAACACCTTCTAACCCACTGTCTTAGTTGCGATAACTGATCTGACGGGTCACTGTTGTTAAATCTCCACTCGCATTCCTTCAGAATAACCCAAAATGCGCCTTGGGAACACCGTTGAATTTACGCATGTGGCGCTTGACCTGATTCCAGAAATTCTCAATGCCATTGATGTGATTGTGGCGGTCTGCGAAGAGCTTAGAATGGTTGATACGGAAGTGATGGTAGTCCCACACATCCAGCACATTATAGCCGCGCCAGCAGTCGGAATAAACGATGCTATCCGCGACCACCTTGCGCTCTATGATGGGGATCAGCGTGGCGCCTGAAGCATCCGGAATGATCTTAGTATAAACCTTTCCACCGCTTTTTAATAAGCCAAATACAGGAATCTTACCTGCAGCGCCCCGACCACGTTTACCTTTGCGTTTGCCACCGAAATAACTCTCGTCCACCTCGATCTCTCCAACGAACATCGCCTCGCTCTCAGCCTCCAATTCGTAGGCAATAATCTCGCGCAGACGAAGAAAATAGTAGGCGGCGGTATTGCGGTGAACCCCACAAAGCCTCGCCGCTGTTCGCGCCGTGGTTCCGGCTACGAAATGCTCAATCAGGCGGCCTTGTTTGTGCTGACTTAAACAACTCTTTTTCATGCTTCCCATAATAACCGCAATGTTGGTTATCTAGGACAGCCCCTTAGTTTTTAGTTGTATAATCAACCTTTCAGAGTGAAACGGACCGGCAATTCTTTGACGGAGTTTGTGCTTTTTAACTTTTAATAAGGACCATGGCCCATGCTCACACCTTTTCACCTTGCCATCGTTGTCACCGATTTGGATCAAACATGGGGCTTTTATGGGGATGTCCTGGGCGCAAAAGAGGGTCGCAGCACTGAGACATGGGTGGATTTCGATTTTTTTGGCCATCAACTTTCGTTTCATCTTGGGCCAGTTTTGAAAACCGAAAGCACCGGTTATGTGGGGGAGCACTTGGTGCCGATGCCACATTTTGGCATGGTTTTGGCCCTGCCTGATTGGCGGGTGTTGGCCAGCCGCTTACATGCCGCTGAGGTGGTGTTTATTATTCCGCCATCGGTACGCTTTGAAGGTGAGCCGAGCGAGCAATGCAATGGACGATGTTTTTCCGCGACCCATCTGGAAATCCAATTGAGTTTAAGGGCTTCGCCGATTTAGACCGGGTGTTTGCGAGCCACTAACCAACCTTAGCGCATCCAAAACTATTTAATTTCCTACGGCTGATCTGACCACCTCAAAAGCATACGGTCATTCTGAATACGTTCTTGTCGCGTCTTTAGCGGCCCTTGGTTCCAACCGCGGTATTGGTAAACCTATGGCTAATTTTCGACCGTCGCTACGGGTGAGCTGAACGGCCGCTATGGGCCGTTTGCTACGATTTTTCAATTTTCACGATATTGATTAAGTTCTCACTCATGATTAGCATAAGAGGTGTATCCATCAACGAATTTTAGGTCGCTTTACAGCACTGATAACTTGCTCCTGACGATTGCCGCTTGGCTGGCATATAACATTTACTGACAGGATACTGGCAATGCGACACAAGTGAGACATAAGTCCATTTTATTTCAAGTTCTTGCGCCTGAAAGGCAGTGTGTTTTATGGGTGAATAGGTGGTGGGCGACCCTGGAATCGAACCAGGCGTGCGTCTCCGCGAGGGAGTTACAGTCCCCTGCCACACCTTGCGGCCTGTCGCCCACTTAAAACTGAGGCGGCAGCCTCGGTTTGGGCACGATTACGACTTAGAAAATCGCGCGTCAACCCGAAAATCACCAATGTTGGGGATACGCAGAAATTACAGGAGGGCAGGGTTGGTAATAGGAGTGATTTTATGCTTCAGGGTTAGATCCCACGGGGTTTCATAGGGGATGCGGAGTGTTCCAAACAGCCTGAAGGTTGTCTAAATCGGCATCTCAGCTGTACCTGCGATGCTTTGTTCGGGGGTTATAACAACGAATTTGCCGATTTTTTTCTTTGAAATGTTCCAGAAACCCATTTTTAATCAGAACCTTGATCGCGCGAAACAAAGTCGGTCGAGACATTTCTTTGGTGAGGACATGCGATAAGATATCTTTTGTCACTACTTGGGATGTGTTTGTTTTTTGATCATGATCTTCCAAAAAAACACATTTTTCACTTTCACTCAAATTCCTGATGCCAAATCTATCCTCTATGTACCCGAAGATAGCTCGAATGGATAGAATGTCTGAACATTTTAGCACGGCGGTTCCTATGGAAGTTGATACGGGTATGTTAGGATTAAGTTTAATAGACTGGGTTGATTATAACATAATTTTACGTTTCAATACCGTGTTGAAAAGCTTTAATAAACATTAACTTTTTATCCGTGCTATATGCTGCGTTTTGGATTTATACTTATAATAGATGCGAGATTATTATGAACGACACTCTGAGCTGTTTCAAAGCCTACGATGTCCGTGGTGAACTGGGTGTCAACTTCGATGGTGATATTTGCTATCGGATAGGTCGGGCTTTTGCACAATCTTTACAGGCAAAACGGGTTGTCGTTGGGCGTGATGCGCGAAAAACCTCTCCGGAGTTAGCCCAACGGTTGGCCCAGGGTTTGATGGACCAAGGGGTTGAGGTTCTCGGCATTGGGTTATGTGGCACTGAAGAAATGTATTGGGCCACAACGGAGTTTGACGCCTGTGGCGGCATTGAGGTGACTGCCTCTCATAATCCTATAAACTACAATGGCCTCAAGATGGTCAAATCGCAGTCACGACCCTTAGACCCGGCCACTGAGCTGTTGGATATCAAGGCATTGGCTGAGAAAAACGTGTTTGAGATATCCGCGCAGCTTGGGCACTTGACCGATATGCAAGCGGTGGCAAAGCGGGCCTATGTTACTAAAGTTCTAAGTTTTGTGGATTTGGGCGCCTTGCGACCGATGTCCATTGTGGTGAATTCCGGCAACGGCGCTGCGGGACCGAGTTTTGATGAGATCGAGCGATATTTGAGTGCTCAGACCAGTGCTGTGAAATTCCACCGAATGTTCCATGAACCAGATAGCAGCTTCCCAAATGGCATTCCAAATCCGCTGTTGAAAAAAAATCATGCGCCGACCCGTGACATGGTTTTGTCTGTTGGCGCGGATTTTGGTGTGGCTTTTGATGGCGATTTTGACAGGTGTTTCTTCTTCGATGAGCTTGGGCAATTTGTTCCGGGCGAATATATTGTTGGTCTGTTAGCCTCGGTCTTTCTGAACAAGGAAGCCGGTGCAACGATTGTGCATGATCCTCGGGTGACGTGGAACACCCAAGATATCATTGCAGCAAAGGGTGGTGTGGCGGTTCAGGCCAAAACAGGGCACGCCTTTATCAAGCAAGTGATGCGCGCGCATGATGCCGTCTATGGTGGTGAAATGTCAGCCCACCACTATTTCCGAGATTTTGCCTTTTGTGACAGTGGGATGGTACCTTGGCTCTTGGTCGTGGAATTGATGAGCCGTACCGGGACAAGCCTATCTGAATTGGTACGCGCCCGCAAAGCAGCCTTTCCCAGCTCAGGTGAGGTGAACTTCACATTGGCGGAGCCAAAGGCTGCGATGGCCCGTGTGGTTGCGCACTACAGACCTCTGGCGCTGTCCGTCGATGAAGCCGATGGTATTAGTTTGTCCTTTGGGGATTGGCGGTTTAACCTACGCAGTTCAAACACCGAACCGGTTGTGCGGTTGAACGTTGAAAGCCGGGGTGACCCGGCATTGGTGGCGCGCAAATTGGCTGAGATAGTCTCAATCTGGTCTGATGATCTCAGCTGATTGCTTCATAGTCATACCCGAGGTGGGAACATCTGCTCTGTGCTTTGCAAGTTGATAGGCTGAAGCCCCAAGCCTGGATTGCCTCTCGGAGGCCATTCATTTTAAATTTTATGTGTATAACGGTTCGGCGAGGCATGCTCTGGTATTAGACTTGCACGCTGGCAGTTTGAGGCATCGAGCGGCGCACTTTCAGTGTCAGACACCTTTTGGTTGACTTCGTCCTGTTTTCGAGGACGCTTCGGGACCCAACCTTGGTACATGTGCCGCGTGGCAATTGTGCTGTTGGCTGGAAAATACCTTGCGCTTTGGTTGTCTTCACCTGCATATGGCCCCAGCTCTGGGGATTGGAAAACAGTTATGAAAAAGCCCACATGGATCATCGAAAAGGAACGTGAAAAACGTGCTGTTGCCGCCGAAACCGTATGGCTTTTTGGCATACATGCGGTGCGAGATGCGTTGTTGAACTCCAAGCGGGTGAAGCTGCGGTTGATCGTGACCAAGAATGCCTGTGACCGTTTGGGCGAGGCTGTTGCCGCAGGGGGCTTGGAGCCTGAAATCTCTGACCCGCGAAAATTCTCGGCACCCATAGATCCGCAGTCCGTGCATCAGGGCGCCGCTCTTGAAGTCAAAGCGCTCGATTGGGGCTCATTGGTAGACGTCGCTGCGGTGCGCGAGGGCGAAGCCCCGGTGATTTTGCTGTTGGACCGGGTGACTGACCCACATAACTGTCTCTTATACACATCTCCGAGCCCACGAGACTAGGCAT
>OLHR01000164.1_pt1 | contig 25033 bp, 23 predicted proteins | sample 1609291 | NCBI WGS metagenome assembly OLHR01 (sample SAMN05416707, study PRJEB24817) | seawater metagenome | isolation source: Sea water | place: Canada:Atlantic | collected 2013-07 | reverse complement strand
CGAGATCATGCCTAGTCTCGTGGGCTCGGAGATGTGTATAAGAGACAGCTCCCCCACAGATGAAACGAAGTTTGGACTTAGTAGTTTTGTACTTTAGTTAGTTGCTATGGTCTAATATTACAGAGCCAACTTTAGTATCTACAGAAACAATCCCTTGAATAGCGTCCATTACTTTATTTTTTGCAGCAGTTGCTCTTTCCATTGCTTCATTATTCTCATATAAAGTTATAGATATGTTGACGTTGCCTTCAGACTTAACTGCTATCAATTGCTCTGCTTCTGGAAAGTCACTTGGTGCATTTGGAACGTAGGCTGCAGCAGCAATATCTGCCGCTTCATTTGATTCAAAGGTTACTGTTGTAATTCTTGCTACTGACATTAGCACTCCTAGTATTGTTTTTAAAGAAAATTAATTATAGTGCAAAAAAGAACTCACTCTCAGAAAAAACGAAGTTTGGACTTTGGTTCAAATTGACATATAATTAATTTATGGGTGTATAGTTTATGACTGTATCTGAAAAATCTGCCAAAGTTTAATCTAAGGCATTAATAAATATTATCAAAATCAAAGGAGAAAATGATATGTTAGGAAAAAAGATTGGTTCAATTTCTGGACCTGCAACAAATAAAGTGTTGTCAGCTGAAGGTTCATTGCCTAAGTTCAGCACTTCTACAGAAGGTGTTGGAACACTTGCCGGAGCAGAAGTCCAAAGTATGGCAACTTATAGTTCCAGTATGAGAGCAGATGGCACACTTTATGGCGAGTGTCCTAATCAAGGTGTAATAATGACACAGGATGGAGTAGCCACATTCAGGGCAACAGGAATGGGTACTTTTACAGCTGAAGGCGGGTCAAAATTTAGAGGGGCGTGTTATTTTCAAGCATCTGCACCATCACTTTCAAGTCTTAATGGTGTTTGTTGTGTTTACCATTTTGATGTTGATGCAGAAGGAAATGCCACTTGGGATATTTGGGAGTGGAACTAGTTCGAAGTAATCTTTTTAATTATTGGAGAGAAATAAGATAGTCGTAGAGAACTAGAATAAGATGAGGCCCTATATAAGGGCCTTAATTTTTTAACCTCCCTCACACATCAAACGAAATTTTAAATATAATATCGAATTCATTTTTAAATACTTTTTAACTAATGAATCTAAAAACAGAGAGTATTAATAAAAATTTTAGTTCTTTTGCAAAACTCCTGCATTGGGGTTTTGTAATATTATTTCTTTATGGTTTACTAAAGCAAATAGACAGTATTAATCAATTAGAAGACGATAATCTATTAATGTTCGAAGTAATATTTGCTTTAGCATTTTTATTATTACTCATTATTCGTTTTGTTTATATGAAAACCACCCAACAATCATCAATACCAGATCACACACCTAAATCTCAAAAGTTAGCAGCTAAAATTGTTCATTATGGCATGTATATATGCCTTGCATTGATTCCATTTTCTGGATTAATAATTGGCTGGTTATTTTGGTTAGATTTAAAGGATGGGTTTTTGATTAATTTAGTAATTGGTATTCATGAATTTGCAGTATCAATTATCTATTGGCTTATTGGATTCCATATTGTTGCTGCAACTTATCATCGCTTAAAAAAAGACGGAGTTTGGTCCTCAATGGTGCCGTTTTGGAAGGAATAGACTGAGAAAAACTACTCAATTAATGAAGGTCATTTCTGAACTTCTTTTAATTAAAATGTGTATTAAACACTAATCCAAGCCTCCCTCACACATCAAACGCAAAAGTTGCTTTTATAGGCCTTAATTGTTCCTTTCCTAAAATCATATCTGCTGCACGAGCAGCTATCATTTGAGTTGGGGCATTTAAATTTCCTGAAATTATTTGCGGCATAACAGAGGCATCGACAACGCGAAACTGGAACTCAGACATGACTAGAGTCTAATCTTAGTAAAACTGAAACACCCTAAAGCTGCGCTTTTAAGACTACAAATTTTGGGTGGCCACCCACCTGCTCAACCCGCGAAAACCAACGTTTAAGCTTCGCGTGGTAGCCTAAGTGACGATTACCTACCACCCAAAACTCACCACTTGCAGTCAGTACCTGAGCTGCTTGGGCAAACATACGCATAGCAATTTGATCACCCATGACACGCTCTTGGTGGAAAGGTGGGTTACATAAAATCAAGTCGGCTGATTGCGAAGGTATTTCAGTTAGACAGTCACCCGCTATAAATGCACACTGTGCAGCAACACCGTTGGCAGTGGCATTGATCGTCGCTGATGCCACTGCCATATAGGATTCATCGATGCCAATAACTTCACATTGTGGCCACTTTTTGGCAGCAACAATCGCTTGGATGCCATTGCCACAGCCTAAATCAATGATCCGTTGAAAAGGCCCCTTTGGAAATAAATGTAATAGCACTTGAGCCCCTGGATCTAGTTTAGTACGACTAAACACACCACTAAAGTGGTGTAAAAAAAGTCCATACGATGGCAACTCCCATGACGTCTCTGCTGGCTTTAAAGTTTGCTTTAACGCTGCTTTATTTTCCCTAGCATTACTCCCAGCATTACTCGCGGCATTAATCCCACCATGGTTGCCAGCAAAGACTAAGCGAGCCTTTTTACGCGCCAAGCTAGTGGTCACTGTTCCTAGCAGAGACTCCAGTAGCTGATAAACAGCTTTGTCCATGTGCTTCACCATTATCGGCATAATAATTAATGCGCTGGGAGTCAGTTGGGATAAGATGCGTTGCAACTGATCACGCAATAAAGCATGACTTTTAGGCAGTCGAAATAAGACAAGGTCAAAGGGGCCTTGGGGCGTTTTTTGGGCCGGCACAAAATGAGCCAAAGGCAGTTGATTAGCATAGGCATTGTGCTGCAGACCAAGGTGCGCAATATGGGAATCACTCCAAAGAGTTGGCAATGAGCCATCCAGCGCCACCATGGCCTTGGTCACCCCACAGGTAATGGCACCAAAGGGTTCGTTGACCATGAGCACTCGGCTCTGGGTATTGAGTAAAGCTTCTGCCTGCAAGTATTCAAGCGCCAATACATCGGCCTGGTCAAACGCTTGTAAGGTCTCATTGGCAGAATATGGCACCCTCGCCACTACTAATTCACCCAGAGCACTGATCATTAATGGTTGTGTCATTTGATATGTGGTTAGGGTGCTAATCGATCAATAGACCAAGCATCCCCTGCTTGTCGATATCTAAAGCGATCGTGTAAACGACTAGGCTGGCCTTGCCAAAACTCAAATTGCACAGGTTTCAGACAAAATCCCATCCAATCTTGTGGGCGCTTAACAGCTGTGGTTTGGGTATGCTGATCAAGCTGGGCAACATTAAACTCTAGATCTGAAAGACCAGACACTACCTGACTTTGTGCTGTTGCAGCAGCACTCAATTGGCTGGCTCTTGGGCGACTGTTAAAGTAGTCGTCAGACGTGGCCTCTGAGACCCGACTCACGGTGCCAGAAATGCGCACCTGTCGCTCTAATGCTTGCCAGTAAAATAGTACTGAAGCTTGTGGATTATGAGCAATATCTTGCCCCTTATCACTGCGACTATCAGAGTACCAAACGACACCATTATCATCGTAACTTTTCATTAACACCATGCGTGCACTTGGCATACCTGTTGCTGAAGCTGTGGCTAATGCCATAGAGGTCGCATTGAGTGGACAAGCGACTTCAGCCGCCTCCATCCAATCAGCAAACTGCTGCCATGGGTCTAAAGCTAAGCTTTGTCGACGCAAACCTTCGGCCTCATACTCGCGCCGGTAATCTTGATAATTTTGAGTAGACATACACCTGACCTGCTTTGAGTTAGTAAATAATCACACTGTTATTATATGCTTCTGCGGCCTTAGCCGAAACCGTTATCCAGTCCGCTTAAAAACAAAGCATGGAACGGCGCCAGACAAAGAAGTAAAAGTGAGTAAATTTACCACACGATTGAGGTTAGAGATTTCAAATTAGTTGTTTTTAATGTAAAGTCACGGGTCTTATGAGAAACCTCTCCAAATAAATACACTCGCCGCTTTAGAAAGGGCATTGCCATGAACTTGAAATCTTTAGTGTTTCGTTTTTTAACCCGATTTTTACTTCCCATAGCGATCATTGCAGGTGCCGTGTACGGTTTTATGCATCTGAAGGGTTCACGCCCCAAAGCTCCTGCTAAACCTGTGACAGAGCAAGTTTGGGGAGTATCAAGCCACCAAGTTTCACTCAGGGATATTGCACCTGAAGTGACTCTTTATGGTGCCGTGGAAGCGAGTGAAACAGTTCAATTAAGCTCAACAGTGAACGCCTTTGTTAATAAGGTAAGTATCGGCCGTGGCGATAGGGTCAGCAAAGGGCAACAAATCATCGAATTAGATGACCGTGAATTACGTTTAACGCTAGCCCAACGAACGGCTAGCCTAGCGGATGCTAAAACTCTCATTAGCACGGAAACAAATAGCCACCAAACGAATCAAAAAGCACTATTAATTGAGCAGCAACTGCAGGCCATCAACCAAAAAAACTTTGACCGCCAGCAGCAGTTGGTGGCGAAGAAAGTGGCCCCTACTTCACGCTTAGAAGATGCCACTCGGGCCCTCCAACAACAAGAGTTATCCATACTGAATCGTAAAAACACCATTGCCAACTACCCGAACCGTATTGCACGCCTTAAATCTCAGGTGACTCAAAATCAGATCCTTCTTGAATTTGCTGAGCTAGACCTAGAACGCACCAAAATTTTAGCACCCTTTGATGGGCGTGTTCTTAGCGTTGATACAGCCACTGGTAATAGGGTTCGCAATGGTGATTTAGTAGTTAAACTTTATAATACTCGAAGTCTTGAAGTCCGCAGCCAAATTCCAGCTCGTTACCTACCCATGATGCAAACAGGTAATTCTGGTGCGGCACTGGCAGCCAGTATTTCTCACCAAGGCAAAACTTACGCACTTAAATTAGATCGACTATCGGCAGAAGCATCTGCGAGTCAGGGTGGCATTGACGCCTTTTTTAGCCTTAGTGGTGGCCAAGAAATTGAAGTGGGTCGAAATCTTCAGGTGAAGGTCAAACTGCCCACCCAAACCAATGTCGCAGCACTACCCCCGCTTGCAATTTATGGCCAAAACCGTATTTACCGAATTATAGACCAGCGACTTGAGGCCTTGAGCATAATGCGAGTAGGAGACTGGACTAGCCCCAGTGGTGAACAGTTAACCCTCGTTCGAAGTGCTGAGTTACAAAGCGGTGATCAAGTGATGACAACCCAACTTCCCAACGCCGTTACTGGCTTATTAGTAGAATCACGCTAGGTAGGCATAAGCACATGATGCAATCATTTATTCACCTTTTTGCGAATCACAAAGTAGCTCCTAACCTGCTGATGTTATTGTTGTTTATCTCAGGTGCATACGGGCTAAAGCAGCTGAACACTCAGTTCTTTCCAGATTACGCGGTTAACACAGTCATTGTTGGGATTGCTTGGCCTGGTGCTGCCGCAGAGGATGTGCAAAATAGCATCACGATACCTGTTGAGCAACAGCTGAAGAATGTTGCCAATGTAGATAAGGTTAGTTCCAGTACCACACGTGGTGGAGTGACTATTCGGATAACTGTTGAAAGCGGTGCTAATTTTACAGAGACCACTAATGCAATAAAACAACGCGTCGATGCTGTTCGCAATCTGCCCACTGATGCTGAAACACCAACCATCGAACAGTTTGTTATGCGTGAAAACGTTGGTACTATTTTGATTACAACAGACGGTCCAGTTGATGAGCTAACCAGCTTGGCCCGTCAGGCAGAACGAGAACTCTTGGCAAAAGGCATTAGTAAAATTGAATTCTTAGGCTTGCCAAAACAAGAGATTGCAATTCAAGTTAAACCCAGCACTATGAACGATCTGGGTCTGTCACTAAGAAGTATAGCTGGGCTGATCAATAACCAGAGCCAAGATGTAATGGCCGGCACCGCAGGCCGCACAGATGGTTCAAAACAGTTACGCGCCATTGGGAAAGTGTCAGACGTCAACAGCTTTGAACAGCTTCCACTGCTTACTGAAGATAATGCTCAGCTCCTTCGCCTTGGTGATGTAGCAGACATTACACTGCGTCCCAAGGATGACCAAAGTACCATTAAATACGATGGCAAACCTGCAATTGAACTCACGATTATGCGAAGCAAAAGTGATGACACTATCAAAACTGCGGCCATTATGAATAATTGGGTACTTAGTGCCAGAAAGCGCTTCCCTGAGGGCGTTGAGATAGTGGTCTATGACGAAAGGTGGCTTTTATTAAAGGCGAGAATTAGTCTTTTAATCAATAATGGCGCCTACGGTTTGCTTTTTGTGGTTGGTTTATTGTTCATGTTTCTTAATTCTCGGGTTGCATTTTGGGTGGCTATGGGGATACCTGCCTCACTCTTAGCTACTTGGGGAGTGATGTACCTCATTGGTGGGTCAATCAACATGATCAGCCTATTTGGTATGATTATGGCGTTGGGCATCATTGTCGATGACGCCATAGTTGTGGGTGAAGATGCACTTACACACTACCAGCAAGGAGAACCACCTCTTCAAGCAGCTTTAGGTGGAGCACAGCGAATGATGGGACCCATTACCGCGTCTTCCTTAACAACTATAGCGGCTTTTTTACCACTACTGCTGATCAGTGGGGCCATTGGTAGTATCCTTGCTGATATCCCTATTGTGGTCATTTGTGTCATTTTGGTGTCTTTGGTTGAATGCTTTTTAATCTTACCAGGCCATCTGCACCACGCCCTAAAAAATCAAGCCAATAAAAAACCCTCGCGCATCCGATCAGGGTTTGATCGAGGTTTTGATAGTTTTAAAAACAGGATCTTCCGACCTGCAGTCACCTTTGCAATTGACTTTCGCTTCGTAACTTTCAGTTTAGCCATCACCGCATTAGTTTTGGCTGTGGGGCTGCTCGTGGGTGGACGTATTCAATTTGCTTTTTTCCCAAGCGTAGATGGCGACAGTATCCGGGCTAACGTGCAATTTAGTAGTGGCACGCCGGCAAGCGAAGTCGCATCCTATTTAATTAAGGTAAATGATGCTTTGCTTGAGACTGAAGAAGAATTAGGGGGTGACCTGATCAGTGAGCAAGTAAGCTATTATGGAACAAACAAACTGCCAACGGCTGGCATTTCTAGTACTGAACAAATTGCATTACTGAAGGTTGAACTAGATAGTTCAAAAACGAGGGTTATTACTAATGCTGAATTTATAGAAATATGGAATAGCAAAATCCCCAAGGTTCCCGGATTAGAAAAGATTATTATTGATCAACCTCAATCTGGACCACCAGGCAAGCCTATTGAAGCTAATATTACAGGTGCAAACGCAACTGTAATGAAAGAAGTGGCTCTTAAACTGCAAACATCTCTTAAGCCGTTTACTGGTGTTCAAAACATTGATGACAACCTACCCTATGGAATGGAACAACTGATCTTCAATCTCACCCCAGAAGCCGCAACCTTAGGCCTCACAAGTGAATATATTGGCAGCCAACTGAGGTACGCCTTTGATGGAGTCACGGTGCAAAGTTTTTACCTAGGATCAGACGAAATTGATGTGCGCCTTATGTTGAAAGACCAAGACCGTAATCGCATTTCTACCTTGTATGCCCTTCCCATTATACTGCCCTCAGGTAACACTGTTCCTTTACTGGAGTTAGTGGAATTTAGCTCCCGCAGGGGTATTGATAAGTTCAGTAGTAGAGATGGTCAGTTAATGGTGACCGTTAAAGCAGATGTAGACGTAGGTGCAACCAACGCCAACGTGATTATTGCAGCTTTGAAGAAAGATACGATTCCAAATCTTGAACGGGAATATGGTGTGAAAATCAACTTTGGTGGGGCAAAAGAAAGGGAGAGGGGCACTTTGGGCGATATGATGACTGGGTTAGTCTTAGCCCTTATTCTCATCTACATCGTTTTAGCTTGGGTATTCGCATCTTATGCATGGCCTATTGCTGTAATGTTTACCATCCCATTTGGGTTAACAGGTGCCGTATTAGGCCATCTTGTTATGGATAGAGACCTGACCATACTGTCATTATTTGGCTTATTTGGACTGTCTGGCATTGTCATTAACAACAGTATTGTGTTGTTGTCTTTTTATAAGGGCTTCCGTGAACAAGGTATTGCCCCTAAGGAAGCTATTATAGAGGCGGCATGTCAAAGGCTGCGGGCAGTGCTGCTCACTTCAATGACTACTATTGCTGGGCTAACGCCTATTCTGTTTGAAAACTCACTACAGGCGCAGTTCCTAATCCCAATGGCAATATCAATTGTTTTTGGCTTGGCACTAGGCACGCTGCTCATCTTATTTGTAGTGCCTTCCATGATATTAATGTTAGAAAACTTAAATGCCATTCTTGCAGGCAGAAAACGCAGTACCTAAAGCGTAAACATGGCTTAAAAAAGTCGCAACTGCTGCTGCGAGTCTGGAGCTTTTAATTTAAGGCCCATACCCAACAAACGCACACCCTGTCTCTGTTGCTGCGGCAGGCCGCTGTGAAATGCGGTCTGCAACAAGGTCTTAAAAAAATCTAGGTTAATCTCAACACTGGCTTGCTCTCGGGTTAATTGAGAAAAATCGGCAAACTTTAACTTCACTACGACACCTGCAACTTCATAATCTTGAGAAAGCTTATGCCATCGCTCCAGTAGTTCAGTATACAAAGGAGATAAGGCATCACTGCAGGCTTGTATATTTGCTAAGTCTTGTGTATAGGTATTTTCGACAGACACAGACTTGCGCACTCGACGGGTCTGCACGGGCCGATGGTCTTCACCGTACCTTCTTGTCGCTAAGGCTTGGCCCATGCGGCCAAATTTTTGCTCTAGTTCTAACTCACTAAAAGACCGAAGATCAGCACAGTTTTGAATGCCATGCGCAGCTAATTTAGCAGCACTTACGGGGCCAATACCTGGTATTTTTGTGACGCAAAGGCGAGCACTAAACTCATCAAGCTCACTGGGTTTGACAACAAATAAGCCATTCGGTTTACGCCAGTCACTGGCCACTTTGGCAATAAACTTGTTGGGAGCCACACCAGCAGAAATAGTAATGCCAACCTCCGCCTCAACAGTAGACCTTATATCTTGCGCAATTAGGGTGGCGCTCCCACCAAACAAGGGAGAGTCTGTTACATCGATAAACGCTTCATCTAAGGATAAAGGTTCTATGGTCGTGGAGTAACGCTTAAAAATGGACATTATTTGTTGTGACACGGCCTTATACAAAGCCATTCGACCAGGCAAAATCAGCAACTCTGGGCAAGCACGAATGGCTTGAGCCGATGCCATGGCCGAGTGGACACCAAATTTTCGAGCTGGGTAGTTGCAGGTAGCGATGACTCCTCGACTATGTGCAGCGCCACCAATAGCAATCGGCCGATAGCGGTAACTCGGCACTTCGCGCATCTCTACAGCGGCATAAAAGCAGTCACAATCACAATGAATTATCTTTCGACTCATCGGCACCCTACTTAACTTTATTACTGTACATATAACCAGCATTTTACATATAATACAGAATACATCAAGTCTTGCTATACACCCGTCTAGCGCTTGCGCAGTTAAAGCGATATTATCAGGGCTGATTATTTTGGCGTTACCGAGACTTATATGAACCCACAAACACAAACAGAACTTGAAGCTGCAGCCTTTCGTAGCCTAGTTAAACACCTAGATAGCCGCAAAGATGTACAGAACATTGATCTAATGATCTTGGCTGGGTTTTGTCGCAACTGTATGAGCAAATGGCTGTTAGCCGCAGCTGATGAGCAAAGTGTAGCGATGAACTATGATGAAGCTAGAGAGCATATCTATTGCATGCCTTACGGTGAATGGAAAGAACATCATCAGTTACCTGCAACTGAAGAACAAATTAAAACTTTTTCAGCCATGGAAAAAGCCAAAGAAATAGTGAATAGTTAGTGCCATGCCTACTTCATCTAACGCCCAAAACACACGCCCACTGATGCAAGCGCTTGAAGAAAAGATAAAACTACTAATCAGCCAAAATTTAGTTATGAGCCTAGAAATTGCCCAATTAAAGCAGCAAAATGACCATTTGATGACCCAACTGAGGGAACAAGATGGCCCCACTGAGACAATAATTCATCCCTAGGAGATACTTTCTGCTGACAAATATTGGCACATTCTTGCGCCAGCATGGAGCGCTAGCTGGATTGGTTTTATTGCTTGTGGGTGCTTTTCTGCTTAAGAATGCAGAAAAGACGGACCATCCATCTGAACTCAGCTCAGCCACTAACACTCGGGGGCTCTCTAGTGCGAACGTGGCAGCGCGCATTAGTCAGGCGATTGAGTCTACCTTTGACACCAAGGTAGAACCCATACCAGATTTTTTAGCTATTACTGATGTAAAATTAAAAAAGACAACTTTTTTTAATTATTTGAAGAAGCTGACAACAGTAGCAAATTACAAAATTCTTCAACTTCGTGCTGAAATTAAAGGTATGAATCCCCAGCGTCTGACACACCAACAGACCCAATTGCTTAATCGCTTATCCAAAACATACAAAATAAAAGTGGCAGAGCCTATTGAGCAAATCGATTTACTGTTGCACAAGGTGGGAATCATACCCGCGTCCTTAGTGCTGGCCCAAGCGGCTAATGAAAGCGCATGGGGGACCTCTCGGTTTGCAATTCAGGGTAATAATCTTTTTGGTCAGTGGTGTTTTAGTTTGGGCTGTGGCCTAGTTCCAAACGGTCGCCCTGTTGGAGCGAATTATGAAGTACGCAAGTTTAAAGACCCACAGGCATCTGTAGATGCCTATATGCGTAACTTAAACCGTCATGGCAGTTATGCAAATTTGCGTGATATTCGAGCATGCTTAACTAAGCACTCTGAAACAGTCACGGGTCGAGCCTTATCGGCTGGATTAATCAAGTATTCAACGCGTCGTGCAGACTACATAGATGAAATAAGATCAATGATTCGTGTTAATAAACTAGAAGCTTGGCAAAAAACTTGGTGGGGTAATAACAATCAACATCCGTGCAGCAAGTTGGTGCAGTTTGAGCGTCCAAAAGTGGCTACAGAAGACCCTGTTCATGGTATCACTCAGCCTAGTAACAATTAATAAACTAAGTTCGTAAGCCAGATTAATAAACTAAGTTCGTAAGTCAGATTAATAAACTAAATTAATAAGCTAGCTTTTTAGGGCCTAGTGAAATGAATTGAAGATTAACTCAAGATTTACTGGGAGTGAAAAAAACATGCTCATGATGCCCATCACTACTCATGGATGAAGACAGAAAGGCGCTGGGTTGTCGCTGAACCTTACAATGACTTAAATAACCTACGCAAAAAATGAGTATGGTTGGGCATACTACTTGTCGGGGGTCTTGAACTAACCAGTAAACAACCCGATATACTTTAGGTATGAAAGGCTAAAAGTGTTTAGCCTTCCATCAAAACAGGCAGCTAATAAATGAGTTTAGAATGGCTTTTAGTACTTTTGTTACTGGGGATGATTTACTGGTGGGATACCAGTGCGGCCAAGGATCGGGCGCGATTGGCTGCAAAGCAACAGTGCGAGCTACAAGACCTGCAATTGCTTGATGACACTGTTGCCCTTAAAAAAACTCGTCTTAAACGTGACCGTCGCGGACACATCTCATTTTTGCGACAGTTTACTTTTGAATTCAGCAGTGACGGTGAACAAAGAACTCAGGGGGAGTTGCATTTACTGGGGAAAAAAATGACTCACCTGCATCTGGAAGTGCATCGAATACACTAGATTACGCCACAACCCTAGAGTTTAACCACCACTCTGCTAGAATGGCGTTCCACAAGGTCGTATCATTATCCATTTTGAGGAATATCTAGTTGTCGAATCTACCAGTCATCATTGGTTTTGGCGGAATAAATGCCTCTGGTCGAACCTCTTCCCATCATGGTTATCGCCGCCTCGTTCTCGATCACTTAGATACCCAAAGCCGGCTCGACACTCTCACTGATTTAGCGACATTAACCAATAAAGCCACTTTTTATAATGGTCTTTATTACTTAGCTGGTGAAGCACAAGGATTGACTCAGGCACAGTTAACAGAGCAACTAGGTGACCAGGTCAAGGACGCAACTCTGATCCGGCCAATCCGAACTGAAGCCTACGATGTGGAAAAACTAGTACTGAACAAAGTGGCACAAATAGTGCCTGCGTCTGGTGACTGCACCTGTATTCGCATGCGCAAGCGCCACTTGCCCAATCAGCTACCAGATAATTGGCAAGTAAGCCAGATCGATGGTGACACGGTCGAAGTCACCATAAGTGGCGCATTCACAGCTATTTTGCCAGATACCAAGCGCGCGCCAGTAAGTGCCGCAGGCCAGCTGCCCGATGGCTTTGATCCCAGTTCTCTTTATCAGTCACGTAACCACCCTCGTAATTTACAAATGACCGTATTTGGTGCGTCTGATGCTCTTAGTTCCACTGGTATTGCTTGGCAAATTATGCAAGATCATGTGGCACCAGATCGTATTGCTGTCTACGCAAGTAACTCCATTGGTCAGTTAGATGAAGCTGGTTTTGGTGGTTTATTAAAAAACCCGAGTACTGGCAAGCGCATCACTTCAAAGCAAATGCCGTTGGGTTATGGTCAAATGCCCGCTGATTTTGTTAACGCTTATTTATTAGGTAGTGTTGGCGCGGTCGGCTCTGCCCTAGGCGCATGTGCAACGTTTTTATATAACCTGCGAAATGCTGTTGAAGATATTAAAAGTGGGCGCCGTGATTTGGTCATCGTTGGGGGCAGTGACGCACCCATTACACCAGAGGTTATGGAAGGTTTTCGCACCATGGGTGCCCTCGCTGAAGACCATGAGTTATGTGCTTTAGATGGTAGTAATGAGGCGGATTTACGTCGGACTTCTCGGCCATTCTCTACTAACTGTGGTTTTACTATGGGCGAAGCCTCCCAGTGGATTGTGCTCACCAGTGATACTTTAGCACTCGCGCTTGGCGCCCAAATTCATGGCGCTGTGGCAGGTGTATTCGTCAACGCAGATGGCCATAAAAAGTCAATATCAGCCCCAGGCATCGGTAATTATGTGACCTTAGCTAAGGCCGCAGCCCTAACAGAAAGCATACTCGGTGCTGAATCATTGCGCCATCGTTCTTGTGTGCAGGCCCACGGCACCAGTACGCCCCAAAACCGCATTACTGAATCTCACGTTATCAATGAAACGGCCAAAGCCTTTGGGATAAAAGATTGGAAAGTTGCTGCGGTTAAAGCTTACCTAGGTCATTCTCAAGGCACAGCCGGTGGTGACCAACTTGCTGTGTCATTAGGCTTATGGCGCTACGGCATTTTGCCAGGTATCGCTACCATAGATCATGTTGCAAGCGATGTGCATGATAGCCATCTAGCAATTCAAGCAGCGCACCATGAAGTGGGCGCAGAGGGTATCGACACAGTACTGCTGAATTCGAAAGGTTTTGGTGGTAACAATGCCAGTGCAGTATTAATGGGCCCACATGTGGCTAATCGACTCATGATTAAAAAGCATGGGCTTAAAGCCATGGAAAATATGCGCTCAGCCCAAGAGAAACATACTCAGGCTGCCAACGATTATGACCTCCAAAGTATGCGTGGATTATCAAATCCCACTTATAAATTTGGTCATAACGTTTTAACTGGTGAAGATTTGCTTATCAATCGCCATCAAATTGTTATTCCTGGGTATGCCAAAGCCATCGATTTATCAGTTAGCAACCCATTTGAGGACATGTGCTAGCCTGCCCTGTTCAATAAACTACTTCTGCAGATTTCCATGCTGTTAATTAATTCTTAAAACATCTAATGTGTTATTTACCGTCTGCATAGCAATCTCAGATAAGGATTCACTTCGCAACTCGGCCAGCACCAACAATACTCGAGGCAGCATATCAGGTCGATTGGGCTGACCTCGCTCTTGCCCAGCCATAGGCATATCTGGCGCGTCTGTTTCTAACACCATATCTGTCAATGGCAATGCTTGGGCCAAGCGCCTCATAGCTTGAGCCCGCTCATAGGTTAGGTTGCCGCCTATGCCTATTTTAAACCCCAAATGAGTAAACTTTTCAGCTTGTTGCAGGCTGCCACTAAAGCCGTGCACAATACCGCCTTGGTTAAATTTTAACTGCCGTAACAACTGACCTAAGCGATCATTAGCCTTACGGCTATGAATAATAAGAGGGAGCTGGGTGTGTTGAGCAAGCTTAACCTGAGCAACGAACCAGGCTTCTTGATGCTCTATAGAAAAGCCCTCAAGTGACATGTCCAAAGCAAAGTCTAGTCCAATCTCCCCTATAGCTAAAGGCTTATGACGTTCAATGGCTGCAGTCAACACTGTAAGGTGCGCTTGGGTATGTTGATTACTAAAGTAAGGATGAAGACCCAGGGCTAAGTGCCAACTTGGGTATTGTTCACAAAGAGAGATTTGACGAGCAAATGAAGATTCCTTAGTGGCAGGCACCACTAGTTGTGTGACACCTTGGTCAAGGCAGGATTGCCATAAATGGGGTTGCAGACTTTGTAAGCGAGGGTGATCCCAATGACAGTGACTGTCAATCAACTGATGCATTAAACCCCCTCATTGTTTAATAACTGCGATTAATGTTCCCGCGTCGCACGGAAACGAATGTCTGGCCAACGTTCTTCCGTTAGACTCAGGTTGACCCGAGAAGGCGCCAAGTAGGTGAGGTGTCCACCGCCGTCAATAGCCAAATTCTCTGCTGCTTTACGCTTAAATTCATCCAGCATTTTATGGTCATCACATTCAACCCAGCGGGCTGTATTTACGCTGATCGGCTCATAGATACATTCTACTTTATACTCATCCTGCAGGCGGTAAGCAACGACTTCAAACTGCAGAACACCCACAGCTCCAACGATCAGATCATTATTTTTCCCTGGCATAAACAGCTGGGTAGAGCCTTCTTCAGATAATTGTTGCAAGCCTTTTTGTAACTGCTTCATTTTTAGTGGATCCTTCAATCGCACTCGCTGAAACAGTTCAGGAGCAAAATGAGGAATACCTGCAAACTTTAGATTCTCTCCAGCGGTGAAGGTGTCACCAATCTGAATAGTGCCGTGATTGTGCAAGCCAATGATGTCACCAGGCCATGCCTGCTCAACATTGGAGCGTTCACCCGCCATAAAGGTGACTGCATCGGCAACTTTAACATCTTTACCTATGCGCACATGGCGCATTTTCATGCCGCGCTCATAACTACCTGAACAAATACGCATAAACGCAATACGGTCTCGGTGTTTAGGGTCCATATTGGCTTGTATTTTAAACACAAAACCAGTGAATTTAGGCTCTATAGCCTCAACCACCCGTGCCCCTGCATTTCGAAACTTTGGCGCTGGGGCCCATTGCACAAAATAATCCAGCATTTCACGTATGCCAAAGTTAGATAAAGCCGTGCCAAAGAAAACTGGGGTCAGCTTGCCCTCTAGGAACAACTGCATGTCGAATTTATGGCTCGCACCCCGCACCAATTCAATTTCGTCTTTAAGTTCATCTAATAATTCTCCCAAAAACTCTGCGGCTTCATCAGATTCCAAGCCTTCAATTTGGATATCCTCTGCAATGGTATGTCCCTGCCCTGGCGTGAATACATGCAGAGTATCTGTGTAAAGGTTATAAACACCTTTAAAGCGTTTACCCATGCTTATAGGCCAAGTGATCGGCGCACAAGCGATGTTGAGTACATCCTCTACTTCATCTAAAACCTCAATTTGTTCACGAACTTCACGGTCCATTTTATTAACGAAGGTGAAAATAGGGGTGTCTCTTAAGCGGCACACCTCCATCAGTTTAACGGTTCGATCCTCCACACCTTTGGCGCCATCAATGACCATCAGCACAGAATCAACTGCCGTTAAAGTCCGATAGGTATCCTCAGAAAAGTCTTCATGCCCTGGAGTGTCCAAAAGGTTAACGGTGCGTTCTTGATAGGGAAACTGCATCACGGATGAAGTCACAGAAATCCCACGTTGCTGTTCCATTGACATCCAATCAGATGTCGCTTTTTTATCACCTTTCTTACCCTTCACTGATCCAGCGGTTTGAATGGCTTGGCCAAAAAGGAGAAGTTTTTCGGTAATGGTGGTTTTACCCGCATCTGGGTGGGAAATTATGGCAAAGGTTCTTCGTGTTGCCACTTTTTCTGCAATCAAGTTGGACATAGTTGTTAAAATCTGTGGGAGTATGAGGTGGCACACGGAGGCGAGCCTAGAATAGCCTCTATTGTCGCTGATTAGCGCCCCATCCTCAATATAAAACGCTCTAAGATTGATCAATAAATAACCAAAAACCCATCAACTCATTGAGAAATAGTGTAAATTTACATATACTATGCCCGCTTTTACGCCCTCCCTAATATTAGGAAATACCATGTTCGATCTCGCAAGCCGCGCCCCGGCTAATGCAAAAAATGACATACTCTCCGGCCTTACAGTCGCTCTTGCATTAGTACCTGAGGCCGTTGCTTTTGCTTTTGTCGCTGGCGTAGATCCTTTGGTTGGCCTATATGCTGCATTTATGGTGGGTTTAATCACTGCCGTCATCGGCGGTCGTCCGGGAATGATTTCTGGAGCTACCGGCGCATTGGCAGTGGTCATGGTCGCTTTGGTTGCAGATCACGGTGTAGAATATCTATTCATTACGGTCGTCTTAATGGGCATCTTACAGGTCTTAGCGGGAGTTTTGAGACTGGGTAAGTTTATCCGCATGGTGCCCCATCCAGTCATGTTAGGATTTGTGAATGGCCTGGCGATTGTCATATTTTTGGCTCAACTAAGCCAATTTAAATTTATGGATGATAATGGTAGCTTACAGTGGTTAGAAGGCACCCAACTTTATTTATTACTCGGCCTTATTGCCCTGACCATGGCCATCATTCACTTTTTACCTAAATTCACCAGAGCCGTGCCGTCGTCCCTAGCTGCTATTTTAGTGGTGACCATTTTAGCCGTGAGCTTGAACTTGGATACTCGTTCGGTAGGTGATATTGCTTCTATTGCCGGCGGCTTACCAAGCTTTCATTTACCTCAGGTACCTTATACCCTAGAAACCCTTATTATTATTTTACCCTATGCCATTATTTTAGCAGCGATTGGTTTAATTGAATCATTGCTAACCCTGACTCTAGTGGATGAGATTACTGGCACTCGGGGTCGTGGCAATAAAGAATGCGTGGGCCAAGGTGTGGCTAATACGGTAACGGGTTTGTTCGGTGGTATGGGTGGTTGTGCCATGATTGGCCAGAGCATGATCAACGTTAACTCAGGTGGTCGTGGGCGCCTGTCTGGGATTAGTGCCGCCCTCTTTTTATTGGCCTTTATTTTAGTTGCATCGCCTCTTATTGAGATGATTCCAGTGGCCGCTTTAATTGGAGTTATGTTTATTGTGGTGGTCGGTACTTTCGAATGGTCCAGCTTCCGAATTTTGAGGAAAATACCCAAATCAGATGCCTTTGTATTAATCCTAGTGTCTGGCGTGACTGTCATCACCGATCTTGCTATCGCGGTGGTCGTGGGGGTTATTTATTCAGCCTTAGTATTTGCGTGGAAGCATGCTAAACATACCCAAGTGACCCATAAAGATATAAATGGTAGTCGCATCTATTATTTGCGAGGACCGATTTTCTTTGGCTCAGTGCAGAATTTCTTAGAATTATTTGACCCAAAACAAGACCCAGATGATGTAATTATCGATTTTGAGCGGTCTCGTGTGGCTGACCACTCTGGTTTGGAAGCCATCGATACCCTAGCCGAACGCTATTCGCGCGCAGGTAAAACCCTCCATCTGCGCCACCTCAGTGCAGAGTGTAAGATACTCCTTTCTAAGGCTGGCAACATGGTAGAACTCAACGTCATCGAAGACCCAGACTATAAAATTGCTACCGATGTTTTAGGCTAAACACCCATGCATCTTCGCGCATACCATCAACGCCAAGGTAATAATCTTGGCGTTTTTGTTTGCACTCAAAACCCATCGACTGATATAAATTAACCGCAGCTTGATTGGAAGGGCGCACTTCCAAAAATAACTCTGTTACCCCTCGAGAACCTAACTCATTAGTCGTTGCTTGCAGTATTTTTCGACCCCAACCCAAGCCTCTAAAAGGCTCATCCACCACAATATTTTGCACATCAGCTTGGTCGAGCACGTAACTCGCTACGACGTAAGCAATAGCAACACGCGTCTTGTCATCAATACCTACGTTAACCAGACAAGTGCCCCTTAAACTAGCTTGCAAAACACCTGTGAGCTGTTTTTTTGACCAAGGTGTTTCGTGATAGCCTAATTTGAAGGCGAGGATCTGATCAATATCACTTTCGACTAAAGACCGAATCAACATCACTAATTAACCTATTTTTTCCGTCAAAAGTAATGGTTGTAGATGTTTCCAGGTCTCCGCTTTCAGACTAGGAACAGCTAATAGTTGATGCAGGCTATGACTGAAAATAGATGGTATGGTCATATCAGACAGTTCAATGTAGCCACTGTCACCTAAGCTCATATCAGCCTTAAGCAATTGCATGGCCGCGGGCCCCATGACTAGGAGCGCACTACATGGCTGTTCCTTGAGTAACTTTAGCAGACTATATTGAAGCCCACTTTGAGCGCCTGTTAAAGAGTGGTCCCCATGGGGGCCAGGCACCAAGGGCCAGTTAAATTCCATAGAGGCTGCAGGCATGGTTTGCCTGGTAGACTCTTTTAACATTGGCCTTAAGGCATTAACTATCGATGTCTGTAGCCGCTGAATTGGGCTACTCATGGTTGCGCCCTCGTGGGCAGGGATGTCGTTAACGACTAAAACGCCATTGGCATACCAAGATAACCCTAGGTGCAGCGCTGCAATCCAGTCTGATGCCAATGAAGGCGATGAGGGCAAACTCTCTGAGATTAATTGAGTTCTATCTGGTTGCAGTTGCGCCTCCAGTTTCTGTGATGCACTTGTATACTCCATGGTTTCTGGTGATGAACTAAGGGAGTGCAAGGCACCAGCGACTGCAGCAGCTTGTATCTGACCCGGGATCAGAGCTTGCTCTTGGCTTAGGTCAAATTTTTGTGGCTCTGTCGCTGGCAATGTTGCTGGTAATACGACTGGGGCTTTGGCAGCAGCTGGCAACGCTGAGGCTTTAGGTGCTATCTTTGCAGTTGCTATCTTTGCAGTTGCTATCTCTGCAGACCCCAGTTTTGCACTGACCAAACAATGGCTGTTGTCTTGTTGCCACGACACAGCATTAGCTTGGCTAGCCACCAGTGAGCTTGTTGGCAGCCAACTCGTAACACCGAGTGCCTTCAAATATTGAAGCCGCTGAACCTCTTCAAGTGACGGGTAAGTGACCATAAATTATCCTAAAACCTCAATATATGTTGGTATCGAGTTGAGCGTATGCTAATGATATCTTAATCGTACACTAGCCCCAAAATGACTTATATTGATCAATTCTCATACAAAGTTGGAAACATCTTACCACTCAACTCATCTCCATTTTGATAGCCGTTAGCCTCCATGATGGTCCTTTCTGCTTGGGCCCAAGCTCCTCGATACCCAACCTTGGATCCTTCTTTTGCCATTCTTAAGGTATATCGATGCACGTTCTTACCTGGCATCACTTGATTGAGACTCCCATGGAGGGTGCGCATATCAAAAAAAACACAATCGCCTAATTCAAAATCCCATGCAAGAAACTCATAGTCTTGTTTATTGTTCAGTATGTCTGGCGTGAGGTGATAGGTTTTGCCATTCACTTCTCCAGCTTCCCCATCTTCTTGATGGCCGTCTTTAAAACGGGTTCTTAAAAATAACTTATTCCAAAGGTGTGATCCTTTAATCCAAGCAATGCCCTCATGCTTTTTTACCGAGTCAAGCGGCAACCAAAGGACACACATAGATCCTTCAAAATCAAAGTATGAAATATCATGATGCAAGGTTGCTCCAGACTTAGAACCAGCTTCCCTAAAAAACCAATTATCCGTGACTAAATTGATTTTTTTGCACTCAGTAACTCAGCTGCAATTTTTGCAGCAGGCGATTGAAAGACAAAGTTCTCAAAGCCTTGATGGCAGTCCCAAATCCAAAAGTCTTCAAAATACCCAGGGGCATCGTCATCCTTGGTATGCCTAGCAAAGCGTGGGCTTGGATGCTTCATGTTGGCATCTATGCCATGGGTTAATTCTTCGATCCATTGAGACGAAAATTTGCCTTTTAGGAAAACTGCTCCATCGACTTTAAACTGATCAATTTCATGCTGGGTTAGAATATCAGTAATGGGCATACCTTTTCATTATTTAGCGATTCAACGCCTAAAGTCTATATAAGGTGACTTCTTATGGTTAGATTGCACATGCCATATCTTGGCCACAACACATGGGAGATTTTATCTTTCCATGGTCATTGGGACATCTAGAAACCTGAACCTCAGTGCCATCATTGAGGGCAAGCATACCGTTTACTAATGGTGCATCGCATTTAGCACAAGTTGCGTTCACCGCCATTTCACAATGATTACATTCGTATGTTGCCATGTTACCCTCCGTTGAAATTACTGCGCCATTTATTAAAGCAATAATTAAATTTAATAAACCCAATGGTAATCCAAGTCTTTGCCTTGAATTTGTTATATGGGGTCCAAGCTAGCCTAAGTCAGTAATAGAGACTTTGACCCACATCGCTGGTTTCGGTCAAATCAAAAATAAAGCTAATTATTGTAGGTCTGGGCAAATTTTTGGTCTAAACTAAAACCTTGACCTTGCTATCTAATATAGCCTTTAGCTCTTTCCCTAGCAATAGAAATAGATGCCCCAAACCTCATTAAAAAGGCCTAACAAAGTTATGCAAAAGAATGATGATTTTGAGTTTGATAAGATCATTGAACGCCACAATACTAATTCTTTGAAGTGGGAAAAATACGCCCTTCAAGACATCATACCCCTCTGGGTGGCAGACACTGATTTCAAAGTTGCTCCCGTGATCCAAGCAGCCATTGAAGCCCGCAAAGATCATGCAATCTATGGTTATACTCGGGCTAATCAACAGTCTAACCAAATGGTAGCTGACTATTATCAGGTCAAGTATGGCTGCCACGTTAAGGCAGAGTGGGTTGTTTGGATCCCAGGTGTGGTCGCTAGCTTATCCCTCGCTATTCGCAGTTTATCAAAGCACCATGATCAGGTACTCACACCCGATATTGCTTATCCTTATTTCCATAGTACGCCCTTAGCTTCTGGCAAACAGGATAACCACCTTGCCATGTCTTATGATCAGGGCCGTCTCCGAGTAGATCTTGAGGCGCTTGAAAACCATGACGCACAGGCTGCCCGCGTGATGTTATTTTGTAACCCTCAAAATCCTGGTGGGGCCGTCTATACCCAATCTGAACTAAAGCGCATCGACTCGTATTGTGAAACCAATCAACTGGTCCTAGTATCTGATGAGATTCACGCAGATATTATTCTGGATGAAGATAAATTTCATGTGCCCTACCTCAGTGTCAGCGATCATGCATTGCAGAACTCTATCACCTTAGGTGCTGCCAGTAAGGCCTTCAATATTGCGGGCCTGGCCTGTTCATGGGCTGTTATTGCCAATCCGAGCATTCGCCAAGCTTTCGTCAACGAAATGCACGGCATTGTCTCTGAGATAAACCCATTCGGTTATACTGCTACCCTTGCTGCTTTAGCTCATGGTGAGCCCTGGCTTACCGCGATGAATAGCTATCTGCGTGCCAATAGAGACTATCTTATAGCCGAATTTTCCCTGCTACCAGACATTGATATGTTGCCCCTCGAGTCTACATTTTTAGCTTGGCTGGACGTGTCTAAGTTACAATTAGAAGACCCATGCAAGTTTTTTGAAAAGGCTGGGGTAGGTCTATCTCCAGGTAGAGATTTTAACGATGCTAATTATTTAAGACTTAATTTTGGTTGCCCACGCTCGGTGTTGGAAAGCGCCATGGCGCGGATTAAAACAGCCTTAGGCTAAGTTCTGGTAACCCGCAAACTGGTGACTTTGGAGCGCAACAACTGCTTTATGAATTGCGTCCTTATGTTCAGCCTCGAGGGCAAATCGTTGTTGGGTAAATTTACTCTTAGCTTTCTTATCTAATTGTTGCCATTGTTCGTTAATAGGCATGTGCTCTGTGGCACTAAACACCAAAGCGATTACAGAAAACTCATCCTGAGTTAGCAAATCAGGCTCAACCTGTTCCACTAATTGTTTTAAACGAATACAACCTTCGGTATATTCGCATTGCTTATCTTTCATTGCACTTGCAATCACAGCAATACTTTCTACACGATGCTGATACTGTTTTTGAAGCATCTCCTGGAGTGCAAGTATGCGTGCCTCATTGACGTTGCGAGCCTTTTTTTGGCGCATATAAAGCCAGCTCACAAGGACCAACATAGCTAGACAAAAAATCGTAAGAATGGGAATCATATAATGTGTCGACATGGTTTTAATATCTTTCAGATTTGGTGTTAATTGTAGCATAGGTTGGCTCTGTGAAAAGCCGTATTAGCCTTCTTAGATCGGTTGTAAATAGGGTTCCTTTTTTAGCACCCACTTTCTAGCATCCGTTTTCTAGCAAGCAATAAAAAAGCCCCAATGCGTGAGCATTGAGGCTTTCTTAATGAATGAGGTGCTTGGCGATGGCCCGGCCCCGCATCGAAGAGGCAGCTCGTTCAAGTGGCGCAAAGCCCTGCTTTGCCAAGTGCGCCAGTCTCACCCTACTAACACAGGGTCTGCAGCAGCAAGCTGCGCTGTTGGTGTCCATGTGAGAGAAGCTCATCGTAACATCAGGGCTTTCAAGGGCCCAATAAAAAAAGCCCCAGTGCGTGAGCATTGAGGCTTTCTTATTAAATGAGGTGCTTGGCGATGACCTACTCTCACATGGGGAAACCCCACACTACCATCGGCGCTAAAACGTTTCACTTCTGAGTTCGGAATGGGGTCAGGTGGTTCCATCTCGCTATGGTCGCCAAGCAAAAAAGGTGAATGAAGATCAATCAATCCTACAATCAATCTACATCCTTGAATCTGTGATATCTAATGTCTAGGTCCTACACTTATGCGCTTATCAAGCACTTATCCTTCGTAAACTTAATCGTACTTCTTCGCTTGTACAACGCTTTTGGCGTTATATGGTCAAGCCTCACGAGCAATTAGTATTGGTTAGCTCAACACGTTACCGTGCTTACACACCCAACCTATCAACGTCCTAGTCTTGAACGGCTCTTTAGGGACTTAAAGTCCTGTGAGATCTCATCTTGAAGGGGGCTTCCCGCTTAGATGCTTTCAGCGGTTATCCTGTCCGAACGTAGCTACCCGGCAATGCCACTGGCGTGACAACCGGAACACCAGAGGTTCGTTCACTCCGGTCCTCTCGTACTAGGAGCAACTCTTCTCAAATCTCAAACGTCCACGGCAGATAGGGACCGAACTGTCTCACGACGTTCTAAACCCAGCTCGCGTACCACTTTAAATGGCGAACAGCCATACCCTTGGGACCGGCTTCAGCCCCAGGATGTGATGAGCCGACATCGAGGTGCCAAACACCGCCGTCGATGTGAACTCTTGGGCGGTATCAGCCTGTTATCCCCGGAGTACCTTTTATCCGTTGAGCGATGGCCCTTCCATTCAGAACCACCGGATCACTATGACCTACTTTCGTATCTGCTCGACGTGTCTGTCTCGCAGTTAAGCATGCTTATGCCATTGCACTAACCTCATGATTTCCGACCATGATTAGCATACCTTCGTGCTCCTCCGTTACTCTTTGGGAGGAGACCGCCCCAGTCAAACTACCCACCACACAGTGTCCTCGATCCGGATTACGGACCTGAGTTAGAACCTCAAACATACCAGGGTGGTATTTCAAGTTTGGCTCCACTGAGACTAGCGTCCCAGTTTCAAAGCCTCCCACCTATCCTACACAAATAGGTTCAAAGTTCACTGTGAAGCTATAGTAAAGGTTCACGGGGTCTTTCCGTCTAGCCGCGGATACACTGCATCTTAACAGCGATTTCAATTTCACTGAGTCTCGGGTGGAGACAGTGTGGCCGTCGTTACGCCATTCGTGCAGGTCGGAACTTACCCGACAAGGAATTTCGCTACCTTAGGACCGTTATAGTTACGGCCGCCGTTTACCGGGGCTTCGATCAAGAGCTTCGCCGAAGCTAACCCCATCAATTAACCTTCCGGCACCGGGCAGGCGTCACACCGTATACGTCCACTTTCGTGTTTGCACAGTGCTGTGTTTTTAATAAACAGTCGCAGCCACCTGGTATCTTCGGCCGCCAACAGCTTAGGGAGCAAGTCCCATCACCATCAGCGGCGTACCTTCTCCCGAAGTTACGGTACCATTTTGCCTAGTTCCTTCACCCGAGTTCTCTCAAGCGCCTTGGTATTCTCTACCTGACCACCTGTGTCGGTTTGGGGTACGGTCACTCAATATCTGATGCTTAGAAGCTTTTCCTGGAAGCATGGCATCAACCACTTCAGTCCTAATGGACCTCGTCATCACGCCTCAGCCTTAAAAAATCCCGGATTTACCTAAGATTTAAGCCTACACGCTTAAACGCGGACAACCAACGCCGCGCTGGACTAGCCTTCTCCGTCCCTCCTTCGCAATATTGAGTGGTGCAGGAATATTAACCTGCTTCCCATCGACTACGCTCTTCAGCCTCGCCTTAGGGGCCGACTCACCCTACCCTGATTAGCATTGGATAGGAAACCTTGGTCTTCCGGCGGGGGAGCTTTTCACTCCCCTTATCGTTACTCATGTCAGCATTCGCACTTCTGATACCTCCAGGATGCCTCTCAGCTTTCCCTTCAACGGCCTACAGAACGCTCCTCTACCACGCATGCAAGCATGCGTCCGTAGCTTCGGTGTATAGTTTGAGCCCCGTTATATCTTCCGCGCAGGCCGATTCGACTAGTGAGCTATTACGCTTTCTTTAAAGGATGGCTGCTTCTAAGCCAACCT
>OLHR01000162.1_pt1 | contig 25408 bp, 24 predicted proteins | sample 1609291 | NCBI WGS metagenome assembly OLHR01 (sample SAMN05416707, study PRJEB24817) | seawater metagenome | isolation source: Sea water | place: Canada:Atlantic | collected 2013-07 | reverse complement strand
ATCTACACCTCTCTATTCGTCGGCAGCGTCAGATGTGTATAAGAGACAGCCCGCACAATGGTCGACCCTTCTTCAATGGCAACCTCGTAGTCTCCACTCATCCCCATACTCAATTCGGGCAGCTCGCGGCCGGATCGTTTACGAAGGTCGTCCTGAAATTCGCGCATCTTTTCGAACCATGGCCGCGCATCCTCTGGGGTCTCGGCCCGAGGAGGGATGCACATTAGGCCCCGCCAATCGAAATGCTCGAAGGAACAAAGGACATCTAGATTCTCAAGAAGTTCCTCTTTTCCAAGGCCCGCTTTGCTCTCTTCATCCGCTAGATTCAACTCGAGAAAAATACGGGGACAGATCCCCAGCTCTCCCGCAATCCGATCGGTGAACTGCGCGAGCTTCATCGAAGAAATACTGTGAACCACCGAAAACAGAGAAAGGACTTTACGCACCTTATTACTCTGCAGCGTTCCGATAAAATGCCACTCAAGATCCTCAGACATCACGGGAATCTTTTCTTCCCCTTCCTTAAGACGATTCTCCCCAAAAAGGTGATGTCCCGCTTCAACGGCTTCTTGAATCACCTCAACGGGCCAGGTCTTAGAGACGGCCATCAATTGGATATTATCCGCCTCTCGGACAGAACGTTTGGCTGCCGCTGAAACGCGTTCTTGGACGCCATTGAGGTTCTCAGCTATCTGGCTCACGGCACTTTCTTAGATGTCAGTGAAACAAGATCGAGTAAGACATTCAGTCCTTCTCGCTTCCCTGCATCAATTCCGCTTGGCCATTCAGGAGTGTCATCGAGGTCCTCTAAATCATTCTTGGCCCTGCGCATGTGCCGCTTGTCATCCTCTTTGCGATCCACTTTCTGAAGCGTATCGATTTCGAGATCATCGAGATTGAGACGATAAACCGAAAATGTTTTATCATCCATTTCTTCCACCTTTTCAAATCGAGCACGACGCTCACCATTACGGGCCTTTCGCCGCGCTTCGTTCACCTTAGTCTCAGCCTTTCGACCCTCTTTATTCAGCGAGATACGATTTTCGTCGATCCGCTTCTTCACTCGAATCATGTCTTCCCGAACGTATTGATAGTCCTTGCTAGCCTTGATCCGGGCGGCGCTTCGTTCTGCTAGAACTGCAGTTGGAAGGCTCTCCTTTGGAAAGGGTTTGAAGTTTGAGGCGGGGCGAATGACGTCATGCTCCAAGGCATGCCGCGCATAGGCCTCACCCACTTCAAGCACATCAGTGAGGGCAGGAAGATGGATGTCTGGAACGACTCCATCATTCTGCGTCGAACTTCCTGATGGTCGATAGTATTTTTGGATCGTGAGCTTCAGCGCTCCCGCCCGATCGCGGTCACTCCACACCGGAAGTTGGCGGCCAATTGGAATGGGCTGTTGTACTGTGCCTTTTCCAAAAGTGCTCGCACTCCCCACAATAACGGCCCGGTTATAGTCCTGAAGCGCTCCTGCGATAATCTCGCTCGCCGATGCACTTCCCTTGTCCGTCCAAACAACAAGTGGCCCGTCATACAAAGGCTTGCCGAACCCAGCGTTGAGAGACTGGGTACTTCCCCCGGTGCGTTTGATCTGAACTACCGAGCTCCGGCCATTGAAAAATCCCGTCATCCGCTGAACCTCATCGAGAGCACCGCCACCATTGCCACGAATATCGAGGGCAATCCCATCGACGCCCTCTTTCTTCATCCGCTCTACGATGCGCTCAACGTGCACCGAAACATTTCGAGAGCGATCCTGTCGGTCGAAATAGAACTGAGGAATTCGAATAACACCCAACTTGGTGACTTCATCTCCGTTCTTATACTCAAAAATTTCACCAGCTGACTGCTCGTCCTTCATATCGACCAACTCCCGCTCAATCACGATGACTCGGGTTTCCCCCGCTGCACCATCCGCTGGCTCCACCTTCAAAGCCACCTCAGTACCCTCTTCACCACGGATTTTCTCAACAACTTTGTCGATGGTGAGAAACATGATATCAGACCAATTTCCATCATTGATGGAATCCACCGCGATCACTCGGTCGCCCAGCTGAAGTTCTCCCGCTTTGTCCGCAGGGCCATTATTGACGATTCCTTCGATCTTGGTCGCCCCATCATCTTCCGCCCGAAGAAGCGCGCCAATCCCCACCAGCTTGTTGCTAATATCAACATTGAACTGATCAAGCTCACGCGCACTAAAATACTCAGTATGAGGATCATGCGAACGGGCAACCGCACTCAAAAAATAGTTTGCGACATCCTCATCATCCGCCTTTTCAATTCCCTGTAGGTAGCGGTCATAGCGCTGGGCCAGTTTTTCACGCGGTGGAAGCTCATCGCCAAGGGGGCTCTCCTTTTCCTGCTCCTTCGCCCTTTCGGCAATATCATCCCGGCGGAGCTGCTCGGCGAGAAGAGACGCTTCGAGTTGAAGTTTCATGAGATGATTTGCTTCGGCTGTATCCTTGGGCCAAGGCGCATCCTCTCGATCACGCATAATGGAAACGTCACTTTCAAAGGTGAATTTGCCATCCTTGAGCAATGCAGAAATCGCAGAAACTCGCTCCTTAACCCGGCTCTGATAGCGTTTATGAATTTCCCGGGCCATCGCGATCGCTTTTTTGCTCGCTAGAAGGTCGGTCACTTGGCTTCGGTATTTCTTCGAAAATTCATCAATATCACTTTGCACAAAATAGAGCCTGGAAGGATCAAGATCGTGGATGTAGTCATCGAAGATGCGTTCGCTCAGCTTGTCATCAAAGTTCACCCTAGCATAGTGCCCATTCTGTAGCAGACGAGTGACCTCAAGTCCCACAAGGTCAAAGTCAGCAGCCCGGGAGCTACAGCTAGAAAAGAGCCACAGCGCGGCTATCGGAGTAAGGAACCAGGGAAACGTTTTCATAATTAAATCTTGGAGATCAACACATTGTTGCTGACGTAATGAAAGTCCATCAAAAGGAGTCATCTGTCCAAGTCCTTTTAACCAAACCAAAAAAACCACTCGTCGAAACGACGAGTGGTTTTGTAAACTTAAATTGTGCCGGGGTCTAATTCCCCGCCCAAGTTTTCTGGGGCACTTCGATCAAATCTTCTGGAAGAACTTGAATCGTTTTCGCCTGATCCTCTTTGAGGTTATAATTGAACACCTTCCCTGAGCGGAAAAGCTTCACCCGGGTGATCGCACCAAAAGGAGTCTCACCACCCGCAGCCTGAATCGCCGCGTAGAGGGTCAGGTTGTTTGACCAAGGCTTTTGTCCCGCAGCCCTCACCTGCCCACCCACAGTGTACATCTTTGCCGCAAGTTGGAGATCGGTAGGAACAATAACGGTAAAATTGGGATTCGTATAGATTCCTGCACTTTTGTAGGCAGTGGCAATCCCTTGGGCCAACTGGTCCTGCGTTTTACCAGCTGCGCGCACCGCACCGATAATCCACATGCGAATGGTTCCATCCTTGGAAACTTGATAGGTCGAATTAAGACGGCTCTGCTCCGCAGGAGGAACACCTTGGACCGCGATTTGCAGAGTCTGATTCACGCTGATTTGGGCCGAAGCGCTGTTGAGGAGGATTAATCCTAGGATTGATAGTAATAATTTTTTCATCGATTTACGGGGTTTGAGTCGGGCAACTCTAGTAGAGGTCTTCCTTCTTTGCATTTCGCCCTGCTCCAGTTGGGTTAGAAGCTGGTGCAATCGGTGCCGAGGTTGCCGGGGCTGCATTTTCATCCATCGCACTTGGAGCGTAGTAAGTGTAGTAACTGGTGTAATATTGATACTGACTATCACTGCGGACATCCACGTTATTCAGAACAACTCCAATCACCTGGCCCCCGACATTTTCAACGGCCTGCTTAACCCGCAGGAGCATATTCCGCGGAAGCTTACGGTGCTGGACCACCACCATAGTGAGGTCAACTTCACTGGCAAGAACAGCAGCATCACTCACTCCGAGAATCGGGGGTGAATCCACAAGAACCAAGTCAAAGCGCTGCTTCACATCCTGAAGAAGCTCAGACATACGACGGGAGTTCAAAATTCCAGCGGCATCCGCCGGAAGGATACCTGAAGGGAGGAAGTAGAGATTATCAACCGGGGTCTGAAGAATCACGTCTTCCAAAGCGAGGTCGGTCGTAAGGTAGTTGGTAAGACCAACGGAATTATTAATGTCAAAGAAGGTGTGGAGACGAGGTCGGCGAAGGTCGGCATCGACCATCAGAGTGGTATATCCACCTTGCGCACAAACGTAAGCCAAGTTTACCAAAGTCGTGGACTTACCCTCTCCAGCACCACCTGAAACAACGGTAATGGAATTGTCTTCGGGGTTCTTCCTATTAAACTCAATATTGGTTCGGAGAATTCGATAAGCCTCAGCATCAGGGCTCATGCCACTCTGTTTATGCAAGACACCAACATCCTTTGGAATTACCGCAAGAACGGGAACCTGGAGATAGCGCTCCACATCCTCCAAACTTTTAACTGAGGTATCCAAATGCTCCAAAAGGAAGGCAATGCCAATACCGAAAATTAAACCCATCCCAGCTCCAAGAACAAGGTTTAGAGTGACATTGGGAAAGACAGGTTTTTGTGCAAGCTTTGGAAGCTCATGAAGAGTAATGGGAGTTCTGGGCATTCTGAGAAGAACACGCTGATGCTGCTGTTGCATTTTCATCTCCCGGAGAAGATACCGAGATTGCTCGTATTCTTCTTTCGCGGAATTGTATTCGTGCTGACGCATTGAAAGATCGACCGTAATATCTTTTTTATTGAGAACAGTTTCCTTCATGCGCTCCACCTGCCGCTCAACAAGATTGATTCGGGTAGTGAGAACATCTTTGAGCGAAGTGACTGCCAACTCCGCATCTCTCATCAAGTTGCTTGCCTGCTTCTTGAGAGTTATAATTGTCGGATGGTTAATCCCAAGACCCTGCGCTCCCTGAGAATCGATACTCCGATTCGTTTCCTGAAACGCTTGGTAGAGCAGACTTACCTGGTTTTCAGGAAGCTCGAGCCCTGCTGCGGTTGGGATCATTTCTTCAGCGCTGGTTTTAACCAGTTTTTCAATCTGGATCTTAAGACTATCCCGAGTTTGTTCAAGCTGATCCAAACGCTGCTGGGCATTTTGATACATCCGCTCCTCGGTCGCTCCCACGGGACTACGGCTCCGCCCATCGAAATACGGAATCCCATATTGCTGAATCAGTACCGTTAGAGCCTTCTGCTTGTCATTGACGACATCACCATGCCTCTGTAGCTCGGTATCGAGCGCCTCGAGGGCCTTTTTAGCACGCTCTAGTTCTGTCCTGTTACGACGCGCGATGTAAGCACTGGTAATCGCTTTCGAAATATCTTTGGCATCCTCTGCATTCGCATGGCGTACTGTGATCTCGATGAAATCTGTTCCCCGTATCGGGTTTGCCATCACAATTTGAGACAGAGTCTCCACCGACCCATTTAAGTCCATATCCCAACGTGAAGGAAGATCCAATGCATCAGCTGCTTCCATCAAGGTCTGTGCTGCGGTGATCGTCTCAAACTCGTTCTCCATGTAATGTCTGGTCATCAATGTTCCAGAGTGAGTTTGCGGGCCACCACGAGTAGGAGCAATCGCGAGCATAGACGGATGCACTTGGACAACCGACGAACTCTCATACTTTCTAGGCATTACCGAGGTAATGACCGCAGCGGTCATGAAAACGAGGAGGAAGGTCAAGAGAATGACTCCGTAGCGGTTTTTGATCACTTGCCAGTAGTCGATACTAGCTACCGATTCGGTGGATTGTTGGGCCTTAGATTGCATTGAAGGGGTAGGAGGGTTTTAGGATAACGCTGTCAGGTGAAGAGAAGCGCTTTTTGATAAAAAAGAACTCCCGCAATGTAAAGACATCGCGGGAGTTACTTTGTTCAGATATTTCTACAGAATCTTAGAAAGTCGCGCGAACTCCGATGGACATCCGGTTGCGATCATACTCGCGACTGACAACGTCGGAACCAAGATCTTCGAAGTTGTAAGAACCGTTCAAGTAGAGATTTTCGGCGATCTGGAGATCGAAACCAACGAATGCATTGATAAGACTTTCATCACGATCTTCCGCGGTGCCATCCTCATATGCCAGAGACATGTAGTTGATTCCACTACTCAGTGAGAGGGCCTGTGAAACACGGTATGTTCCGGTGACTCCAAGTCGCATGGTATTAGCATTATCGTAGACAGCCGCACCAACTTGACGTGAAGAATCTTCAGTTGAGAGTCGACCATAGGCCTTTACGCTCAGCTGCTGATTGACACGTGTTGTCACAGCTGCCTCGGCGGACGGTGACGTATAGTCTCTGGTTGATCCATCAATACTACGAAGTTGAACACCAGCGCGGACAATCGCAACGGAGTTCGAGCTGAAGCGATGCTCGCCACCAACCATGATGAAGTGGTTCTGGGTGTCGCGAGCACTACCTGCGGTATTACGATCAGCGTAACGATAAGTAAGAGTTGCCACAGTTTGTGGGCTCAGCTGATAGCGGAAGTCATTATACAAGGTGATTGCACTGATATCATTCCTTTGAGCGGCCGGGTTGTCATATTCCACACCATCATAAATAAATCCAGTGTATGTTCCTAAACGTTCACTCCAGCGATATCCGACACTATTATCGGTACTCCAACGGGTGTAAGCACCGGTCTGACGAATAGCAGAGGATCCGACTGAATAATCTGGCTGATACTCAAAGGCCATAGAGTTTCTGCTCGAAAGACGAAGACGCTCATTGACGCGATGCGTCAAGTTCAATCTGAGGCTCCCGGTAGGAGTAGACTGATCAACTTTCAAAAGTCCGAAGTCGAGATCATCGAAGTAATGAACATAGCCGAGTCGGCCAGCGAATTCAACGGTCGTCTGCGGCGATTGGCTCAAAAAGGCAGCCCCGACGTAAACAACGCCGTATGCAGTCTCATTGTCGCTTCCTGGAGTCGGATTGTCATCATAGCCAAGGCTGGCTCCAACAGTCCAAAAAAGTGGACTTGATTCGGTCTCACCATCTTCAGGGGCAAGATCAAATAGCGACTGTGCGCATAGACTACTCACTGAGAGTAGGCCTAGAGTGGTTGCGGTAATTTTTTTCATTAAAAGAATTTTTATTGATTAATAATTAAGAAGTAACAGAGAAATCTGATTGGCTCCTTAGCGATTAGAGACCTGTCAGAGAGGGCGGAGTTACAACAGGAGGGAACGTCACAGGAAGGCCAGGAGGGAGCAACGGAAATCCACCGGGACCACCTGGAGCTGGACCAACAGGAGCTGCTCCTCCCTCAGGACGAGCTGCAGAAGAACCATATCCCTCGCTTGCTGGAAAGTCTAGCGGGTTGGCGCTAGCTACATCATCAGGGACGCCACCTTTTTCAAGAGCGCCTTTTTCGGAGTCTCCTTCACCGCCGGCAAAATCATACTTTTCAAGAATCGCCTGAATATTTGGTTGAGCATCAGGAGCTATTGCAATAGCGCACTGAGCGATAATGCGCAGCATTGATGGAGCTTCGTTGATCGCCACATCGACGATCTGAGCAACAACCTCCTTCTTGGCATCAGAAGCAATGATCGCAGCCTTAACGACTTCGCAAGCACAAGATTCATTAGCTGCGATTTGCTTAGCGACGATCTCAAGGACCTTATCGGAGTCAGCAGCGACTGCTAACCTAACTGCATTACTCACCTTGACGCAGTCAAGTGTGTTAGCTTGAGCGAAGGGCGCTGCTGCAAATAGCAGAGCCGTTAGCGCGAATTTCAGCGTGTTTTTCATTTTTTTTTGGATTCTAGGGTAAAATTAGGGGCTTAAAATATTGGAAATCAGCGGGTAGAGGGAATCGAACCCTCCTTATCAGCTTGGAAGGCTGGAGCTTTACCACTAAGCTATACCCGCGACTGTGATGACAGGTTTACGTTGTCTCTTATGATAGAGCAAGCTCTTTTTAGGGAAAAATAACGACTCTTTGCTTCGGTTCTAATGAATATTTAGAGAGCCTAACTAATATGGATGGTGGCATAGAGGGCGTGGGGATAGGATTGCGTTCACCCCCCCCGCTTCTGAATTTACAGCCCTGACGGATGATGAACAAAGGCACTAGTTGTCGCAAATTGTTGATCGATCTCTTGAACCAACCGTTTCACTCCAAAGGTTTCTGTCGCGTAATGCCCTCCATAGAGAACATTCAACCCTAATTCTTCTGCCAACGGAAAACTCCAATGAGGCCCCTCCCCTGTGATAAAGGTGTCAACGCCACAAGCCGAAACCGCCTCGACCTCACTTCCTGCCCCTCCCGTAATGATTCCCAAGCGTCCGACCGGGCAATTCACTTCCCCTCTTAACAAGACCGGACCTTCTACTACTTCGGAAAACAGCTCTTTCAACTCAGCGAGATTCATCTCCAATTCCCCCCGTAGCCCGAGATCGACCCCCTTCCACTTGAAAAAGGAATCTCTGTTTTTTAAACCCAGTCTATCTGCCAAAAGGGCATTGTTTCCCAACCTTAAGTGCACATCTAAGGGAATATGCGCACTGTAGATTGCCAAGCCCGCGTCCATCGCAAACTTCAGCTTCCGATAATGAGCCCCGGTAATCTGACGCACCCCCTGCCAGAACATCCCATGATGTACGACAAGAAGATCGGCCCCCGCTGCCACCGCCTTCTCGACCACTGGAAGACTCGCATCCACCGCCGCTACCACGCGGGAGACCTCTCCCCCGTTTTGGAGCTGTAAGCCATTGTGAGCCCCTGGGTAATCTGGAATTTCCTCTAACCTCAGCTCCGTATTCAAAAAGGAGACAATTTCATCCAATCTCGCCATTCCCCATTGAAGTCCGCTGTCATCCATTCGCCAATCCGAAAGTCAGCTAGTTCTCCAGACCAGCCCGATGTCATCTCCACTGTTTTGTTCGTCAACGGATATTAGCTTACGCATCCGTGCAGCGCTCGTCTCTCCAATCAAAAACGCCGCTTCAACCCCTCTCTCCATCCGGGTGTTAAAAAATCAAGAGAGGCGCAACATCATTTACCCGAAAATTCCTGCACCTCCACTATTTTGCGCGATCACAACAAGTTGACAACACCTTGAAACCAAGCTGGGACGGGAGTTGGGGACTCACGGTGCGAATATCCCTCGACCGACGCACTTTGCCAATTTAAAACCCCGCCATGTCCCACATGGAGCACACTCTCGCAAGCGAAGCGACCCTCGAAGGAACTTCCTTGCATACGGGCGAAAAAGTCACCCTTACTCTCAAACCTGCCCCCGAAGGCTACGGATTCAAATTTCGCCGTGTCGATCTCCCCGACAAGCCTTTCATTGATGCAGACGTCTCCAAAGTGCAAACCGTCGAAAGAGCGACTACCTTGGCGGAGGGCTCAGTAAAGGTTCACACCGTCGAGCACGTCCTTTCTGCTCTTGTCGGACTCGGAGTTGATAACGCCCTTGTTGAGATGGATGCCAACGAGCCACCCATTGGCGATGGATCTTCACGACCCTATGTAGAACTCATCAAGAAAGCGGGCTTACTTGAACAAAGCGTGCCACGTCAAATCTGGGAAATCCGCGAACCTATTCATATTGAAGTTGGAAACGGCTCGCTCATTACCATCGTTCCTGACAAAGAATTCCGCGTCTCAGTTACCAATGTGGGTAAGGACGGTCGCTTCGTTCAATACTTCTCTTCAGTGGTGAACCAAGAGACTTACGAGAAAGAGATCGCTCCAGCGCGCACGTTTACCTTCTACGAAGACATCAAACCTCTCCTGGATAAAGGCTTGATCAAGGGTGGTTCGCTCGAAAATGCCGTCGTCGTTCGTGGCGAGGAAATTATGTCCAAAGAACCCATGCGATTTAACAATGAATTCGCACGCCACAAGGCCCTGGATCTCATTGGTGACCTCATGCTTTCCGGTAAGAAATTCCTCGGTCATGTCATTGCCATCGCTCCCGGCCACGGACCAAACACAGGCATGGCAGCGTTGATCAAGAAAGAATATGCCGCGATGCGTTCCATGGTGCCGTCACTCAAGCTCCCTGAAGGAGAAGCCGTTCTCAAAACTGAGGACATTCTTAAGATCCTACCCCACCGCTACCCCTTCCTCCTCATCGACCGCGTGACGGGATTCTCCTCAGAGATGAAGTGCACCGCGATCAAAAATCTCACGATGAACGAAGAGTTCTTCCAAGGACACTTCCCTGGCCACCCCATCATGCCCGGTGTTCTTCAGCTAGAAGCCATGGCCCAGACCGCTTCCATTTTGATCATGCGACTTCCAGATAACCATGGAAAGATTGGCTATTTCCTGAGCGCCAACAACGTTAAGTTCCGCAAGCCGGTTGTCCCCGGTGACACCTTATTTATCGACGCCGAAATCACCAAGATGCGGCGCAACATCGGTCAGGCCATCGCCACTTGCTCTGTCAACGGCGTGGTCGTCTCCAGTGCGGAACTGAGATTTGCGGTGATGTAGAGTGTCCCCTCTCCTTACCCCCTGCAAGATCGTCTCCAAAGCGAACTTTTCTGAGTAATTACTTAAAATACCGCCGGCGGGGATCGAACCCGCACGACCTAGGGTCAACGGATTTTAAATCCGCAGCGTCTACCAATTCCGCCACGGCGGCATTTCATGAAATTCGAGCGATTGAAGAATCCGTCAATGCTCTACGGCGAATTACAGAACGGAGGTGCCACTGTCAACACAACGACGACTTTCGCACATAAGATTCTCTGCTTGATCTCTAGCTTCGAGATTTGATCGCATCAACGGCTCGCATGAGTAGATGCTTTAGGTCGTCGTCATCGGATCCCATTGCAGACTTTAATGCCGGAATGCTTTTTGGGGTCCCAATCTTGCGGAGCAGAATCGCAGCTTCCTTCTTCAGCTCAAGGGGTGATTCACCGATATGGAAAGCCAAGCGAGATTCGCCAGCAGCTCCAATTGCTTCATACTGCTCCGACCAAGCAGATGGATCCTTGACCCACATCCGGTCAACAACAGCGATTACGTCCAGCGAGCCATTTAAAGTCAAATATTCCACAAGCGATTTAGGAACCTCTCGATCCTCCTCACTCCAGCCAAGCACGAGCCCACTCACCTGGCCAACCACCTCCTGATCTTTTGGAGCCCACTGAGCAAGAGCCCTTCCGATCGAATCGTGAAGTGCCCAGCCGCTATCCTGCTTTAAAAGAACCAAAAGCTGGGCAACAATGTCCGGCCTGCGCCTTTTCGCCGCATCTACAGGCATCTTCCCAAATCGAACAACTGCCTTTTCAATACGCTCGATGTTGATGTTGCTAAGCTCCTTGAGATTCATTTCGCAAAACCGCTCATTCCTCGGGTCTTTAAGCTGATTGAACGTCTCGTTACCCGGTTCCAAAAAGAGATCAGTATTCACGACAAGATCCACGATTCGATGCGAGGGCACGGTAGTGACGATCCCCAAATCCGAGCAAATTTCAACCACCTCGTCGAAACTCTCGGTGATTCCAGCGATAACCATGAGCCGATCTCTAGCCTCATTCCGATCATAAGTAACGATTGCGTTCGTAGAGGGGATGACAAAACGCCTCATGAAAAAACTCTCCACGCTATACTCGTAACTGTCCTTCATGGGGTGCAGATACACTGTGACGACGCGCTCATGCCCCTCGATCCCTTCTTCAGGCTTGGATTCCATATCAATCCATTTTTTGACACTTCCGTATCCGATCTTAGCCAGGTAGCTATCCAAATCGTTCGTGATAAGATTAGGGTCTTCTTCCGTCGGATTCATGGCCTCTCGCGGAGTGAAACCTCCACCACTTCTGGGCGTCAAATGAACGGGACTCAGAAAAACTAAGACCATCACGATGGCACTTAAAACCGTTGAGAGAAAGATTGCCCGATTTCTCCAATTCTTCGCGCCTACAAGAATCAACCCCGAGCCAACCAGACAGACAAATCCTGCAAGAAAGAGGCGCTGGTGCATCTCGACATCCTGAAACGCCTTTCCTGGCGCGGAAGTGACCAAAAAGATGAATGCAAACATACAGATCAGCACGATCCCGGAGCAAGCCGCAAAGGTCTGGCTCGAGCTACTTGACATTACCGAAATCGTATTGACCTGAGGTGAATACTCGGCCCTTTGAAAGTTGACGGGGGCAGTCTCCCCTACCGGGGTGGGACTGAGTCGATCGAGCAACACATCGTGGTGCTCGCCCGGATAAATGCGAGACTTCTCTGCCATGATCGCCCCGGGACCAACCTCGAAACGGTGATCACAGGCTCCGCACTCCACCGTTTTACCGGTGAGATCTTCGTGAACACGGAAGCTGCGGCTGCAAGCTGGGCAGAGAATCTGAAGGTTCATTTGTTAGCGCGTGTCGTTAAAGTTATAGAAGTGTCCTCCCTCTAGTCCCTCAAAACAACCTTTCCGTTCAAAAAAGGAAATCGATTTTCTAATTTGGGAGTCTTAGAGCGGCAATCTCGGCCATAATCCGGTCAGAAATCACCTGATAACCGTCACGTCCCTTTACAGCAAGTTCCTCTGTAGTGAAGTCGATCGGGTCACCCACAACGATTGTGATCGGGTGGAATTTAAGCCGGCCACTTCCACGTGGGAGGCATTCCCGAGCTCCAAAAATTCGCATCGGTTGCACCACCGCACGACTCTTCGCCGCGATGAGACCGACGCCCGCCCCGGCAGGTCCAAGTTCCCCGTCCAGGGTCCTGGCTCCTTCCGGAAAAACAACGACTCGTTCACCACTTCGTAAAATCTTAATAATGCGCTTCAGGCTGCTCATATCCGGGCGATCCTGATCCACTGGCACCGCATTCCATCGGGTATAGAGCCACTTAAAAAAGCCCCTAAAAAGCGTCTTTCTTGCCAAGTAATGAACTTCTTCATCATACGCAATTCCAACGAGAGGGGGGTCGAGAAAGCTCTCATGATTCGAGGCGATCAGCACTCCGCCTTCTTGGATGAGTTTTTCCTTCCCGATTACGCGGTAACCGAAAAGAGTCGAAGTCGCGGCTCTAAAAAGAGTGACGCCGAGCCAATAAACCGTCTTCATGAACGGTCCTCCCATCCAAGTGATTTGAGCGCCTCTTTCGCCGCCTCTACCACTTCTTCAATCTCAAGGTGGGAAGAATCGATCACGATCGCGCCATCGGAGATTCTTAAGGGTGCCGTCTTGCGTTGGCTGTCTTGGGCATCCCTCGCGGCCACCGCATCTGCTTCACCATCAGCAGCCCGCCGGGCTCGTCTCACTTCTTCCGAAGCATCGATGTAAAGTTTGTAGGGAGTGTCAGGAAAAACAACCGAACCGATATCCCGCCCCTCCATCACGATATCGCTGGTCTCGAGATACTCCCGCTGAAGCTTTACCAATCGCTCGCGCACTTCAGGCACCGCCGCAACCGATGATACGAAATTATTCACCTTTGATGAGCGCAACTCCTCGTTGAAAAAGCGGCCATTGATTCCGATGGTGGAACGCCCTTCCTCCATTCCGCAGGTGATCTCCATCTTGGATGCAGCATCCACGATGGCACCTTCATCCCTCGAAGAAACCCCATCTTGCAAAAGCTGCCAGGTGACGGCGCGATACATCGCCCCAGAATTCACCATGACCATCCCAAGAGAATCAGCGAGTCTCTTGGCAACGGTACTTTTCCCGGAAGCAGCGGGACCATCAATAGCTACAGCGCGGTGAATCAAGCTCATCGTTTACGCATTTCTTTTAAGTGATTAGCAAACCCAGGATACGAGGTGTTCACGCAAGCGCAGTCATCAATCATGGTATTTCCGCTATCCGCAAGCAAGCCAGCCATCGAAAACGCCATTGCAATCCGATGATCACCGAAGCTCTTCAAATGAGCTCCTTTCAGCTTGGTCTCTCCCTGAATCACCATGCCATCTTCGAACTCTTCAACTTGGGCATCCATCGCGCGAAGATTTGTGATCGTCGTCTCGATGCGATCCGTCTCTTTCACCCGTAGCTCGGAAGCATTTCGAATCGTCATCTTTCCTTTTGCCAAGGCTCCGGCAACCGCCAAAATGGGGACCTCATCGATAATATTCGGGACCTCTTCCGGGCGGATCTCCACTCCATGAAGTTCCTGTCCTACGACCTCCACATTTCCACGCGGCTCCCCTCCTTCATCGTGGAGGACGATATCTTTAATGTGCGCTCCCATCCGGATCAGGACATCGATGAGTCCGGTGCGCGTCGGGTTCAACCCAACATTCGTAATGAGCAATTTCGACCCTGGTCGGCAGGCGGCCGCGACGATCCAAAAAGCAGCACTGGAAATATCACCGGGCACCACCACATCGCAGGATCGAATCCTCTGCTTTCCATAAAGCGAGATGACATTGTCCTTCGTCGTCACCGTCACTCCAAAGGCATTTAAAAGACGCTCGCTGTGATCGCGGGTGACCGCAGGTTGGACCACCGTCGTTTTTTCAGGAGCAAAGAGTCCAGCAAGGAGAACCGCACTCTTCACTTGCGCACTTGCCATGGGCATTTCGTAGTAAATCGAGTTGAGCTCACTTCCCGTGATGTGCAGCGGAGCGCAGCCGGGCTTTGCCCCCTTCGCTTCAAACTTGGCACCCATTTCCTCCAAAGGCTTCATGATCCGCCCCATCGGACGAGAAGACAGCGACTCATCCCCGGTCAGAACACTATCGAATTTCTGAGCCGCAAGCACTCCTGCCAAAAGGCGCATGCCCGTCCCCGAGTTTCCACAATCCAAATCCACATTGGCTACCCGAAGCTCCCCCCTGCAGCCATGAATTTTCATGTCCAGCGGAGCATCGACGGTTCCGCGTTCAACCTCATAACGCACTCCCAACTGACCCATCGCACGCAGCGTGTTAACGCAATCTTCGCTGGGTAGGAAATTCTCCACCCGGCACGTGCCATCGGAGAGCCCCGCAAGGATGGCAACCCGATGGGAAATGCTCTTATCGCCCGGCACTGCCAATTCTCCAGAGATGGCCTTAATCGGCCCTACCTTAATCGTTTCGCTCATGGTCTAAAATCTTCAACTGACTTCGTCCCGGGTGGCCTTCACCTCCACAAGATAGTCTAGGAGCTCTTCATTGTCGGAATCCTCTAAAATAACAAGCATATCACGCAACGACTGCTCGGCCTCACGCAGGACATCGGCCAGCGCCGCGCGATTTTCAATCATGATCTCGGCCCACATCGCCGGATCTCCCGACGCAACCCTGCTGGTATCGCGAAACCCACCTCCAGCCAGCTGCAGAGGATCTCCCAGAGCCAATCCCACTTCCGCCGTCAGCACTGCCATCACATGCGGATAGTGGCTAATCCGGGCCACCGCCCGATCATGCTCGGCTGCATCGAGAAAACGTACCACGCAGCCAAGACTTTCCCAAAACTCCTCCAGTGCCTTGACTTTCGCTTCCTCCAGCGACTCATCATTGGTGAGAACACAGGCCGCTCCGCGGAAAAGATCGACGCAAGCCGCTTCCACCCCCGTCCGCTCGGAACCAGCCATCGGATGGCTCCCGATAAAACCGATTCCCGCCTTTTTTAATAGAGGGGCTACCACCTCGTGCGGGTGAACTTTGACACTTCCGACATCCGTTACCAGACATCCCTGAGACAGATGAGGCAGCAGCATTTCCACCAGTGGAGCCATCGCCCCGACCGGCACCGCAAGCACAATGAGATCCGCTCCGCCCACCGCTTCTGCAAGATCCGTCGTCGCCGACATCCCCAACGCGCAAGTTTTCTCAACCCGTTCGGCATTTCTGCCCCAGAGAACTGCTTCTAAACCAGCTTCTTCCGCGGCGAGCGCGACCGACCCTCCGAGAAGCCCCGGCCCTAAAATGGTCACCTTCTTAAATTGCATGGCACAAAAAAACCACGCCCTCTCGCGAAGGCGTAGTTGGAAAATAGGCTAAGAGAACCACTTAGGGAACTCGGAACTTGTTGGTTAGCTGATTTGGATCCTCAGGATCCACCACAAGACGTCCTCCTGGAATGCCGCGCACGTCCACTTCATTCCCTGTATAAGGATTCTTTACGAATCCTTTCCGCGTCGGGACTGCGGTAGGATACTTCGAAGGTTTCTTCTCAACGACGGGTGACTGGCCGGAAACTTCTGCGTCTTCTATCGCTTCCTGGGACGCAGATTCGTCTTCAAAAGGTGACTTTGGAAGAAGCTCTCGAAGCGGATCGCTCTTTTCCTCTGCGGCAAGACGCTTACGGTTCTCCTCTGCCTGGCGCTCTAGCTCGGTTTGCATCTGACCTTGGGGGTTTACCGCCTCCGCAGCAGGGATTAAGGCAGGATCCATCGGAGGTCTGTTGGGCGGGTAAGGAGAACAACTTACCAGAAAAACTCCTGTAAGGAGCATCGCGAGGAAATTGCGGAGTGAAATCAGGTCTTTCATGTCAGTAGTAGTTTTTATTAGAAATGTCGGGGATGAACTGACTTCTCGTTCATCGGTGGAATTCTCAAAGATGTCAAGCCAGCAGCCCCAACTACCTCATCCATTGACAAGCGAAATCGCTGGCTTCATTGCATCCAATCAATCTGAAGGATTTGACGAACTAATGCTTCGTTTATTCACGCATCAATTCGAAAAATGCCTTCCTTACCGCCAATTCGCTCGTTCGCTAGGAGTCGAACCCACCTCAATCACCTACTGGCGAGAGATTCCCGCTATCCCCACCTCCGCCTTCAAGCTCGCCAATCACCCGCTTTCATCCGGAACCACCACCTTCCTCACCTCCGGCACCACCACTGAGATCAAAGGGGCGCATCACTTTCCTTCCACCACCCTCTATGACCTGGCCGCCCTCACTCATTGGAAAGCCCGCTTTCCCGATCTCCCTCTCTCTTTCCTGAGCCCTCCTCCGGAAGAAAACCCCAGCTCCTCCCTCGTCCACATGTTCGAGCAACTCCACCAATCGCTTGATCCACAAAATACCTCCCCATTTTTGCTCCGCAACGACCAGTTCCACCTCGCACCCCTCTTTCAGCTCAACCAACCCGTTATCCTCTCCGGAACCGCGCTCGCTTTCCTCCACCTTCTCAAGTCCCACCAAGCGATCCCCCTTCCCAAAGGCTCACGACTCCTCGAAACAGGCGGCTACAAAGGCACCACCCACTCACTTTCAAAACCAAACTTCTACGCCGAACTCAGCACCTTCTTTAGCGTCCCAGATCATGACATTCATAACGAATACGGCATGACCGAGCTCTCCTCCCAAGCCTATACCAATGGCTCGGACGGAACCCATCGTTTCCCCGATTGGTGCCGCTTTCAAATCATCTGTCCCGAAACCGGAAAGGAGCTGTCCCCTGGCGCAATCGGCTATCTCCAGATCCACGATCTCGCCAACCTCCACAGCGTCGCCGCGATCCGCACCCAAGACTTTGCCTCCGCTCATCCCGATGGCTCCTTCACCCTCCTTGGCCGCGACCCCGGAGCCCTTCCGCGCGGATGCTCCCGCTCCATTGATGACTCCCTCAGCCCCAATTCTCAAATTTCGTGAGTAACTCTCAGATCTCAAATCTCACCCACCTCGCCCAAGCCGCCCCCCTCTTCGAGCCCTTCACCGGAGCTTTCGATGAAGCCGCCCTGCGCCAGTGGATAAAAGACGAACTCACTCCCCTTCCGAACACCCGCTTTCTCCCTCCGGAAAACATCGTCCACATCATCTCCGGCAACACCCCCCATGCCGCCTTCCAATCTCTCCTCGCCGGCCTCCTGCTCGGGGTGAAAAATCGACTCAAGCTCCCCTCAGAAACACTCCTCGATTTCGAAACATCACTCGCCCAACTCCCTTCCGAACTTCAAGCGCTCATCGAAACCTCCCGCGAGCTCCCCGATCACTGGATCTCCGAAGCCGGAGCCCTCATCGTCTACGGGAGTGATTCCACCATCCGACACTTCCGCTCGCTCGCCCCTCTCGAAATTCCCTTCGTGGCCCACGGCCATCGCCTCGGCATCGCCCTTATTGAGGGCCCATCCGAAGAAGCCGCCCGCCTCGCCGCCAAGGACATTGGTGAGTTTGATCAAAATGGCTGCCTCTCCCTGCAAACCATCTTTGTCGAAAATCCACACGATTTTGCTCCCCTCCTCGCCACCGCAATGGCTGACTACGAAAAGGCCCACCCGCGCGCCGACCTCGGCCCATCCGAACACGGCGCCATCAGCAACCTCCGGCACGAAACCCTCTACCTCGCCGCTCAAGAGCCTAAAAAACACCACCTCTGGCACAGCGAAAAATCCACCTCTTGGACCATCGTCTTTCAAGACACCCCGGAAATCACCCCCTCCCCCGGCAACCGCACCGTCTTCCTCAAGCCAATGGCACAATGGCCAGGCCAAAGGAGCCGAAGCGTCCCGCCCCGATCATTTCAAAACTTCATCTCTCAAATCGCCCTCCATCCCTTCCAGGAACGCGACGACCTCCCCTCGCCACGCATCTTTCCCCTGGGCCAAGCCCAGCAACCACCCTTCGCCTGGGCCCACGATGGGATTCTTCCCCTACGCTCTCTCGTCCGAGTGCAGACTTCCGACTCTCCCACCTCATGATTGAAGATCTCTGATAACGACTCTTCCCCCTCCCTCGTCAGTCCGACTGAAGCATTTGCAACAAATGACGCTTTATTCCCGTATCGAGCGGTTCCCATGAAATATCTCTCTTTCCTCCTCCCCGCTCTTCTCCTCGCCTCCACGCTCTCCACTCAGGCCCTTCGCAAGAACCCCACCTGGAACAAGCAAACAAAGTCCCAACCCGATGCCCAAGCCGGTGGCTGGTTCATCAATCTCGGCATCACCGGAGCTCGCGCCAAGATCACCCTTGAAAAGCCGAAAGAATTCGAAATCGCCTTTGTCTTCCCCGACACTCCTGCTCACGCAAAAATCCTTCCCGGCGACCGTATCACCGGCGTCAACGGCCGCTCGTTTTCCGAACCCCACAAGTTCGGATACGGCCCCAAGTTCTTCGGCTACGAAGGCCCCATGCTGGAGCTCGGCAAAGCCCTCGACTCCAACAGCGGAACAATCACCCTCCAATTCATCCGCGCCGGCAAGCCCCTCGCCACCACCCTGGAGCTCCCCAAAAAACACCGCTCCTTTTCCAAGACCTTCCCCTACGACTGTCCCAAAACCGACCGCATCCTCAAAGAAGCCCACACCTACCTCCTCAGCAAACAACGCCCCGACGGACTCTGGAGCAGCCGCCCCGATGCCAACGCCTTCGCCGCCCTCACCCTCCTCGGATCCGGCCAAAAAGATCACCTCCCCGCCGTCAAAAAATCCGTCAAAAAAATGGCCGCTTCCACTAATGATGAGATCGACTACGGCGGCCTCGACTGCTGGAAATACACCCTATACGGCACCACTCTCTCCGAATACTACCTCCTCACCCGCGAGAAATGGGTCCTCCCCGAACTCGAGGAGATAAAGAGTTGGCTCCTTCAAGCCCAATTCGTCAACGGCGGCTGGGGACACCGGCCCAAGGACAAACCCGGCGGAAATGGCTACGGCGCCATCAACTGCATCACCATGCAGGCCAAGCTCGCCTTCGCCCTCATGATGCGCTGCGGCCTCGACGTCCCCGCCGCCAACTTCCGCGCCACCCACGACTTCGTCGCAAAAGGCACCAACGATATCGGCTACGTTTGGTATAAAGACGGAGGCCGCCAAAACCCCAGCTACGCCGACATGGGCCGCACCGGCATCACCGCCCTCGCCCATCACATCAGCCCCGTCGGAGGAAAAGAATACCGCGACTTCGCCCGCCTCACTGCCAGCTGCATCGGCAGCTTCCCCAAAACCTTCCCCGACACCCACGGCTCCCCACTCTTGGGCCTCGCCTGGACCGGACTCGGTGCCCTCGCGGATCCCAAGGAATTCCGCAAACTCATGGACTACAACCGCTGGCATTTCGCCCTCGCGCTCACCCCTGAAGGCAATTTTTACTACCAGCCAAACCGCGACAACAACTCGCAGGACTACTCAGCCGACCCGCGCCTCAACGCCACCGCCGCCAATGCCCTTGTCCTCAGCGCCAAATTCAAAATCCTCCAAATCACCGGCGCAAAACCGATCGCGCTAAAGTAAAATAGCGAACGCTAAAATCCGGTAGCGGAACCAGAGCGAAAAATCTGTCTTCAAATTCCCCGTCTCATAGGCCACCCGAATAAAAGAAAGATGGGATTTCCTTCAAAAGAAAATCCCATCTAGTTGAACGGTAGTTCAAAAAACTTCTAGCGTCCTCCCCGAGGCCCTCCGCCGCCGAAATCCATGCCGCGATCTCGGCGTTGCTCCGTGATCGATTGCACCGACTCTTCGGGTAGACCGCTCGTCGCAATCCATGCCTCAGCAGCCGCCTTATCGCTGCGATACCAATCCTGAGCCACTTCCACGACCGTGTCCTGACGCATCTCCTCGTTCGCGATCGTCCCCGCCCACTCCATCGCGGCCACCGGGTTTTCTCTTGAAATTCGAGTCGCATAAGCTTCCGTCGCCGAATCCCGCTCCGGCGACGCTGCCAGATTTCCTAAATATTCGCCCGCCGCGGTAGGATCTTCACGAGTCCAAGATTCAAACGCTTCTTCATAAGCCTCAACCTTGGTCTCCCCTGAAAGCTGGTCCGCCCACTCAAGAACCGCCACCGGATCTTCTCGCGACCAGGAATCAGCCAAGCGACCCACCGCACGCGCTGCGGAATCATCGTCTCCATACTTTACCAGCCATTCCGCGGTCCCTTCACGATCTTTTTCCATCAGCTCCATCGTCACTCGGGTCAATGCCCCTGACTTCAAATCCGGATCTGCAACCGAGTCGACCCAGCTCTTCGCCACATCTTCTCCTTGCTCCAGCATCTCACCGGCAATCATCCCCATATACATTTCCTGAGCACGGTTGTTCTCACCCTCCTTCGGCAAGCCCTGCACAAAGCCCATCGCCTCATCCACGCCATTCACCAACAAGCCCTGGATCACCCCAAAACCTGCATAACCCTTCTGCCGATCATCCTCGATCGTATCCAAATAAGCCGTCGCAGCCGCGCCATCCACCGTCGCCCAACCAGAAAGCGCACCCACCATTTCGTTGCCCAAACCACCGGGGCCACCTCGGCCACCACGGCCACCTCGACGATCATTCCCTTCGCTCGCTTCCGCAATTTCTTTCAAGGCCGCCATCGCGCCCGGTCCATCGATCCGACCCCAGGCATTCGACAAAAGACGAAGTTCGTTATCACCCCCGCGCCCGAAAGGACCTCCGCTCCGGTTCTCACGCAGCGCCAAAAAAGCATCCTTCGCATTATCCGCCGTTAAATTCTCAAGCAAGGCCGCCAGCATCTTCTGCCGCAACAATGGATCATTCACCTCCGACATCTCCTTGATCGCCGCCTGCATATCCTCCGACGAAATCTTACCGCCCGTCAAAAACCGCGCCACAAATTCATCCTCCGGTCTCACTTCCACGCCACCACCGCCTCCGCGCATTCCCTTGTTCACAGAGCGCTCGCCCGCATTCATCATCGACTTCTTCTCACCTCCCGCGTCCTGGCTCAAATCATCACCGGAAGGACGAACGATCCATCCCAAACCAAAAGCAGAAGCAGCCGTCACGGCCAACAAAGGAACAAGAGTCGCGTTTTTCATAATATCTTCAGTTGTAAAGTATTCTAGATGCTTTCTAAGAAACCCCCTATTTCCCCAAAAGTTGCAACTTTTCTTTCAACCCACCTCAACCAAGCCTCAAACCTTATACCTTCATCCTTAAGCCTTGGTCTTCGTCATCCCCCTCTGCTTTCTCTGTGGTCAAACCCTCAACCACGCCATCCTATTAATTCCATCCATCCGTGGTTCATCAACTTCACTCTTCTCACCTCCCAGCCCATTTGCAAAGCTGACCACTAATGAAATTTCTCCTCATCCCCCTCTCCCTCCTTCTCTCACTCTCCCCCCTCACCGCCAAGGAATCCCTCTCAAAACCACTCCCCACCGCCAAGCCCGAGGACCTTGGCATGTCCACCGACGCCCTCGCTAAAATCGACCCCGCCGTCGAAAAACTCATCGCCGATAAAAAACTCGTCGGTGGCTCCGTCCTCGTCCTCCGCAAAGGCCACATTGTCTACCACAAGCAATTCGGCCTCGCCAACCGACGCACCAAAGCCCCCGTCAAAAAGAACACCATCTTCCGCATCTACTCCATGTCCAAGGGCATCACCTCGGCCGCCACCATGATGCTCTACGAAGAAGGAAAACTCGACCTCGACGACCCCATCTCCAAGCACCTCCCCGAGTTTAAAAACCTCACCGTCTGGCAGAAAAACAGCGACCCCGTCCCAGCCAAACCCGCTCCCACCATCCGCGACCTCCTTCGCCACACCGCCGGATTCTCCTACGGCTGGGGAGGCCACCCCGTCGATAAACTCTACGGCAAAGCCAAGCCCCTCGACCGCGATAAATCCCTCGCCGAGATGACCCAGGCCGCCTCCGGCATCCCCCTCCTCTACCAACCTGGCTCCCAATGGGTCTACGGCATCAATACCGACATCCTCGGCCGCGTCATCGAAGCCGCCTCCGGTCAAACCTTCGCCGACTTCCTCCAGGAACGCCTCTTCACCCCCCTCAACATGCCCGACACCGGCTTCCACGTCCCCGCCGAAAAAGCAGCCCGTCTCTCCGATGTCTTCGGCGCCAAAGCCGGCTTCCTCATGAACTTCGAAAAGGCCGAAGACTCCCTCTTCCTCCAGAAACCCGCCCAGCAATCCGGCGGCGGCGGCCTCCTCTCCACCATCACCGACTACGCCCGCTTCCTCCAAATGATCGCCAACGGCGGCACCTTCCAGGGCAAACAATACCTCAAAACGGAAAGCGTCAAACTCATGAGCACCAACCAGCTCCCGGCCGCCATCAAAGCCATCTCCATGGGCGATGAAATACGCCACGGCACCGGCTTCGGACTCGGCTTCTCGGTCCGCACCGCCTCAGACAAGCGCTGGGACAAAGACGCCCCCCTAGGGGAATTCGGCTGGGGCGGTATGGCCTCCACCCACTACTGGATCTCCCCCAAGCACGACCTCGTCGTCGTCACCATGGAGCAAACCCTTCCCTACAACTGGAACTTAGAAAAAGACCTCAAACCCCTCATCTATCAAGCCATCAACAAATAGCCAGCATCGCAAACCTCACCAGTCAATTCCCATCCCCAAAAAACCGTCAATTCTCATTCGAGTAGCTTCCGGGTCTTATCCAATTGAAAATTTACCTCTCCGGGGTTGAGCCGAAGATAAAACCGCGCCGGCCCAAGGCTCAGAAGGCGATTCTTTTTAAACCGGGGAACCGCCGTCTTTAGATTCTTCTTCAAGGGCTTATTCCAATCGGCCAGTTGGCCGTCCCGAAGGGCATGCTCCGTTTTGTAAACTTCCTCGAGCGGCTTGTTCCATTTCAGAACAAGCCCGTAACGAGAGAGTCGGATATACCAATACATGCTCGTGAAAATATTGAGAGACATCCCTCGCGATCTTAACTCAGTGGTCATCTTTGATGATCCTTGCCCGGCAGGATCTGATTCCTCCGCTGCTCCGCGTGAGATCCATCACTTCTTCTCACCCAAATGCCTGGAGGCAAACTCGATAAACCGTTCCCAATCCCAGACCTCAATCGAGTGTCCCCCTTTCCGGATGTGATACCCCACTTCCCCCGCCATCATCGCCCGTCCCACTTGTGGTGACTCCTCACTCTCCAGTCCCTTCTTCCCAAACAAGCGATACACCTCGCTCGCGTGATACGCCGAGAGATATTCCCCGCGACCATCCGCCCAAGTATCCTCCACCCCGCTGTGGATATACACCGGCCGCGGCGCGATACACGCCAGCAACATGTGCTGATCCACTGGAAGGTCATCTTCCTGCTCGACAAACTTCTGCGCATTGCGACACAGCCAATAAGGAAAACGCGTCACCATCTTCTTGAGCGTCTCGCCCGACTTCCGACGCCACAGCGCCGCGCCCCCACACCCCGACTGAGCCGAGATCGCCATCGCAAACCGCTCATCCTGGGCCGCCGTCCAAAGCGCCGTCTTTCCCATCTTCGAGTGACCCATCACCGCCACGCGCTTCGCATCGATATCTCCGTCAGTCTCCAAATAATCCAAGGCCCGCGTCCCTCCCCATGCACACGCCGCGAGCACGCCCCACTCCTGTGCCTTCGGAAAACTCTGCCCCTTCGGATAAAATAATCCGTGGATGCTGTTTCGAAATTCCACCTCATTGTGCCCCACCAAATCTTCGTGATACACCGCGCAAAACGCAAACCCCGCATCAAGAATTTTCCCCAACGGCCATCCATTTTTCAAACAATCCTTATTAAGAAATGCCCTATCAAAATCATCCGAGCGCGTGTTGTTAAAACTGTGTTTCATAATCGCCGGCACCGGTTTCTTCGCCCCGTTGGGCACATACACCACAATCCGCATCGTCTTCTCTCCCCTCTCAGTCTTGAGCTGAATATCGACATCTTTCCGCGTCGCCTTCCCTCCCATAAAATTCTCGTCCCTCTTCACCTCCCCAAACGTTATCTTCAACGGCGTCGATGGCTCCGGCACCCGTCCGTAAACTAGATTACTGAACAACGACATAATCTGTGGCCTCCTCACCGTCCGCCACTCCTCCGCCGTCGTGATCCGCTTCCCCTCCACTGTCACCAACAATTCCGGCAAGTCATACGCCGGTACCTTTGACTCATCATAATTGACATCCTTGTCCCCTTCCTTCGCTTGCCGCGCCAATACCGCGGACCCAACCAACAACCCTAAAATCAAAAAGACTTTCATCGCTTCACCTTGCGACCCATCCCCACCCCTCGTCAACCAAGGAACCTCGCCCAAGCTCTCAATTCACTCGATTCCCCCCTTTGCGTCTCCGCACCTCTGCCTGAGACCCACCACTAGCAGACACTTCCATTCCTCAGGGTCGCCACCACTCCCTGGCACTCCTCATTCATAAAATCAACCTGCTCCGCGTGAGATTTTCTCACTACACCGGCTTCTTAATATGCATCCAAGCATGCACATGCGGTTTCCCCCGGAAGTAACACACCATGTTCGGCCCCTCCAACTGCCACACATCCCAAATTTCATCCTTCCCCATATTCTCCTCCTTATAAAAAGCCATGTGAATATTGTCCAAGCCTCCGGCCTCAACCAACTTGAGAGCTTCCTTGGAATCCTTCTCCCGAAAAGGAGCCAGCAGATCCCCCAGCACCTTGCGAACGTGCCCCTTCTGATCTCCGCTCATGTCACCCACCCGAATCCCATCGAGCCCCACCTTCTTTCCGGTCAACTCGATCGTCTTATTCCCTGTCTCTTATACACATCTCCGAGCCCACGAGACTAGGCATGATCTCG
>OLHR01000148.1_pt1 | contig 26620 bp, 19 predicted proteins | sample 1609291 | NCBI WGS metagenome assembly OLHR01 (sample SAMN05416707, study PRJEB24817) | seawater metagenome | isolation source: Sea water | place: Canada:Atlantic | collected 2013-07 | reverse complement strand
TTCTAGCGATGAGCCTCTATATAATAGGGTGCTGAGAAAAAAATTGATCGGCCTCCTCTGCGGGGGCTGCGGGGGCTGTTTTCTTAGTTCTTTTAGAGTTTATATAGACACACCACACAGAGGGACCGCCGAACTGCGGAAACAGCCCCCACACCTCAAACTGAACCCCGAAAAGGCAGCCCCAAAAGAGATAAACAAGGATCGGTAATGTCAAAATCGAACCCGCAGCACCAATGACCCCAAGAATAATTCCCATAGAAAGAGCAGTAAGGTAGCCGTCTAGCACGTTAATCAGTGTGGATGAGTGACCCATCACCGTCCAGTCCAGTCCCGATCTTAGTTCTCTTCGTCCTCTTTGTCTTCGTTGATGAGGGCTTTATTCCATGCTCCGAGTCCCCCGACGACTGGCATCGAGATTGAGGTGGCATTGAGATCTATCGTCAACTCGGTGCCGGGATCGGGCCACAAGGTAAATTCACGGTCGCTGGAAAAGATCATCAAGGCGATCTGCTGACCTTTCGGAATCACTTGATCATCCGGTTGCAGGTCGAACTTCACATCATAGAACTGACCAGGCACCAAGGGTTGGCTCTCTCGCAGGGAACGATGGTTTTGGGGGTCAGCCCAGCCACGGGTGATGATGTTGTCGGTAATGAGGGCATTCTTTCCCTTTGACCACGGAAGCGAAACCATCCAAACCGATAGATTGGCGGCAGGCTTACTGCTCGCCAACCGGATCGTGATCGAGGAAGTCCCGGAGAGATGAATCGGCTTCTCTAAGATCGGCGTGGTGTAGATCAAGCGGTGTTTGGTCCACTCCGCTTTTGCCAGTGAGGTGCCGTCGAAAGAGAAATTATCGATCAAAGTTTCAGTTCCTCGCTGGCTTGATTTTTCGACACTCAAGCCGCCTTTCTCGGGTGCGCCGGGACTCAAATAAAACGAAACAGGCGCCGCCGCCGGATTGGGATAATCGTAGTAAGAGGTGGGCTCATCCCGCTTGTCACCTTCCCGCACGATCCGCGACTTAGGTTCATTTTCGACATCGTTTTGGATCTCATGAAGGTATCGGGTAAACCACCGATTCATCTGCTTCAGTGGCGGCTCTCCACCATGTCCTCCTTGGTGAAAATAGGCCTGAATGGGGACACCCTTTTCTTTCAAAGCCTGATAGATCCTGACACTATGTTCAGGCTGGACATTCCAATCATTGAAAGCATGGGCCATCAGGGTCGCCGCCTTCATCGGACCAAGGTGATTTAAGTAATCGCGTCCCGCCCAGAAGTCATTGTAGTCCCCGGTCTCCCGATCAAATCCCTTAATCATCTCCTCGTCGCGAACGGCACAGTTGCAGTGGTCGCGATAGTCTGGATTCCCACTATGAATAAAATCGTAAAGAACATCGATATCCTCCCCAATATAGCCGCCAGGATGTCTCACCAATCCGTTGGAGCGATAGTAATGATAGTAAGAGGTATTGGGAGCAATGGGAATAATCGCCTTAAGCCCTTCAACTCCCGTGGTCGCCGCCGCCAAGGGCAAGGTCCCGTTAAACGAAGTCCCGGTCATCCCGATCTTTCCGGTCGACCAAAAAGCCTTCACCGTTTCCTTACCCTTCAGGGTCGTGTAGCCGGTCGCCTTGCCGGTCAGCCATTGCACCACCGCCTTGGGTGCCAGCGATTCGTTTTTCCCTCCAATGGTGGGACAGCCTTCGGAAAGCCCGGTTCCCGGCGAGGATGAATGCACGACAACATAGCCGCGTGGAACCCAGGTTTTCACATGGCTCTTTGAAATGATCGGTCGCTCGCCTTTTCTCTCAACCAGAGGTGATTCCTTGCGCTTCGGAGGAGCTTCACCTACTTGTTGCCTTGGTTTCCAAAAATAATCATGCTCTCCCTTGGCTGTCCCTGCGAAGTAGGGACTGGTGATGTAGATGACCGGCAACTTCAACCCTTCGGTGTCAGTTTGCCGTTGACGGGTGACGTCAACATGCATCCGATCAAGTCGGCCATCCCCGTCGGAATCAAACTCAGTTTCAACCCATAAATCGTGGCGAATCCACATGTCGGGATCATTGAATCTCTCAACCACCTGTGCTTCTCCATCCTTAAAAACGGGCACTGCCGGTTCTGACTTTCCCGAGTCAGCCGCGAGAGGCGCAGCTGCCACGAGAGAGAGGTAAACCGAAACGATCAAACCATTTCCCTCATTCCATTCAGATTTTTTCGCTCCGTGCATTGCTTGAACCTTTAATTTTTTGAGGACGGATACGACCCTGATTTTGAACTTTTTTTGAAATATGCCAGGCGTGTAACGCTTCTTGCGGGAAAAAATAATTGATGATGGGGTGCAAACAGCAGCAGCAAGCAAGCCTCAGTGCGAGCCTTCAGCGGATGGATTCGTGCCAGTCGACACCAACGGACTGCTCGATTCATGGTAATCCTGCGGCGCAAGCTCGCCGGATACTGAAACTACTGCGGGGGCACGCCACTTAGAGTGGACCGGATATGAGGAAGTAATGGCCGCTCGCTATCAGGTGAGTTCTGGATCTAGGTCTTAATCAGTGGCGACGATCGTGGGGTCAGATCGAACGTCCATCAGTATCGGGTAAGGCGATACGGCGATCGCCACTCCTTGTGGACCTCCGCTGTCATCTTGGTTTCTCTGGATGAGAGGAATTAGTTTTTCAGCTCAATCGGGAAGCCGAGTGATTTAGCGAGGAAGCTAAACTTATCGACGGCTTGCTCGATTTGCTTGGAGGTAGGAGTTCCAGCGCCGTGGCCGGATTTGCTTTCGATGCGGATGAGGGAGGGGGCACTGCCAGCTTGGGCGGCTTGGAGAGCGGCTGCGAATTTATACGAATGGGAAGGGACGACGCGGTCGTCATGATCTGATGTGGTGATCATGGTGGCGGGGTATTTTGTTCCCTTCTTTGTGTTGTGATAGGGGGAGTAAGCGAGGAGGTATTTGAACTCGTCGCCGTTTTCATCGGGGAAGCCGTATTCGGATTGCCAGGCCCAGCCGATAGTGAATTTTTGGAAGCGGATCATGTCCATGACGCCGACGGCAGGGAGGCATGCGCCGAAGAGATCGGGGCGCTGGGTGAGGCAGGCACCGACGAGGAGGCCGCCATTGGATCCTCCGGCGATGGCGAGCTTCGGGGTGGAGGTGTATTTTTCGGCAATGAGGTGTTCGGCGCAGGAGATGAAGTCATCGAAGACGTTTTGCTTTTTCAATTTCATTCCGGCCTGGTGCCAGTCCTCACCGTATTCGCCACCTCCGCGAAGGTTGGCGACTACGTAGACGCCGCCCATGTCGAGCCAGGCGATGGTGGCGGGGGAGTAGCGTGGAAGGATAGAGATATTGAACCCACCGTAGGCGTAGAGATAGGTGGGGTTTTGGCCGTTTAGCTTGAGGCCCTTTTTGTGAACGACAAACATGGGGACCTTGGTGCCGTCCTTGGACTTGGCGAAGATTTGCTTGGTCTCGTAATCGTCCTCTTTGAAAACTGTTTTTGGTTTTTTGAAGAGAGTGGAGGTGTTCGTTTCGACGTCGTAGCGGTAGACTGCACCGGGAGAGGTGAAGGAGCTGAAGGAGTAGAATGTTTCCAGCTCGGCGAACTTTCCGAGGAAGCCACCGGCGGTTCCGATGCCGGGGAGGGCGATTGAAGCGAGCGGAGTACCCCAGAGTTCGAAGCGACGAATCTCGGAGCGGGCATCCTTCATGTAGTTGGCGATGAAGATGCCTCCAACGAGGGAGACTGAGCGGAGGGTTTCGGAGGATTCGGGGATGATGGTGCGCCAGTTCTTCTTCGCGGGGTCTTCCACGTTAATGGCGATGAGTTTGAGCTTCGGTGCGTCGAGGTCGGTCTGGACGAAAAAGGTGGAGCCGATGTTTCCAATAAAGGAGTAGGAGGCGTCGAAGTCAGGGAGGAGTTCAACGACTTTGGAGTCGGGCTTGGAGAGGTCCTTGTAGAAGAAGCCGTTTTTGGTGTCGGTCCCTTGGGAGACGTCGATGAGGAGGTAGCGGGAGTCGTCGCTCAGTCCGGCGTAGAGGCCCCACTTGGGCTGGTCGGGACGCTCGTAGATGACCTTGTCTTTTCTCTGAGGAGTGCCGACCTTGTGGAAGTAGATTTTTTTGTGAGTGTTTTGCGCCATCATTTCCTCTCCTTTTTTTGGAGTCGGAAAACGTCCGTAGTAGAAGCCCTTACTGTCCTTCGACCACGTCGCGCCGGAGAATTTTGACCAGACGAGGTGATCGGAGAGGTCTTTTTTGGTGGTGATATCGCGGACTTTCCACTCGATCCAATCGGAGCCGGAGGTGGAGGTGGAGTAGGCCATGAGTTTTCCGTCAGGGGAAATTTCGTAGTCCTTGAGCGCTACGGTGCCATCGGTGGAGAGCTTGTTGGGATCAAGGAGGACGGTGGCCTCTTTATCGAGCGCGGGAGTGGTGTAGAGGACCGATTGATTTTGGAGACCGTCGTTTTTCGAGAAGAAGTAGCGACCGCCTTTTCGGAAGGGAGTGCCGAAGCGCTCGACGTTCCAAAGTTTGGTCAGGTGGGAATTGAGTTGATCGCGACCGGGAATGGCGGAGAGGTGGGCGTCGGTGACCTTGTTCTGCGCTTCGATCCAATCGTGGGTCTGCTTGGAGTTGAGATCCTCGAGCCAGCGGTAAGGGTCGGCGACTTCGACGCCGTGGATGGTTTCCTTGACTGTGCCGGGATGGGAATCCGGATACTTGAGCGGAGCGGCGTGGATAGAAGTGGCGGCGAGAGCGGCGAGAACGAGCTTCATGGGGCGACTCTAGGAAATGACAGATTCAAAAGGAAGCTCTCTGGATTTCTTTTTGCTCAAAAGTTTTTGAGAGCCGTGCTTCTGAAGCAGCCGACTAGCGAGGATAAACTTCCTCGGAAAAATCTTCGAAGGCGGAGAGCATTTCCACTGGAGCGACATGGAAGAGGTCGTTGTGACCTGCGCCCTCGACGGAGACGAGGCGTTTACTCTCGGCTGGGGAGAGTTCGTGGAGTTTGTTGCCATGCCAGTGGCTGATGACCCGATCGGAGGTGCCGTGGATGATGAGAAGTGGCTTCTTCATCTCGCCAATGCGGTCGATGTTTTGGAAGCGATCGTTTGGAAAAATGGGGATACGCGTTAAGGTGCGGAAGGCAGAGGTGAAGGGGGAGATGAGAATGACTCCGAGGTGATCTTCCTTGGCGGCAAGCCAGCAGGTTGGGCCACTGCCGACGGATTGGCCCGTCAAAATAATGCGCTTCGCTGGGTGGCCAAGAGAGCCGGTGAGATGGTCGTAGGTGGCTTGGATTGCGGAATAGCAGCCTTCCTCAGTGGGTTTTCCGGAGCTGGAGCCGTAGCCGGGGTAATCGTAGGCCATGATTCCGAAACCGAGTTCGTGGAATTCCTTTATGACGGAGTAGACCGATCTAAGGTCTTCGGCATTTCCGTGTGACCAGAGAAGGATAGGCATGCCCTCGACCGGCGGGAAGTAGTAGGCGGTGATCGTTTCTCCATCGTCCGCCTCGAGCGAGGTGAAAAACGACGCTGGCGAATGCTCGGTCCGATTGGGTGGTTTGAAGATGAGCATATCTGCCCCAAAGAGAGCCAGCAGAAGGAAGAAGCCGTAAATGAAAGCGATTGAGTAAAAGGGGCGCTTCCAGGACCAAGTGCCGATAAGAAGCTTTTTCCAATTCACATTTATGTAGAGGCTAATGTCTCACACGATGGCAATTGTCTCAAGGAGAGACTGGCTTGGTCAAAAAGGCGGAGAGGCGGGCGAGGTCCCAATCGAGGTCGATGAGTTTTACGGCGAGGGCATCGAGGTCATCGACCCGGCTCATATCACTATTCGCGTTTCCGAGACCGGGCACGAGGGCTTCGCCGAAGTGGGCTTTCCACACGTTATTGGCGAGAGCACGCGCGAGCAGATTGACATCGGTGTGGATGAGGGTGTCGACGAACTCAAGGCGGTCGATCGCATCAAGGCACTTCGGTCCGGTGAGGCGCGCTTCGGTGGGTGGCTCGGCCCGAGGCAGGCTCTCCATGACGAGAGTTTCCTTGAGCTGGTCCTCAGTCACGAGTTTGTTTTCGCGGTGTTGTAAAAGGGCGCTTTCAAAGCGACGTCGAGAATCGCTCGTTGAGACAAAGTAGTCGGTGAGCTCCGGAGAGAGTTCCTTCGAGCCTTTGAAGAAATTTAGGAGAGATTTTCCATCCCGCAGAGTGCGGATCTCCAAGGCTGAGAGTTGGCGATCGAAGATCTGGATTTCATCAAGGGCGAGTCCATCGGTGCCTTGCCCTCCGAGGGTGGTGGGAAATGATTCCCCAATGGAGAAAACGCGTCCTCGGAGCGAGTCGGCCTCGGTCAGTTGGGGAATTGAAACTCCGTTGACCAGAAGTTGAAGGCCGCCGGCCTTGCGCGACCCATCGTAGCTGAGCGTGAGGTGGGACCATCGGCCCGGAAGAAGAGTGGGTGCTTCGGTGATGGTGTAGATGGCATTGCCAGGCCAGTAGCGGATGAAGCGAGCGGTGGGGCGTCCGTCTTGAAGCCCAAAGTAGAAACCGCGAGAGTCTTTCTGCTTGACGATCAGGGGGATGTCTCCTGCAAGAGCGTCGACCTTTACCCAAAGCGAAAGGGTGAAGGGGTGAATGCTCGAAAATTTCATCGAGGACGGAAGAATGACTCCTCGTGGCGCCGCTACGGCGAGACCCGAAAGGCCCTCGGTCGTCTCCGTGAGCTCGAAGTTGGCGGGGTTAAAGTGACCCAGTGCGACGTTATCGGATTTTCCATTGTCGAAGGAAAAGGCTGCCACGAGACCCGGAATTTGGGGGGTGGTGTTTTTTTGAGCGAACCAGTTTTGGGCATTTTCCTCGGGGTCCTTTTCCCAATCGGCCCAGAGTGGATCCGGATCGTGGATCGGCGTTTCCATGAAAGTAGGGGGCTCGAGAGAATTAGAAGGGCCTCCATCGTGGGGTGTGCTAAAAATATGACGGAGTCGCGTCTCGTCTGGCGCGCTGATGCCCTTTGGTGCGCTGATGCGATCAATTGGAAATCCGAGAAACTGGGAGACGAGCTTTAAGCGGCTCGTTGGGTTGTCGTCGCCTTGTCGAAGCCAGTTTGTTTTGAGAATGGCTCCCTGATCCGGAAGAAGGTCTCCCGCGATCATTAGGCGGAGGTGCTCGCGAAAATCTCCTTCGGGAAAAGATTCCTCGGTTCCCGGAGAAGTGGCCCCGGGGTTCCAGTCGCTGCCTTCGAGAGGGCCGAGTGCCCAATGTTCGTCGACGTCTCCGCCTTCGACCCGCCATTTCAAGAGGAGGCCGTCTTCTTTGGGTGGAATGGTAATTCCCTCGGGGTGAGGCAGGGAGAAGGTGGTCGGGATTTTAGGGGCCGCGAGCGAAAGAAGGTAGCCGGTGCTATTGCCCTCGAGCTCATGGCATTTTATGCAATGCCGGGCGAGAATCGGGCGAATCTCGCGGCTGTAGGAAACCTTGGGTTCTTCCGGAGGAGGAGTGCGATCCTTTCGGCAGCCCGCCAAAAGTAACCCTGTAACAAGCCCCACCCAAATGCGCATGCCATAATGTGGTTAGTGAATGGTGTGACGGAAAGTCCAAAACCGAAAGATTGTCAGTCCTTTGAAGAGAAGTGGACGGTACTTGACTCTTTCGCTGCATCCCCTGAGATCCCTGCGAACCTCAATCGGCTTATATACGATGCTTACCATTAAAAAACTCCGCAAGGCCATGGGTGGTCGAACTCTCTTTGAGGACGCCGACATGGTGATCAACTGGGGCGAGCGTGTTGCCCTGGTCGGTGCGAATGGCACCGGAAAATCGACTATTTTCAAAATCATCCTCGGCAAGGAAGAGAAGGACAGCGGCACGATCAATATCGATGAATACGGGATGGTGGGCTACCTTGAGCAGGAAGCGGGAAATCCAGGAGAGGCCACCATTTTAGAAATCGCGACCGGAATCAGCGATGAACTCCGTGATGCCATGGCCACGATCCGTGAAGGAGAGCGTGACGGCACAACGGGCACGCCCGAGTTCGCGGCGGCACAGGACAAGTATGAGGAACTCAATGGCTACCAGCTTGAACCCAAGGCCAAAAAGGTCCTCGCGGGTCTCGGCTATGCTCAAGAAGACTTTAAACGTCCGGCGAATGTCTTTTCCGGAGGATGGATTATGCGGGCTCACCTCGCTCGTCTCTTGGTCGAGGAACCAGATCTCCTGATGCTGGACGAACCGACCAACCACCTTGATCTCAATTCCCTGATGTGGTTCCAGCGTTATCTCCAAAATTACCCGGGTGCCTTGCTCGTGATTTCCCACGACCGTTCCTTCATGGATGGGGTGATTGAAAAGGTTTACGAAATCGATAATCAGCTGCTCACTCCCTATGAGGGCAACTACTCCCGCTACCTCGAGCTTAAGGACGAACGCTACCATCAGGACATGCGCTCCTTTCAGAATCAGAAAAAGGAGATCGCCAAAATTCAGTCGTTCATCGACCGCTTCCGCTCAGTGGGATCAAAGGCCTCGCAGGTGCAGAGCCGGCTCAAGATGATCGATAAAATGGATAAGGTTCCCAAGCCCCGGAAGCCGCGCAAGCTCTTCCACTTCCATTTTCCTCAGCCTCCTCGTTCGACTCAGCGCGTGATCTCGCTTGAAAATGTCAATAAGTCCTATGGCGATAAGGTCATTTACAAGAACCTCGACGTTCACATCGAGCGCGAAGATCGCATTGTGCTCGTGGGACCCAACGGTGGTGGCAAATCAACCCTCATGAAGATGCTAGCTGGAGTGGAGAAGGGAGATTCCGGAAAGCGGAACGTTGGAACCACCACCAAGATTGGTTATTTTTCCCAGCACCGCGCCGCCACTCTCGATGTAAACAACACCGTGCTCCGCGAAGTCTGCGAGGCCGGTGGTGGGATGCGCGATGACGAAGCTCGCTCGATTCTTGGCTCTTTCCTCTTTAAGAAGGAAGACGTCGTCAAGCGGGTCGGAGTGCTTTCCGGAGGAGAGAAGAGCCGACTTTCGCTCGTGAAGTTTCTCGTCGATCCACCGAACCTTCTTCTGATGGATGAGCCTACCACTCACCTTGATCTGACCTCGATCGAAGCGCTTGTTTCGGCCTTGAAGCAGTTCGAAGGAACGCTCGTCTTTATTTCCCACGATGTGCACTTCATCCGATCACTTGCGAAGCAGACCTGGCACATCGAAGGCGGCGAGGTGAAGAAGTATGCGGGCGACTATGACTACTACCTGCAGAAGTCGGGTGCCTTTGGTAAGGATTTCTTCGACGTCTAAGAGCTTGTATGAGCCAAGCTCAGCCATGTTCCTCGCGGAGGCGCTTGCTATGGTGATGCGTCATCGACGCTAGGGCAGAGTCAAAGAAGTCATCTTTGATTTTATTTGTGGAGGTGGCATAATTGTCGTGGTAATGGGTCCGCAGCGCAAAATCATCCACATCGATATGGACTGCTTCTATGCAGCGATCGAAGTACGCGATGATCCTTCGCTTGAAGGCAAACCCGTCGGGGTGGGCGGAAGCTCGGGAAGGGGCGTTCTCACGACCGCAAATTACGTGGCGCGAAAGTTTGGGTGCCATTCCGCGATGCCGGTCTTTATGGCGAAGCACTTGTGTCCTGAGATCATTTTGACTCCCATTCGCTTTGATGTTTACCGAGAGGAATCGCGGAAGATTTGCGCGATCTTTTCGCGCTACACCGAATTGATTGAGCCGCTCTCGCTCGACGAAGCTTATCTCGACCTCTCGCATCGCAGTGAATCGGGAGCGGCGCTGGCCCAGGAGATTCGTATGCGCATTTCCGAGGAAATCGGCCTCACCGCGTCTGCGGGAATTGCTCCGAACAAAATGATTGCGAAGGTCGCGAGCGACTGGAACAAGCCGGATGGTCAGCTGGAAGTGCGGCCCGATGAGGTGGATTCCTTTATGCGAGGGCTGCGAGTGGGAAAACTTCACGGAGTGGGGAAGCGGGGGCGTGAGTCACTGACGAAGATCGGAGTAACGACCTGCGGTGACCTTCAAAAGTTTAACAAGTTTGAACTCGCGGATCGTTTTGGAAAATGGGGCGTGGAGCTCTACGAGCGGTGCCGGGGGAATGATAAGCGACCGGTCTCGAATGACCGGACCCGCAAGTCGCTTTCCAAGGAGCATACCTTTTCTCAAAATATCCGGGACTTCGACTGGCTTGTCGATGTTATGCGCAAGGTGCTCGCCGAGGTGCGGGACGCGGTGGAGGCCAAGGTGGACCAAGAAATTAAGTCTCGCGTGGTGAAGCTCAAGTTCGAGGACTTTACGCAGACCACAGCGGAAAAGGCGGGGACCGAGTTGGACGAGGATGCTTACCTCGATCTCCTTAAGTTGGCATGGAATCGTGGGGAAGGGAAAGCGGTGCGGCTTTTGGGGCTCGGCGTGCGTTTGGCGATCGATGAAGAGCAGCAGGAACTTCTCTGAGAAAATCGGAGACGTGTGGAGGAGAAGGTGTATCGTCTAAAACGAACCTTATTGATGCCCCCAAGACTCTCAAAAATGCGTCGGCTCGCAACGGGACTCCTTGTCCTGATGGCCGTTCTTTATGTTCTTTCCCGATCCTTCGAGGACGATGCTGCGATTTTTCCTTGGTTGCGCGCGTTTACGGAGGCTGCGGTGGTGGGAGCTCTCGCTGATTGGTTCGCGGTCACTGCGCTCTTTCGTCATCCGATGGGCATTCCCATTCCGCATACCGCGATCGTGCGGCGTGAAAAAGAGCGCATTGGACGTTCGGTGGCTCGCTTCGTTAGAAAAAGTTTTTTCAATGCTAGGGAAGTTCGACGCCAGTGGGGAGAGTGGCGGTCGGCTGAGCGGGTCCTGATTTATCTCAGTGAGCCAGCCAATGTGGGCCGTCGCTTGAATTGGCTTTTGTCCCTCGCTCCCAGACTTTTAACGAAGGCCGATAGTCGCAGTCTTTCGCATTTGGGAGCCAAGAGTCTGATGAGAGGTCTGCGAGGTTTTCCGATGGGGCGTATGGTGTCCATTTTTCTCGAAGGCTTCCTCAAGAGCCCGACCCGGCGTGAGTTGATCGCTCCCATTCTGGGTCGGCTTGGAAAAGGGGTGTCCGATAACCGCGATTGGGTCATGTCCGAGGCTGCACGTGGGACCCAGCCCAGTCGGATTAAGATATTCGACACCCTTTCTCGGACGGCGGCGGCTCTCGTCTCAGGCAAGGCGGTAAAGCAACTTGCGAAAGAGCTGGAAGCGGCAAGTGAAGACCACGACCATCGCATTTACGAAAAAATCGAAGAGGCGCTGGCTGAAACGCGGAAGGAACTTTCAGATACCGACAATCAGGCATGGGAAGCCCTCAAAGAGCGCATTCTGGGGGATCCCGAAACCCACAAAACGATCAAGGAAGTCATCGGAAAGGCGTCCCTCTTTTTGGTCGAAGGGGCCGAGGCCTTGGAGGAAAGTGCGACGGTGGATGAATGGGCGCAGTTTCTTTCGCTCTCGGCGGAGAAGCTACGGCAAGACCCGGATCGGATTGCTGAAATTGAAAAGCAATCCTGTGAAATCGTAGCAAACCTCATGGAGCGGTATTCCGCTGATCTGGAGCGCATCGTCGCGAGCACCGTCGCTTCCTGGGAAGCCGACGAGCTCATCGAAAAAATTGAGCACCAAGTCGGACCTGACCTTCAGTTTATTCGGATCAATGGAACGCTCATCGGGGGATGCGTGGGCCTGATCTTGCATGGTGTCGGACTTTTGATCTGGTGAAAAGTGGTGTCGAAGGCGCCTGGGGAATCTTTGCTGATTCTTTTTTCTGGTCGTTTTCGGGAGCTTTGTCTCAATAGTGGTCAGTTCTCAAAATTTATGACCTCTCTCAAAATTCTTCTCACAAGCTTGCTGACGAGCTCCTCGCTCCTCCAGGCGAACACCCAGCCGAACGTCGTCTATATACTTGCAGATGATCTCGGTTACGGTGATTTGTCGTGCTACGGCCAGAAAAAGTTCAAAACTCCGAATATCGACCGCCTTGCCAAGGAGGGCCTCAAATTCACGGGGCATTACTCAGGAAACACGGTCTGCAGTCCCTCCCGCGCGGTGCTTATGACGGGCCAGCAACCGGGCGAGGTCTACTTGCGCGCCAACGTTCAGGAAAATGTCGTTGCCCCACTCGACCCGGCGCAGACAGTCCTTCCCGAAGTTTTTAAAGCGGCGGGATATGCCACCGGGGCCTATGGGAAATGGGGGCTTGGTTACACCCATGAAGAGGGAGTTCAAAATCCTCTCACGCACGGATTTGATGAGTTTTGCGGATGGAAGAGCCAAACCATTGCGCACACCTACTATCCAACCTCCTACGTCCACAATGGCAAGGAGATCCCCCTGAAGAAGGGCACCTTTGTGCATGACATCATCATGAATCACGCGATGCAGTTCATCGAGGCGAATGCCAAGGCCGAGAAACCCTTCTTCTGCTACATTCCCACGGCCGTCCCACACGCCGCGATGCATGCTCCGAAACAGCTCCACGAGAAATGGCAGAAGAGATTCCCCCAGTTCAACGACAAGGTCGGGAAATACATCATCCACGGAAAGAAAGCCGGTTCATTTGAAACGACTCCAGATGTCATCAACCCAATCGCTGGTTTCGCGGCCATGATGGAGAATCTCGACAATCAAGTCGGCGATATCCTTGCTCTCCTGGAGCACTACGAAATCGATGACAACACCCTCGTCATATTCACATCGGACAACGGAGCTCACCGTGAAGGGGGACACGACCCTGATTTCTGGAACTCCACCGGTAGCCTCCGCGGAATGAAGCGGGACATGCACGAGGGCGGAATCCGCACACCGATGTTGGCCCGTTGGCCGGGAACGATCGCGGAAAATAAGACGACCGGTCACCTGAGTGCCTTTTGGGACGTCCTCCCGACGATGTGTGAGTTGATCGGACAGCCCGTTCCTCCGAAATCCGACGGCATTTCCTTTCTTCCCTTGTTGAAGGGGCAAAACGACCAGCAAAAGAAGCACGACTACCTCTACTGGGAATTTTGCGGAGGCAACGACCAGCAGATCGTCTCCCAGGCGGTTCGCCAGGGTAAATGGAAGGCCTTTCGACAGGTGCAGAGAAAGAAAGGGATGCAGGCGCTCGAAATCTACAATCTTGAGGAAGATCCCTACGAGAAGATCGATCTCGCAAAGAAAATGCCGGAAATGGTCACCAAGATGGAAGCGATCATCAACGAAGCACACACTCCGCTCCCGACTCAGAAGCAGCAGTAGCAAAAAATCTTTCCTATTTGGATTTTCAGAGTTCAATCTCTGGGCGCTCTGGTCCAGTCTACGCGTCGATGTCCGACTCCTTCGTTCACCTCCATTTGCATACCGGATATTCGACGCTCGATGGCGCCTGCCGGACCAAGGATGTCGCCAAGCGGGCCAAGGAGCTGGGAATGCCTGCGGTCGCGATGACCGATCACGGCAACCTTTACGGGACGATCGAGTTCTACAAGTCCTGCACCGCTGCTGGCGTGAAGCCGATCTTGGGCTGCGAGATCTACCTCGCTCCGGAGGCGATCAGCGATATGAAGGAAATCCCGGGCCGTCCTTCCTCAACCCATTTGACGCTCCTGGCGGAAAATAACGAGGGCTGGGTCAATCTTCAGAAGCTGGTTTCGGTTGGCCACCTCGATGGATCTTATGGCGGGATCCCACGAGTAGATCGGGAGATCTTACGTAAATACTCGAAGGGCATCATTTGCCTCTCAGGCTGTATTTCAGGACCACTCAATGAGTGGATTCTTAAGGATCAAGACGACATCGCTTACGAGACCGCGGAGGAACTCTGCGAGATCTACGGGAAAGAGAATTTTTACCTCGAAGTCCACAATCACGGGCTTGAACCGCAGGAGAAGTGCCGCGAGGTGCTGTATCGATTCGCCGAGCGACTCGGGGTGAAGGTGGTCGCGGCCAACGACGTCCACTTTCTCAATAAGGAAGACTACGAGGCGCACGATGTCCTCATCTGCATCGGAATTGGCCGCCTCATCATCGATGAGAACCGCAAGCGCTACTCGCCCGAGGTCTACTTTAAGACCCCCGAGGAGATGCGTGCTCTTTTTGCCGATCATCCCGAAGCCTGTGATGCCACGCTCGAGATTGCCGAGCGCTGCAATGTCGAGTTTGTCCTCGATCCCACTTCTTCCGCAAAATATCCCAAGTTCCCCACGCCCGATGGCTCCCCACGTGAGGAGTATTTTCGAAAAGTTTGCTACGAGGGTCTTGCTACGCGCTACGGACAGGAAAAGGCCGATACCGATCAGGAACTGCGCGACCGACTCGACTACGAAATTAAGACGATCTCCGATCTTAAGTTCGCCTCCTACTTCCTGATTACCGCTGACTTCATCAACTGGGCCAAGGAGCAGAATATTCCTGTCGGCCCCGGCCGTGGGTCGGCTGCAGGATCGCTCGTCTCCTACACGATGGGGATCACCGATATTTGTCCGATGCGCTTCGGCCTTCTCTTCGAGCGATTCCTCAACCCCGAGCGTGTCAGCCCACCCGATGTCGATATCGATTTCTGCCAGACGCGCCGCCCGGAGGTCATCGATTATGTTCGCCAGAAATATGGCGAGCGCTGCGTTGCCCACATCATCACCTACGGCACGATGGGAGCGAAGAGCGTCATCCGTGATGTCGCCCGCGTCATGGGCGTGAGCTACGGCGAGGCCGGGATGCTTGCCAAGATGATCGAGGCCAAGCCTGGGGTGAAGCTCGCGGATGAATATAAGGAAAAGCCGGAGCTGCGGGAGGTCATCGAATCATCCTCGACCTATCAAGAGTTATGGGACTTCGCGCTCAAGCTTGAGGGCCAGTCTCGAAACGTCGGAGTCCACGCTGCCGGAGTCGTGATCGGCGACCGGAATCTCGATGAGCATGTCCCGCTCACCCGTGGAAATGAAGGGGAAGTGGTGACGCAATACGACATGAGTGCCATCACCGATGTGGGCCTTCTCAAGATGGACTTCCTCGGTCTTAAAAACATGACTGTCATTCAGGAGGCCGTGGATTACATCCATCTTCACACGCCGGACTTTGACATTTACGAAATCTCCCTCGAAGACCAAGCGACCTTTAAGATGCTTAACGCCGGAGAGACGATGGGCGTCTTTCAGCTGGAATCAGGTGGTATGGTCGAGACCTGCCGCAAATACGGGATCAATAAGATCGAGGACATCATTGACCTCCTCGCCGTATACCGCCCCGGGGCGATGCAATATATCGATGAGATGATCGAGGTGAAGGAGGGCCGCAAGCAGCCGAATTACGAGCACCCGATGCTTGAGGAGATTTGCGGAGATACCTACGGGGTCATGATTTACCAGGAGCAGGTGCAGAACTCGGCCAAAATGCTCGCAGGTTATACCCTCGGCGGTGCGGATATTCTTCGTCGTGCGATGGGTAAAAAGGATCCGGCCACGATGGAGAAGCAGCGTCAGATTTTTGTCGAAGGCGCGGCCGAGGCGAACCAGATCGATGAGCGCAATGCCAACCTCATCTTCGATAAGATCGCAGGATTCGCGGGCTACGGATTCAATAAGTCGCACTCGGCTTGCTACGGCTTCATTTCCTACTGGACTGGTTTCCTGAAGGCGAACTACTCCGTCGATTTTATGTCGGCCCTCCTCTCGAATGAGATTAAAAATACCGATAAGATCGGTGTTTTTGTTTCTGAGTGTCATCGCATGGGCCTCGAAATCCTCCCGCCGGATCTCAACAAATCAAAGAACCGTTTCTCTCCCGAAAAACTTCTCGGAGGCGCTGAGGGTATTCGCTACGGCCTTGCCGCGATCAAAAACGTGGGCGCTGGAGCAATGGCGATGGCGCTCAAGGAGCGCGATGAGAATGGCGCCTTTGAATCGCTCGATGACTTCTGCGACCGACTCGACTCGAAGGTCATCAATAAGCGCATCCTCGAGAATCTCATCAAAGCTGGCGCCATGGATTGGACGGGCGAAACTCGTGCGGGGATGACCGAGCGTCTTGAGAAAGTGGTCTCCAGTGCCAGCAGCGCCCAGCGCGATCGTGCCGCAGGGCAGGGGGGCCTCTTTGACACGATGGAATTCAGCGGTGGTAGTGAATCGCAGTCTGCCGACTCCGATCATCCGGCGATCGAAGAATGGTCGAAAGATGATCGCCTGGTGCACGAGAAAGAACTCCTCGGCTTCTACGTCACCGGACATCCGCTCGATAAGTTCCGCGGTGTAGTGGACTCGGATAAATATATTAAAATTGGCCTCCTTGATGAGATCGATATCGGGAAGGACAAGCGCGCCCGTTTTGCCTTCGCCGGGATGGTCCGCAGCGTGGAGCATAAAATGACGAAGAGCGGTAAGCCCTTCGGCGTCGTCACGATTGAGGACTTCACCGGCTCGGTCGAAATGCTTTGCTGGAGCGAGAGCTATCTCCCGGCTCGCGATGCCGGTCTCATGGCCGCGGGTCAGGTCATCCGCTTCCAGGCGCAGATCTCAATCGACGATCGCACCGAGCAGCGCCGCCTTACCGGCGCTCAGATCAAAGAGCTGAAAGCCCGACGTAAAAAGACCAGTGGAATCCTGGAGTTGACACTCTGGACGGGTCGACACAACGGTGATGATCTTCAAAAAATTAAAGTAATCCTCGCCGAGTATCCCGGGAAAGTTCCCGTTCATATGCACTTCCAAAGTGGATCGGGAAATCGCGCGACAATGGAGCTCCCTGAAACGATGGGCGTAAAAATGATTCCTGCTCTCGAGCGGGAACTTGCTCCTTGGCGCACGGTTTGATGAAGCTCTCCGATGACCTTTGTGCCTTCAGCCCATGAGGATAGAAATCCTTAGGATCTTTCCCCATCGCAGGATCTTTGGGAATCTGCTATGGATTTTCTATGCGCTACTTCGCTGCTCTGCTCTTCCTTCCACTGGGTCTTTTCGGTCAGACTATTTTCAGTTTTACTCCAGGGAATGGGCGTCATCTTTTTTTGGATGATCCTTCTTCGGGTAAGATCAGCATGCCCACGCCGGGTCTGCACATCACAAGGGCCTACTTTAGCTACGACGTTTTCCGGAGCCCGCTGAACATCTCCTTCAATGAGGACGCTACCGAAATCTCACTTGTTGTTCCTGAAGTTCTCCGACAGAGAAAGGACGCGATTGAGATAGAGGTCGCGAAAAATACCACGGCGTTTGATGACGGCCGCGTCACCTTTTCCGCACTTGATTCCAAGGTGGTGGGAAAGCAGGCTAAGCTTGAAAGCCACCCCGGAAATCACAGAATCGGATTCTGGGGGAATCCCGCAGATTTCGTCGTCTGGGACTACACGCCGGGGAACGTGGGGATGTATTCGGTGGAGCTGACTTACTCTCTCGCAAGTAAAAGTTCCGAGATCGAAATCAGTCTCGGTGAGGCCAAGGTCACAGGGATGATTCAGAGCACTGGAAGCTGGTATGAATACACCACGGTGGATTTGGGCTATCTATACATTGACCATCGGAATGCGAGCCAGCTCGCCGTCAAATGCCTTAAGAAAAATGGAGGTGCGGTCATGAATCTCAAAGCAGTCACTCTTCGTCCCGCTCCTGAAGGGAACTTTCCGATTGCGAAGCCCGGAGCCGATGGAGCAATCACCCTCATGCCGGAGCAGGCGACGGTTTATGGTCGGAAGCTCATGTGGGAACCACAGCCGAAGAAACTCTGCCTCGGCTACTGGGTCGATGTGAATGACTACGCCACATGGGAAGTCGAGGTGCCAGCTCCGGGCAACTATCGCGCTGAGATCTTCCAAGGCTGCGCTCCCGGGCAAGGGGGGAGTTCTGTGATCTTATCTTGGAGTGGGCGTGATGGAAGCGCTTCTGTCAGATTTGGAGTTATCCAAAATAGAATGACTTTCGAGGTGCAGGAAACAGGAGGGTTTCAAGACTTCATCGCACGCGACGTGGGAGCAATTTCCTTTGTGCAGGCGGGCAAGTTTCGCCTGAAGCTGAAAGCCGATAAGATCGCCAATAAGGCGGTTATGGATCTGCAGAAAATCATTCTTCATCCCATCAAATAAGCGATGCTTAGGATCATTTTTATTTCTCTCGTGATGATGTTACTGGTGCCAGCGGATGAAGTCGTGGTGCTTCTCCACGGGCTTGCGCGTTCTTCTAAGTCGATGGCGAAGATGGGGAAATCTCTCGAGAAGGAGGGTTACGAAGTCCTGAATCTCGATTATCCCTCGCGGAAGCATTCGGTCGCAAAGCTCGCTCGCCTTGTTCATGACCAAGTGGCCGCCAAGACGAAGGGAGCCAAAAAAGTCCATTTTGTGACCCACTCAATGGGTGGGATTCTCGTGCGTCATATGCAGGCGAGTCACCCCGTGAAGAACCTTGGGCGAGTGGTTATGCTCAGTCCTCCCAATCAGGGGAGTGAAGTGGTCGATAAACTTGGAGGCCTCAAAGTATTTCGCTGGATCAATGGTCCGGCGGGTTTGGAACTGGGGACGCGCAAGAAGTCGGCTCCCCAGGTGCTCGGTCCGGTTGATTTTGATCTCGGGGTGATCACGGGGGATCGCAGTATCAACTGGATCCTCTCGTCGATGATTCCCGGGGAAGACGATGGTAAGGTCTCCACGACGAGCGCCAAAATCAAGGGAATGAAGGACTTTAAAGTCGTTCACGCTAGCCATCCCTTTATCATGAAAAAGAAGAAGGTCATCGGTGAGGTGCTCACGTTTTTGAAAACGGGGAAGTTCAATGATGCCTGATTCAAGTGGAGCAAGTTCGGTGACTCTCGTGGTGGGGACCTGCATCTCTTTGCGGCTCGCTCGAAGGGCATCAAGTATTGCGAGGAATTGCCTGCGATTTTAAAGAAGGACGACCCAGAAGAGTGCGAGCGGGTGGGTTTAAAGGAAAGGCGAGATACAGGGCCTGCCCATGGATCCCTCGGCTTGATACCTAGGCTGATATGATTTGGACCTTTGGCCCATGAGATCCATCTTAGCTGCCGAGCGCTTCGACGGCTCTTGCGGTGCGGAGGATCGTTTTCTCTCCGAGATGAGGTCCGAGAATTTGGAGGCCGACAGGTTTTCCGTCGATCGGTTCCAGGGGGACTGAAATGCCGCAGTTTCCGGCGAGGTTGGCGGAGATGGTGAAGATGTCAGCGAGGTAGTGCTTGAGAGGATCACCAGCTGCGGCTCCGATTTTCGGGGCGGTTTCGGGAGTCACGGGCGTGAGGATGGCGTCGACTTTTTCGAAGGCTTCTTCGAAGTCGCGGCGGATGAGAGTGCGAACCTTCAGCGCGCGGCTGTAGTAGGCATCGTAGTAACCGGAGGAGAGGACATAGGTGCCAAGGATGATCCGGCGTTTGACCTCGGATCCGAATCCTTCTTCACGGCTTTTTTGATAAACGCTGAGAATGTCATCGGCCTCGGAACTCCGATTACCGTAGCGGATGCCATCGAAGCGGGAAAGGTTCGAGGACGCTTCGGCGGGAGCGATGATATAGTAGGTCGCTACGGCATATTCGGTATGCGGGAGCGAAATTTCGATGATCTCGGCGCCTTGGGCCTCGAGATCGGCAGCGGCTTTTTCAACACGGGCGCGGACGCCGGCATCGATTCCATCGGTGAAGTATTCTTTCGGCAGGCCGAGCTTCATTCCGGCAACTCCATTTTCAAGACCTTCCGTGTAATCGGGAACATCGTCATCGAGTGAAGTGGAGTCACGCAGATCTCCTCCTGCAAGGGCGTTGAGAAGAAGAGCGGAGTCTTCCACCGTTCTAGTAAGAGGTCCGATTTGATCGAGTGAGGAGCCGAAGGCAACGAGGCCATAGCGAGAGACACGACCGTAGGATGGCTTGAGTCCCACGACGCCGCAGTGGCTGGCGGGTTGGCGGATCGAGCCACCGGTATCGGAGCCGAGCGCGGCAGAAATGAGGTCGCCTGCGACGGCAGCGGCAGATCCTCCGGAAGATCCCCCAGGAATGTGCCCGGGAGCTTTCGGGTTTTGCGTGATCTGGAGGGCCGAATTCTCGGTCGAGGAGCCCATGGCGAACTCATCAAGGTTCAAACGGCCGAAGGGAATGGCACCGGCGGCACGCAGTTTGATGACGGCGGTGGCATCGTAAGGCGAGTGGTAAGCTCCTTCGAGGAATTTGGAGGCACAGGAACAGGGGTGATTCCTGACGTTGATGTTATCTTTGATTCCGATGGGAAGGCCACCGAGGGGGAGGGAAAGATCTGCCTTTTCGGCTTCGGCGAGAGCGGTCTCAGGATCGTGTGAGAGGAAGGCCTTAATTTCCCCATCGCGCGCGGAAATTTGATCGATGGTATCCTGGACGATGTCACGGGAGGTGATGTTACCGGCGGTCAGTTGTCGGCGCAGGGAGGAGAGTGATTGGGAAGCGAGAGACATGGAAGTCAGAGATGAAAATTAGGCGTCGACCACTTTTGGGACGCGGAGCTGGCCCTTGGCTTGATCGGGAGCATTTTGGAGAAAGTCCCCGGGCTTGAGCCCTCCGACGGGTTCGTCCTTGCGGACTTTGTTAGAAAGCTGGGTGGCGTGGGAGGTCGCTTCGATTCCCTCGATATCGACCTCAGAGAGTTTGTCGATATGGGTCATGATGGTTCCCAGTTGCTCGCCGAAGCGAGTGATCTCGTCTTCGCTTAAATCGATACGGGCGAGCTTGGCGACATAGCGTACGTCGATTGTTTGATCAGCCATGGGCGGAAGATGAACGAGGAAGAGGAAAGTGTGAAGAGTGAAGACGAAAAACCCCCGTCGATGGAAATCGTGCGGGGTCTTTGATGACCAGTTTTGCAACGGTGAGCGAAGTTGTGCCTAGAAGGAAAGAATTCCGGAGCGTTGAAGTTCGGCATAGATCCACCAGCAGACCGAGAGGGTAGCCGCGACCGAGAGGGTGAAGAGAACGGTGCTGCGGGCACGGTAGCGGCGCTCGTTTTGAAGTTCACCACGGGAGAGTTCAGCATAGAACCTGCGCTCGCGCTCGCGATCAGGGAAATCATCGGGAGGAGGCATCATGGTACGCTCGCGTTCGAGGCGCTCCTCTAGCTTTTCGGGAGCTTCATCGATCATGCGCTCAAGTTCGGCGATTTTGGTTGATAAAAATTCCTCTTTCTTGTTTTCGCTGGAGAGGCTGCCGGTGTGGGAGCGAAGTAAAGCCATGGTTCTATTTCTACTTAAGAAGGTAAACGAGAAGGGCGAGCGCGCCCAATACGAGGAGTGGAAGATTGAAGGCGAATCCCTGTTTCATCATGGATGAAAAGTCACCGGTCGGATGATGGGCGCGGGAGCTTCCTGCGCCGAAGATGCCTTGGCCCCGGCGGGTTCCGGAAAAGTGGTCGATTGCCTGGTGATACTCATCTTCGGCACGCTCAAGAACGCCGAGAGCCTTTTCGAGCTCCTCCTTGAGGGCTTCCTTTGACCAAGCTTCTGAATTGAGGTTTTCGATGCGCTTAAGGTGGTTCGAGAACGATTCACGGGCTTGCCCCATGTCCTCGATCTCTTGCTTGGAATCAAAAAGCTCGCGGTCGATGGTGGTAACAGCGTTGGAAAGTCGCTCGGAGAGATCGATCTGGCCGTTTAGGAATTCCTGCTTTCGTTGGTTCAGCTCCTCGAGGGCCGTTTTTTGGCGTTCGAGCTGTTCACGCTGCTTGTGAAGGTATTCCAGCTGGGCTTGAGCATCCTCAAGCTTTCCTTCGAAATCCTCGGAAATGCCTTTTCCTGCAGGAGGAATCTCCATCTGCGTCGCATTGATGTTGAGGTGTTGTTTGCGCTTTGTCTGGGTAGCCATGACGAATGAAATCAAATTACCAGTGGAGGTTATTCCCAAAATGCGCTAAAAGCGAGCGGAATAGTTAAGATTCATTAGAATTTTTTAATTTCTGACTATCAGCCTCAGATTCGTCGTTAAATGGAGCGGTATACCAGCGTAAACCCCTGCTAAAAAAGGACTTAAGATCCTCGAGGATCAGGTAGGCGGAGGGGATCAGGAAGAGTGTGATTACCGTAGCGAAGAGGATTCCGTAGCCGAGGGAGATGGCCATTGGTTTTAAAAATTGTGCGTGAAGAGCACGATCAAACATTAAAGGAATAAGCCCGGCAAAGGTCGTGATAGAAGTCAGGAAAATGGGGCGGAATCGTTTAACCCCTGATGTCATCACGGCTTTCTTGAGGTCCATTCCTTCTTCGCGCTTCCGATTGATAAAGTCCACGAGGACTAAAGAATCATTCACAACAACCCCTGCGAGGGCCAAAATTCCAAAAACAGAAAGCCAGGAGGGAACAACATCCATGATGAGGTGGCCGCCGTAAGCCCCGATGATTCCAAAGGGCACGGCGAGGAGGACGATGAGGGGTTGGAGGAGGGATTTGAAGGGGATGGCGAGAAGGGCATAGAGGGCGAGCATGAGTCCGCCGAAGAGCCAGACGAAGCGGTGGCCTGTTTCGCGGTCCTCTTTGATGAAGCCATCCCAGACCCAGGAGAAGCCATCGTAGCCGTTAACGATCTCTGAAATTTGAGGTTCGAGTTCGGCGGCGAGAGCAATAATGTCGATTTCCTTGGAGGTCGGTGAGGCGGTTATGTCGGTGACCTGAGCGCCATCGATACGCTCGATCTCGCCGGGGGCGCTGCGGAGCTGGGCATTTGCGATGGTAGAGAAGGGGATGTTTGTGCCATCGGGGGCTTGGATATTGAGCGTGTCGAAGGTGTGGAGGGACTCCCGTTTGTTCTCGGGGAGGCGGACCATGACGCGGATTTCTTCGCCTTCGCGCTGGATGCGTTGAACTTCATCGCCGAAGAAAGCTTGGCGAATTTGGCCGGCAAGATCACGCTGGGTGAGATTGAGTTCAAGTGCGAGTGGCTTGAGGGTGATGGATAGTTCTTCGCGCCCTTGTTGTTTATCGGAATGTGCCCACTCGATGTCATTGTGTCCCTCAAAGAGGGCTTCGATCTTCTCGGCGAGTTCGGTTTTTTCCTCGCTGGCGATTCCGCGAAGATGGATTTCAAGGGATTCGAGTTCTTCACCGCCGGAGCGCCGGCTACCGTGGGAGCCACGAGCGCGGAAGCTTCTCATGCCGCGCATTTTTCCAACCCGTTGCATCCAGAGCTTGCAAAGGTCTTCATTGCTAATCCCGGGCTCGGTGCGCTCGCTGGGTGCGAGGATTTCGAGATAGATGGATCCTTGGTCGGTGACGGTGGAGCGTCCGTAGCGTCCGGCGTCGCCCGTGTCGCTGTAGATGTTTTTGATAAGTGATTTTCCGTTACCGGGGTCGATGAGCTCAGCCTGTAGTTCCCGTGCTTTTTCGCAGATGAAAAGAACCGCTTCATCGGTTTCCTCGAAGGGGGTGTTGCCATACATTTCCACGTTGGAGCGGATGACGTTGCGCTCAATGGTGGGGAAGGCGATGAAGCCAAACTTACCGCCCTTGTGAAGTCCGACAGCAAGGGATCCGAGGGCGAAGAAGACAGCTATGGTGCTGTAGCGATGATTGACGGCGAACTGAAGAGAGGGAGCGTAGAACTTCTCAACGGCTCGCTCCAAGCCATCGGCGACGAACTTTTGGAAGCGGGAAAAGAAGCCGAGATTTTTGGTGTCCCGGTTCATCTTCAGGTGCTTGAGATGGGAGGGGAGGATGAGCTTTGATTCGATGAGGGAGAAGATGAGAACGGCTCCGACGACGGGGGGGATTTGCTTGGTGTAAGTTGCCCAGTAGCCCTCGAAAAACATGAGGGGAATAAAGGCCACGATCGTAGTGATGACTCCGAAGGTGACGGGGGTGGCGACTTCCTTGGTGCCAAGGACGGCGGCGTCGAGGGGCGTGAGGTCTTCGCGGAGACGGGAGTAGACATTCTCGCCGGTGACGATCGCGTCATCCACGACGATTCCCAGCACGATGATGAAGCCGAAGAGGCTCATCGTGTTCGCAGTGAGACCAAAGTAGGGCATCAGGATCACCCCTCCGGCAAAGGATACGGGGATTCCGAGCACCACCCAAAAGGCGAGCATGGGACGGAGGAATACGCCGAGAACGATGAAAACCAGGATCCCACCGATCATGAGCGAATTGCCAAGAGTAGAGAGGCGGCCCCTGATGCGGCCTGATTCATCGTCCCAGGTACTTAGGGTGATTCCTGCGGGATAACGGCCTGATGAATCCTCGATGTAGCGATGAACGGCGTCCGAGATTTCGATGGCGCTTTCGTCTTGTCCCTGGAGGACATCGATCATGAGGGCACGCACACCATTAAAGCGCATCAGTTTTCCCTGATCTTCGAAGCCGTCTTTTACGGTGGCGAGATCCGAGAGCTTGAGTTGGGCGCCATCGACGGCGGTGACGACGATATTGGCGAAGTCCTCCTGCTCGTAGGCTTGGCCCTCAGTCCGGATCATGATGGGGCCGGAGGGGGTTTGCACCGAGCCGGCGGAGAGGGCGAGCGAAGAGCGGCGGATGGCATCGGAGAGATCCTGAATGGTGAGGCCGTAGTCGCGCAGTTTTTCGTCATTGGCCTCGATGGAGATTTCGAGGGGGCGGGTGCCGCGGAGGTCGGTGCGGGAGACCTCGGCGAGGTCGAGGATATCCTCCTCGACGCGGCGCGCGAGGTTGTAGAGTTCCATTTCCGAAAGGTCCCCAGTGACGGCGACGGTGACGACCTCACGGTAGTTTGAGGAATTGGGCACCGTGATCCGGGGACGCTCGGTTTCACCGGGGAAGGTGTTGATGGTATCGACGAGGGATTCGACTTCGTCGCGGAGCTCGTCGAGGTCGATTCCGTCCTCGGGCTCGATATCAAAATTTGCGGAGCCGCGGAGGGCACGGGCGCGGACGCGTTTGATCCCGGGAAGAGAGCGGAGGACGCGCTCAATGGGGATGATGATGTGCTCCTGGACGTCCTCGGGGCTGCCTCCCCGGTAGGTCATCTTGATGTCGACCTCGCCGTAGTCCTGACTCGGGTTCACTTCGAGAGGGACTTTATTGAGCGCGGTATAGACCCCTCCCAAAAGAATCGCCGCCAGAAGAAAATTGGCGGCGATGTCATTCTTGGTGAACCAGCGAATCATCTACGCGGACTATAACGGGATTGGCGGCGATGTCCTGTCGTTTTTGTGTTGGATCGGTCGGAAAGTGGCGATCTCAGGGGAAATTGAGGTGAAGGATTGCGGTGTAGAGCTTCGCGGACTTCTCGAGATTCTTTACGACGATTTCGATATCGGCCACCGCTTTTGAGAAGTTTTTGGCAGGTGCCTTGGCCGCGTCCTGGGCAAGTAACGAGAACGTGGTAAGTGCTAGGAAGGACGTTACGAGAGTAAGATTTTGGGTATCCCCAGGGTATAGATTCAATCGCCATTGAACGTTATCTCCTTATGAAATCCTTCGCCATTATTCTGTCCCTTGCTCTCATCACCGCCTCGCTTTCCGCCCAAGAGGACACCAAACTGCCCAAATCCGATGCCGATGGATGGATGACGCTTTTCAATGGCAAGGATTTGTCGGGTTGGGATGGCGATCCGAAGGTGTGGCGCGTCAAGGACGGCTACATCTCAGGGGAGATTGAGAAACTGGAGGGCGGAAATACCTTTCTCATCTTCAAGAAGCCGTTCTCGAATTTTGTGCTCGAGGCAGACTGCGTGCTGGTCGGCAGGAGGGGCAACAGCGGGATTCAGTATCGTTCCAAGCAATCAGAGCGCGGCGCCAACAAGTGGGTGGTGAAAGGCTATCAAGCTGATTTCGGGAATGGCTTATGGGGAAAGCTCTACGAAGAGGGTGGGCGTGGAGTGCTCGCCTTCGATTACAAGGACAAGGCTCCCTCGGTCAAGGGGGACGATGGCTGGAACAGTTATCGTATCACGGCGAAGGGATCGAAGTTGACACATGAGATCAATGGCACGGTAACAATCGAGTTGGATGATCAGGATGAGAAGAAGGCCGCCAAGGAAGGCATCATTGGCCTGCAGTATCACTCGCCGGGTGGCTTCGAAGTGCGTTTCAAGAACATCCGAATCAAGTTGCTGGAGACGAAGTAATTACTAGCAATTTTCTTTTTGGGTGGACTGCTGGCAGGCGCCACTGATGGCGAGGGGAGAAAGAAGGTGATTTCGGCGTGCCCGTGGAGTGAAGGGGTGAATCTTGGAGGCTTTGGTGGTGAAAAACTGACACTTTATTTGATGAATCTACCAAATCGAAAGCGTATCAGAATATCTCGGGGGTTTCTTGGGGCGACAGAAGTCGTTTTGGCCTGATCTGATTTCATTTTCCTTGGCGCAATGGTTTTCAAAATCGTTTCTCTCATTCTTCAAGTTTCGCTTCTTGGTTTTGTTGGGGCAGAGCCCTCATTTAAAAAAGATTTGGAGCCCTTTCTGAAGGAACACTGTGTTCGCTGCCATGGAAAAAGGAAGCAGAAGGGTGATTTTCGGCTCGATGAACTCTCGCGGCAGGTTGGCGTCAAGGACGCCCCACTTTGGCATGAAGTGATGGAGCGAATCAGTTCCGGGGAAATGCCTCCGAAAGATGAGTTCTGTCTCTTATACACATCTGACGCTGCCGACGAATAGAGAGGTGTAGAT
>OLHR01000143.1_pt1 | contig 27327 bp, 25 predicted proteins | sample 1609291 | NCBI WGS metagenome assembly OLHR01 (sample SAMN05416707, study PRJEB24817) | seawater metagenome | isolation source: Sea water | place: Canada:Atlantic | collected 2013-07 | reverse complement strand
TGAATGAGCAGGCCATTGAGCCCGCGCCTTCGGTACGCACTGTTGAGCCGTCTAGCCAGATAAGGTACTCGAGTTTCAGCGCCAGCATTTTCTCGGCCACCGGCTTTTGCTGCAGCAACTGTTCTATATTGTCAGGGTACAGCGGCGCCGTGCGCGGCTCAAACCACGGATACAACGCGTTGAGAAATTCCAGTTCATCAATGACCCTGATCGATCCGTCGTGAGAGGTAATATGGTCCCCGACGCAGGCGACAAAGTCAGGCTCGGTTTCATAGTCACTGCTATGACGTCGCCCCAAAATTACTACGCTGGAATCGCCAATGCCTTCGGTCGGCTCATTGAATGTCATTTCATCCACGGTGGACGTCACGCATGCGGCGGTGAGTGACAGGCTGGCGCACACAGTGAGCATGCGAATAAAAGAAGCGTTCATCGAGTCATCGCCCTCGATGGTATACCTTGCTCTTGTAACCAACCCTGCACCGCGGGAATCTGCGTAAACTGGCTGACAAAATGAGCACCGGCATCCCGCAGCGCCATTACGGCTGCAAGGTTCACTGCCTCCTGATCGCTTTGCAGAAATGCTGTGGGTGTTTTTCCGTAACTGCTCATAGTCCACTCGGCAATCGGCTGGCCGCCCGGGGAGACTAACTCAAAGCGATAGCGTATCCAGATCTCATAGACCTTGATTTGGGTATGTGCAGGGATGGCGTACTGTAGTTCCTCGACATGTGGAATTAGTACTGCGTCTACGACTGGACCTGATTGCCCGGGCGGAGGTGGGCTAGTGAGCACAGTAAACTGCTTAAACATGCCAGCCAGTAGGCTGTCCCACATTTTTATCTGAGCTGCCCCGGTATTGACTACCCAGCTCGATTCCTCGCGACCTTTGGCTTCTTCTGAGAACTCGTGCAGCGCGAAGTCGTCACCAAACCACACACCCAGAGTGAGCGGCAGCGGTTCGATCAACGGGGGTGGAAAGTTGCCGTCTACAACAACCCTGTTGGGTCCGCAGCCAGCCAATGCGACCAGCATTAGCAATGCGAACAGCCAGCGCCGGCGATTAACGGAAGTCATTGAGTCCGACAAATGTGCCGCCGTTTCGATAGGTGAGTTCGCGCATGAGCGCGGCAAAGCGAATCCCCGTTGTCTGATTACTCGCGCGGGGATCAAATAGCACAGGGAAGCCAACAGCGTGAATGCGCACCAGTCGATCGCCATTAGCATCGACTCGATTGATGCGGTCCACGGTGTCAACGACCTGCGAGATAGACTTGCCAGTAAATTCATCACCGAACACATAGATACTAATTTTTTTGTCCGGTGCCGCAAACGCGCGAATGGCGGTCTCAATTCCTTCCACCGGGCTGGAGTTGCTAAAAACATTCCAGCCGCGCAGGTTTTTTATGATCACCTCGCGTCTTCCCGGGGTGTCGGGTATCCACCTCCCGCGGTAGCTAGGAAACATGTACCTCCCCATGTCGTTCATCACTTGTATGCCTTTGACCTTGGGGTAGATACTTAGTGTCGCTTGAACCTCTTCCAGTACACGCTCCCAAGCATTGCTATACATAGATCCTGATGTATCAATGACGAAAATGATGTACTCGCTGTCCACGGGAATGCCACCAATTAACTGGTTCTTCGAACGATACTGTTTACCCAAAAGACGTTCCATCTCTTTAGTTAGCGTCTGTTTTGCTATGGCCAGCTGTCCCGAAATCGCTGAATTACTGCTGGTCTCAACCTGCAGACTGTCGTAGCGCGACTTCACGCTGGCCATCTGACCACGCAGAATTGCAATACGCTGTTCATAGTCAGACAGCTGTTCTTGCTTGGCGTTCAGATCTCGATTGAGAATGTTTGTTTCGCCGCGAATTTGAAATACCTGTTGCTGCAGTTCAGCCACCGTCCCCTCTAGGTTGATGGTGGATGCCTCGATGATCTGTGGCTCTGCCGTTTTGGTGATCATTAGCAGTAGAATAATCGCCCCGAAGCCGCAACAGATGACGTCGAGGAACGACAGCGAAAACTCTTCCGGGGCTCTCCCCCTTCCCCTGCGCCGCGCCATCAGGGCCAGTCTCGTGAAGGACTAAGCAATGAGCCCCGAGTAGCTTGCGCGAGCTGCCACAGCTCTGACACTGCCATGGGATCGCCCTCCATCGGTGCCAGTATGATATTGACGGGTACCTTGGTCGGTAGCTGCCGGATCGCTTGAGCATACAGCCTTTGACGTTCCCGGCCACTCACTTTGCTACCGCGTGGGGGGGTGGTCCCCTGCGTAGGAAGTCCGTCAGTAATCAGAAAGATATTATCGGGCAGTGGTGATAGCTTTTGTAGCGCGATAAAGGCATTTTCAAGGCTGGTTCCGCCACTGGGCGTCATGTTCCCCAGCACGCTTGATAATTTTGCCAGCTGTGGCTCGTCAGCGACTTTTAGCCATTTGCCGTCCGTGTTGAGCAATGCCGAGGTTGCTGTGGTGTTGAAGGTGATGACCTGATAGTGACTGGCAACCGGTAGCTGCGCTGTCAGCCAATCCACCGTATTAAGACTCTGGGTCCACTTGTCAGCCTTGCGTTGAATCGACGCACTCATATTGCGCAGACGAATGATTTGCACCACCTTCTCCGCCAGCATGCTGGCCGACACATCGAGCAATATGGCAATATGGCTTCCTCCAAGCTTCAATCCCGTTAGGTACTGGCGGTCGCCTTCTCCGATGAAGGAGCGGGCGTTGTTGCCACCACTATCTTGGCTTGCTTGACGCAACGCCTTGACCTCTGCTTCGAGTGACAGTAGTTCAGCCTTCAGGCTTTCAATATCGCTGCTGTCGGTATAACCATCACGTTTGCGGGCCTCTATTTGAGCCTCGTAGTTTTCCGTATCCTGCGCTATGCGGGTCGACAGCCCCTGCGCCTCTGCCGTTTTTAGATCTACGTCTGACAACGTATTACGCAGTCGTACTAAGCCCTCGGTGCCTTCAGTGACATCCTCGTTGAGTAGATTGACTTCCGACAACAAGTCTTCATTCAACTCCGTTTTCTGCTCTACAATGCCATGATTCATGATGAGGAAGACAAGAATGACTGCGCCAAAGCCACAGGACATAATGTCCAGAAAGCTGAGGTTAAAGGTGGTAAATTCGCGTTTTTTTCTTGCCATGCTGGCTAGACAACCACTTCAATCAACAGCGCAGCATCGGTATCATCCTGGCCTGTATTGATGGTGTCGCCGCAAGCCAAAATCTGACCGGAGTGATACGTTGCGCCATTAACGATCGCCGGTGTAACGCTGTCACGTAATTGCCAGCCCTTGTTACCGCGATAGATATCGCATCCGCCTTCCAGTGTGGTTCCCGTCTCCATTAAAGGTTGTGCGCGATGCCGGTAAAGAACATGTGTTGGCTCTGTTGTCGAGGCTTGAGCCGGTGGTTGCGCTGCGGATGGTGTTACCGGTGGCCCTTTATTCGCTGCGTCAGATGAGACCACCTCTGCATCGAGGCACGGTAGGGCTGTTACAAAGCTCAGAGCTTGTTCGCGTTGAACTAATTGCGCCTGATGCGCTTGCAGTGCGCGCCGCACGTCGTCTGGCTGTAACACAGCGATGCGCTCGAATGTGGCGGTCAGCCCCGGCAGTAATGCTGCCAGTGGGTCTGCAATGATCTGGTCGTCAGGACGCAGCACACCAACAGTCTCGCGCACACTGTCGAACAGCTGTTTCCCAGCCGCCTGCAGTCCGTGAGCGCTGATGCGCGCCTGATAACCATTCACCTCCAGATTGGTTTCGGAAGCATTTTGCAGTGTCTGCAAAGCGGCGGGCAGAGCATCGTATAACTGTTGTTCGCTATCCGCTTTGCGGCGTGGATCGAAACGGGTTTGGCGCACAAACGCCGCGGCAATGAGCTCGACCATCCGCTCCTGCAGCTGCAGCAGGCCGCAACCGGGCAGAGGTGTGGTGCGCTGCAGTTCAATTTGATGGTCTTGTTTTGTTAGCTCTGAGATCACGGCCTGATGGAGTTGAATTTCCAGATGGAGAATACGTTCACCACTATAGAGGCTGGCCAGTGCCACACTGCGATTGATCAGGCCGACAGCGTCGAACGGACATTGCTGCACAATTCCTAGCAGCAGGGCGAGTTGCTCGCGCTGCATACTGCCTGACACGGCCAACAACACCTCACTGGGACTTTTGGCTTCGTGATGCAGTTGTTTGAGGTGAGCATGAGCGAGGTCCCCGGTGTGTCGCGCAGGGCCAAGCGCGGGCTGCAATGTTTCGGTGCTCAGTTGCCACCAATACCGCGTGTTAATATCCCGCGGTTGCAATCTGGCGGCGGCGCGTGCGGGCAAGCCAAAGCGGTACTCTTTTTCCTGGAACAACACATAGCCGGGACTTTGCACTGTGATGCCCTCGTGCCACAGCTGTAGATTGCTATCGTTGATATCCAGCACGCCGATGCTCATTAGCGGGCTACCAAGAAGCGCAACAGGCGCTTGTCGGCATAACGTTGGTTGTCTAGTACTAGACGTTCCTGCGACAGCTGTAACTGATGTAGACAGAACATGATGATAATGCTCAGCACCAATGCAACGAAAGTGCTATTAAATGCAACACCCAGACTCGCAGTAACGCCTGAAATATCGCCTGCCACTGCTTGGTAAGCCTGCCCTAACGCGTCACCAATTCCGCGCACGGTCCCAATAAACCCGATGGAGGGAATAGCCCACGCGATGTAGCGCACCATCGACATTTCAGAATCAAGCCTGTCGGATTCGATTTCGCAATTTTCTTTTATCGTGTCAGACACGGCTTGGATGCTGCCGGTGGTGGCAAAGCGTTGCAATGCCGACAGCAGAGTGCGCGGCAGCAGATAGTCTTGCTCTACCGAAGGCAATGCCTCTATGGCACGACTGTACTCGCGCGCATCTTCTGGCAGTACTGTGGTGCCCTCTGGAATATCCAGCAGGTGACGGTCGAGCATACTGCGTTCTCGCATCCCTAGACGAGCCTTATAGCCCATGATCGCCAGCGCCCAAATCAACAGGATAAAACAGGATTCCTGTTCATAATTGCCTATCACCACGGCTAGACTGCGAGTGGTGACGACCTCCTCTCCGGCCGCCTGCTGTGCCGCTTCAAGTTCCAGATGTGCTTTTGCACTGGGTCGTATCACACCCACGTATAGCGCATGCACGACGATAATAGCGATCAGCAATGCGAATAACTGATAGATAAATTCGGATGACATTTTTTGCTTCATTGGGGTGTCCTATATATCGACCGGAAAGGATACGGGTACGTCTTCGGAAATTTTTTCTGAGGAGCGATAATCAAACGGTGACTCACTGCGCTTGGCTGACGGCGCTTTTTTTTCTGCGGATCCCTCCGCCGTCGCTGCTGAGGATGCAGTATCATTTTTGTCAGCAGGACTAGCCGGGGGTTCTTGAGTGCTTTGTGTTTGCTCAGCCGGCACAGATTGAGCGGCCAGCGGCATGGCCTGCAGAGACAGAATAAGGGACAGTGGCAGTACGAATAGTCGTTTGATCATAGGTTACTCCGCATAACGCGCTAGACGGAATCCTACGTCATCGCGCCCGGCTTGCCCATAATCTCGGTACGATAGGCGTAATTCCTTTAACTTGGACTGCCCCCAGTTGGCACCGCGAATGACGTAGTTGTCGCCGGTCTGGCTGCCTAGTGGGTCCGTCTGTGTTGTGCCATTAGCGGAGGGGATGCGGTAGACATCGTTTACCCACTCCGAGGTATTGCTGCCCATATCGTAGAGACCGTGCTGGTTTGGCCCAAAAGAGGCCACTGGTGCACTGACGACGTGGCCATCCGCATAGTTGTTCAGTGTCGAACCGGTCACATAGGCTGAGCTAGTGTCGGCATAGTTTCCGATAACCTGCGTCGGAGGAAAAGTGTCACCCCACGGGAAACGCAGCAGGGTTTGGCCGCTGGCGCGAGCCGCCCAGGCCCATTCAGCTTCCGAGGGTAATCGGTAACCGGTGGAACTGGCGTCATAGCCTGTCACAATGCCATTTTTTTGCGCATAAAACGCGGATAACCCTTCCTTCGCGCTAAGCCAGTTGCAAAAGGCGGCAGCCTGTTGCCAGCTCACCTGCACGGCCGGTTGGTGTTTTTGATTGAGGCTATTGCCTTCAACCCGCCCTGAATTATGACTAGGCTGGAACTGGCGAAATTGGGCGTTTGTGACCTCGGTCGTTTGCAGATAGAACATGCGCCTTAACGCGACGGGATGCAGTACTTCGTTGGCCCGCCGACCCGGCTCACGTCGGGAGGCTCCCATAGTGAAGTTCGCCATTGCCGATTCGCCGGGTTTGAATAACAGTAACGTCTGTCCTAAAGCCGTGGTGACCTCCGGTTTGATGCTGGCCAGTTTTACCGCCTGCTGCGTCTGTAATCTCACTTCCACCCGTTGAGCCAGGCCGGGACGAGGGGTGACGCTGCGTCGCACAGTAGCGTAACCGTCTAGACTGATCTCTACGGTGTGCTTCACTGCTGGCAGCGATACGGTCTGATTGCTGTTGCGATAGCGCTTGCCATCAATGCGCAATACGGCATTGGCCGGAATGATACTGAAGCGCACCTCACCCAGTTTGGCTTGCAACGTGACCGTCTGTTGGTCACTCCCCGCGGCGGGCAGTTCTACTGAGCTGCTGTAGCGTTTATAGCCGGGCTTGAACACCGCTAGGCGGTGAGCCCGGTCCGGACTCAGTGCCAGCGTCAGAGGAGTCTGGCCTTGAAATTCGTCATCAAGGGTCACGTTGGCGCCACTGGGTACGCTGCTCAAGGTCAGCTCTCCTGCGGCGGGTTGCAGCGTCACCACGCCCAGGTCAAGATTTTCACTGGCATTGACCTGCAGTGTTTGTTGCCAGTCGGCATAGGTCTGCAACTGCAATATCAGCTGACGCTCACCCTGCAGTATTTCTAGAGTAGCTGGCGTATGTCCCGCGGGCTCCCCGTCCAGCAGAATATTTGCCCCCGAGGGTACGCTGTCTAACGTGACCTTGGCCCAGGCAGGCGCCATTTTCAGCTGTAATTGTTGTCGCACGCTGCGGCCGGTGATCAGCAGTGTTTGCTCTATTGGCAGATGTCGGGCCTCTTCGAGCCGCAGCTGGTGCTCGCCTTCTGTCAGAGGAAGGTCCTGAAGCGGGGTCTTACCAACGGTGTCACCGTCGATAATGACGCTGGCGCCGGCCGGCTCACTGTTGACGGAGAGTAAACCCGGCAGAGACTGAAGTTGTACCTCGATAGACTGACTGTCGCGCTGATCCACCGTCACGGTGGTGGCAAGCGGGTGATAGCCCTCAGCGGTTACCCGGATGTCGTATTCCCCGGGCCGCAGCAGATAGCGTTTACCAAACGGCAAAGCCAGTCCAGAGACAGAGACGTGCCCGGGCACCTGCGCCGCTACCTCGATCATGAGTGACCGAGCGCTGAGCAGGAATAGCATGAGCAGGACGAACAGGGCCAGACAAAAAAACAGCACCATTCTACCGGCCTTGCGCGGCACTGGTGCTTTCGGGGCAGCTTGCTCTAGCGGAGTAAAGCCGCTGGGTGCGATAGTGACTGGCTTGGTTGACATGTGTTGTGCCATTTAAATAGGGTCTGTACAGATGATGGTCACAGCAGGAGGAGTGCTATCGTGCGTAACGGTAAAACTCTGGCGTACATCGCGATAACCATTTCGGGTGCCCGAAGCAGTATAAGTCCCCGGCCGCAGCGACAGATCACGCTGTGCGAAGCGACCCAGCCTAGCGACTTTGTAGACGATCACGTCGGTTTCCTCATCTGAGCGCAGGGTGATATTAACCGTTGCATTGGCTCGCTGCAGTAAGGTTTCCAGTCGGTCAATTTGCCGCGTCAGAACCGGTCCGCGTGGCCTAATTTGTTTGGCCTGTTGTAATCGCTTTGCAACTGCGGTGGCGACCGCAGCATCGGTCAGCCGCTGCGGCGCTTCAATGGTGTTGCGAAGTTCTTGGTCAAGCGCTGCTCGTGCTCGGCTGCGTTGCAGTCCTTCGCTGGCAAATACTATGCTGCGGTCCAGTTGCTGCGCCTGCTCATAGTCATCAACCGCCTTTTGCCATTGCTCTTGCTGCTCATTTTTTTGCCCTTGCTGATTTAAGGTGCCAAGGCGCTGTGCGGTTTGAGCTGTCGCCACTTGCTCTAGTGCACTGGCCGCCTCTGTGGAGCCCTGCTGTAATGCAGCGGCGGTGAGGAAAGCTTTCTTAGCGGTGTCAAATCGGCCTTCATTCAGAGCGCTATAGCCTTCGCTCATGGCCTTATTGAAATTCTGGCTTCTGGCTTTCTCCGTAATGCGCTGCAGTTCACGGCGCGCGCGCTGGTGCAGCGGATCAAGCGCTGTTGCTTGCAGCAGTAACTGCTGCGCCTGTGACAGGTCGCCGTCAGTCTCGGCTGCTGCAGCCTGTTCCAGCAAAGGAAGCACCTGCGGCAACACTTCGGCGCGCTGTTGCAGTGATACGATATCGCTGCTGTTGGGCTCAATAAGGGCCGCTACTGTCAGTTCCGCAAGGGCGGCCTCTTTATCACCATCTTCTATCGCCTGTCCGGCAGTCTCCAGTCGTTTGTTTAGTTCCTCTGGCATGGCGTCTTGCAGTGCTTGCAGTGCCGTGAGTGCCTGCTGATAGTTTGCTGTGGCCTGCGCGTATTGCCGGGTTTTGTAGAGCGTATCGCCGTTTACGGCGAGGGTAGCCACGCCGGCAAAGGCTTCAGGTGCCCATTGTTCAACGCCGCGCGTCTGCAGTGTGTCCTGGAGTTCCAGTAACTGCGCCAGCATGTCTTGAGCCTCTTTGCGTAATCGGGCCGCTTGCGCATCGGACCAAGGCGAGGCGTCGACACTGGCAGCAGAAGGTTTTCCTGCAGCAGAGACGGATTGCGCTGCCGAATCTGTGCCCGATGTCTCGGTGGCAGTCGGTTCCGGCACATTTTTTACTGACTCCAGGCTTTTGGGAAGCCAAAAAATGACCAATACTGCCAGCAGCAGCAAGCCACCCAAAGCTGGCAGTACCCAGACTGGAGTGCCTCGAGGAACAGCAACATCCGCGTTACGGTGAGCGGAATTCGGCACGGGGGCCGGTTTCACTGCGTCAAACGGTGTGGGTTCTAATGGATCATTGTGAGACGGCATACGGTGGTTGGAACCTTAAGTACCAGTGAAATGGATCAGAGTGTATCAGCAGTGTCCGCCGATTCCTCAGGTAATTCGAGGCTGCCAATCTCGGCGCGGTAAATATCGCCTAGCAATGCACGCCACTGAGCATATTGTTCTTCAACATTGCCTGTCAGTATGATGGTGTCGTCTTCCAGTTCGATGATCTGCGGGGTGATTTCCGCCTCTAGTGACATGCCCAGCTCTTCCAGCGCCTGCACATGAATCTGAGCTTCATTACGCTTATCCAGTCCACTTTTGACGAGATACCCCCCCCCGAGGATAGCGACCTGGCCGGCGGTTCTGGCGGCACTGCTATCGCCCGAGCTGGCAGCCGCAATGCCGGCTAAAACCGCAATGCCGCCTACGATCAAGTTGCGTGTGCTCTCGGCTCGCAACTCCTGCAGTGCAGCAGACTCTTCAAAACTTGCCCTGCGCCATTCCTGATAGGGCTCCAACATTTGTAAATCAAAACTGGCATAGTAAACCTGCAGTGTGTCGACATACAGACGGTTTCTTTCGCGAATGTCGCGCACGCGCCCCAGCATGGGGTCATTTTCGGCGGGCAGTCGCTTGATCTCATACTCACCTTTGCGTGTCTTTTCCAGATAAGGGTCAAAGGCTTCAGGGGAAAAATCGCGCGCAAAACGCAGCTCGGTGACCAGTCGTACATCGCCGCGCTCTTTTTCGGTTAGCTCTTCCAACCGCTCCAGCAGATCATTAGCGATGGTGTTGTAAACGGCTTGGAAAGGATCATAGGGGTTGCGTGTCGCGGGCTGATAGGCATAACGGCTGGCCTTGCCGGTATAGGTTTCTTCCAGCCACACTTCCCCGCGCGCATCGATAGCGGTGATAGCCAGTTGCAATTCCTCGCCGTCAGAGTGCAGGATCTCGCCTCGCACAATCAGGTCAGTGACCTGCGTGCCATCGGGCACTACCCGCACGGCGCCCCAAGCGCCACTATTTTGTATTGATTCAGACAAGACCATTGGCATGAATCGGGCTTCAGCTTGGCGCACCTCTGGGTAAACCTGCTCATCTTCATCGAAGTTATCGAGGCCGGGATCAAACACCACCACAGACACATCGAACAGTAATGCCTCTGGCACAGCTGAAGAGGGCGTGTCGATGTTGGGCACAGAAGTGCTTTTGCTCGTCTGGCTAACGCAGGCGCTCAACACGAAACACGCGGTTATTACAGCCAGCAGTCGCAAAGTGTTCATTTTTCGAGGCCTGTATATTTACGATACTCATCCCACAGTCGTTCCCGAACAGCCGGGTCAGGTTCGCGCATCGCGGCCTCACGCAGCTGTCGAGCAACCACATCATCATTATTACCGTTGGGGATGTCGGTTGGAGGTGGATATTTCGCCGTATTCTGCGGCACACGGCCCCCAACGGCAGCGCCGCCCATGCCACCACCGGCGGTGTAACCTCCAGCATCCGCTGTGCCGTTTTCATAGGAGCCGTTGCCCTGCCCAGCACTCCCGCTATTTGCGCTGCCTATCGGGGTAGGCGGCCGCTTGGCAGCCTGTGCGCGTGCAGCTGCGCGCTGCTCCTGCTGGCTTTTCATAATGATGGTGTCGAACTCGCCAGCGCCTTTTTCCAATTGAGCGTCGAGTATTGCCACCTGTTCTGCAGGTGTCAGTGGACCACCGCTGCCTGCGGGCATGCCCGCAGGCGAACCATAACTGCCATTGCCGGACGTTACGCTACTGGGTAAACCATAACTGCCATTGCCGGACGTTACGCTACTGGGTAAACCATAACGGCCGCTGCCGTCATAACTATCAGGGCTCCCGCTGCCCGCTGTCTCACCGTTAGACTGACCGGCATTTTCAGAGGCACCCACATCGGCTGCGGTGCCGTCGGCTTCGCTAGGAGTTCCCTGTGTTGATGGCTGACTGGGTTCGTCGCGCAGGTCCGGCAGGCCGTCACCACTGGCGATTTCGTCACCAAAACCGGGTTCCGTGCTGTCTCCGTCATTGCTGTTTGCTTCAGAGCCACTGGGTTCGGCCTGTTCGCCGCTCGCGCTCGACGCTTGAGTATCGTTATCTGGCGATCCCATGACGTCGCTGTCCGCTGCCGAGTTCGCTTGTTTATCACCGGACTGACGTTCAGCCTCACCCTCACTCGCGGAGGAACTTTGGGCTGGTTGGCTGGGACTGCTGTTGGATGCTTGGTTACTGGTGCTTCCCGCTGAACTGCTGGAGCTACTTTGCGGGGGTGGTGCGCTGCTCGGGGGTGGTGTCTGTGGTTGCTCAGGTTGCGTTGGGTTGCTCGCGCTGGGACAGCCGGACAGGGCGACACAAAGACTGGCGGCAGCGCCGACGCGGTAAAGCTGCTGGGATATTGGGTTATTGAACATCAAACGCCTTAACCATTTTTTCTGTCTCTTGTGGTTGTCCGTCGGCGAAACGCGGCCGGAACGTGGTCTTACGCAGCCGATTCATCAGCTGCTTCGCTTGCTTATCGTGATCGTCATTATCATCTATCCGTTCCAGATCCTGTACCTTGCCTTTTGCATCGACGGTGAATTCCAACACGATTTCGTCCTCTTTCGGGTCTACCGCTGGCGGCAGCGGCGTAAGACCGGCAATGTCAGGCAGCGCTATTGGTTGACCAAATATCTTCTGCAGCTGGACTTGGGCATCGTCTTCCCCCGCAAGTTCCGCCTCGGCCTTTTGATAGGCTTGCCATGCACTCTTTGTCCGGCCATTCCAAAGTCTCCAGTCTCCTAGCATCACTTGGGTCTGGGCGACATTTCGCTCGATGCGGGCAATGGCTTCAATGATGTTATTACCCTGCCGGTAGCTCTGGGTTCGATAGGCGCTGAACTGCCGCAGAGACTCATTGGGACGCTCGTCTTCGTCGAATGCCCGGTCTGACTCCTGCCACGCATAGCCCGCAATAAGGTATTGTGTCTCTAGCATGCCCTGCAGCGGGGGTAAGAGTGTTGCCGATGTTTCTTCTACGTCTTCTGTTGCGAAGACATTGCGCAGTGCCTGCCCGTATAGCTCACTCATATTCAGAAGGCGGATATATCCATCGGGTCCCAGCCCCAATTGATAGGCAGCGTACTGCCACTGTGCCTGCTGCATTAAGGCATCCGTTAACGCATCGCCAGCCTCTATACTGCGCGTTTGTACGCGGTAGAGGTAGTCTTGGCGCTCGTCCACCATGGCATAGTCTTGTATTGCGAGGTGGCTAACAATTTCGCCCTGCAACAGCGGAACTTGTTGAGCACAGTAAAGTCCTTCATTGACGCGGGTCAGGTGTATGCCACGCCTGAATAACGCGATCGCTTGGGTGTGTCGTCCTTGGGACTGCAGGGTCAAGGCCAGACTGAGCAACGGTTCTGAGAGCTCTGGGGCATAGGCGCCGCCGCTGGATTCGATAGCCTCTATAGCGCGCGTGTATGCCTGTTCTTCCTGTGAGACGGAGTATACAGCTGGTTCGTTCGCTAGCGTCTCGTCCGCAGAGTTAGGAAAACTATGTAGCGCAAGCCCAGTAATCAGGATGGACGAGAGAAGGTTAACAATAGATGTTCTGTTCAACTCCCACCTCATGTAAGACGCGTTTAATGTGTTTAAGTGCAAAGATCAAGGTTTAACAGGACTATACATCACCCCAGTAGACGGACAAAATACCCGCCCATTATGACGTCGGTGGCGCGCCACTATTGCAGGGAGTTTTATGAGTCAGTTTGAACGGGAAACGGCAGTTGAACAGGTGGACGATAACCGCTTTCTAGGAGAGCTACATGAGGGCTGGCGTATTGGTGCTGTTCCTAACGGTGGCTATGTGCTGGCGCTGGCGGGGCGGGCGTTGCGCGCCGTTTTACCGCATAAGGACCCGCTGACCGTCAGTGCCTTTTATTTAACACCCACTTTACTGGGTCCAATTGAATGTCGGGTAGAGATTCTTGGGGGCGGGCGCAGTACCAGTTTTGCCGAGGTCAAGATGTACCAAGAAGGGCAGCTTAAAGTAAAGGTGACGGCCGCCTATACCGATTTAGACAAGCTTCACGGAGAGACCTGGTCAGCCAATGACAGACCGCATTACCCTGCCTGGGACGAGTGTGCGCCTGCAGGTGACAAGGGCATCGAATTCAGGCAGCGTGCGGAAATACGAATGGTGTCCGGCCAGGAGGTATTTAGTGAGCGCAAGACGAATGGCAGTGGTGAATTTTGTGGCTGGGTGAGTCATCGCGATGGCAGTGATCCCGATGTCATCGCTTTACTGATGTTTGCCGATGCTTTTCCGCCGCCGATATTTACCGTGTTTGGTCTGGTGGGTTGGGTGCCTACCGTGGAGCTGACAGTACAGGTTCGCGCCCACCCTGCGCCTGGCCCGTTGCAGGTTCGCTTGAGCTCACGTCATATGACCCAGGGCGTGATCGAGGAGGACGGAGAGTACTGGGACAGTGCGGGCCAGCTGGTGGCGCTCAGTCGCCAAACGGCCAAGCTTCGTATTAAAAAGCGCTAAGTCACTGGGCGGTATTGATCAGTAACCCGCCACCCACCCGCCTGGGCGCCGCGTGTCTGAAGACCCGTATAACCAGCCTTCGTCGAGCATGATGGAATTAGTGCGACCCGTGGTGCGGCTCGCCATATCCACGTTTTGTCCCATGGCTTGGAGCAGTCTGACCGTGTCTAGCGAAAAGCCTTCTTCCATTTTGAGTACGTCCGGCATCCACTGGTGATGCATTCTCGGCTCAGCCGCAGCGGTGGCGATGTTCATATCAAACACCATGGCATTGAGCGTGGTTTGTAACACGGTGCTGATGATGACACTGCCGCCGGGGCTGCCGGTTGCCAGCCAAGGTTCACCGGCGCGAAAGACAATGGTTGGGCTCATGGAAGAAAGCGGCCGTTTACCGGGCTCGATTTTATTGGCCTCACCCTGAACCAGACCAAACGCGTTAGCGCTGCCGGGGCTACTGGCAAAATCCGCCATCTCATTATTGAGCAGCATGCCCGTGCCGGGTACGACGATGTTGGAGCCGAAGCTGAAATTCAGTGTGTAGGTGTTGCTGACAACGTTGCCAAAGCGGTCGGCGACGCTGTAATGCGTGGTCTCGGTACTTTCGCTGCCCAATAATTGCCCAGGTGCTATGTCCACAGAAGGGGTTGCGACGTTGCTGTCGATACGTTGCCGCTGCTGCTCAGCATAGGCTTTGTCAATAAGTTGAGTGACCGGCACGTCAACGAAGTCGGGATCCGCCAGATACAGACTGCGGTCGGCATAGGCGAGTTTCATGCTTTCTGTTAGATGGTGTACATAGGCCGCAGAGTTGTGGCCCATGGCCTGCAGATCGTAGCCTTCGAGTATGTTGAGCATCTGCACGATATGCACGCCGCCAGAGGAGGGCGGCGGCGTGGAAACAATTTCGAAGTCTTTGTAGGTGCCACGCACGGGTTGCCGCTCCACCACGCGGTAGTCGGCGAGGTCCTGGGCTGTTATCAGGCCGCCTCCGGATTCCATTTCGGTGGTGATGCGCTGTGCCACCTCGCCACCGTAAAAGCCATTGATACCCTCTTCACTGATCTCACTGAGTGTCCAGGCCAGATCAGGCTGTCGCCAGATATCGCCAACCGCGTAAGCGGACCCATCGGGCTGAAAGAACTGGCGCTCTGCGGCGGGGTTTTTGCGTAAATTCTGCGCGCTGGCGCTGATCTCAAAAAAGAGACTGTAAGAAACAGGAATGCCGTCCCTTGCTAGCGCAATAGCGGGCGCGAGCGCCTGCTCCCGGGTGAGGGTTCCATATTTTTCCAACGCGTAAAGCATGCCTGCTACGGTACCCGGCACTCCCGCCGACTGCAGACTGAAATACTCCCGCTGCTTGTCGAGGTTGCCTTCGTCGTCTAAGAACATATCGCGGCTAGCCGCAGCGGGTGCGGTCTCTCGATAGTCGATCAGGGTTTCTCTATCGTCATCGGCAAGGTGGATCAGCATAAATCCGCCCCCGGCGAGATTGCCGGCGCGGGGGTAGGTGACTGCCAACGCGAAACCAGTCGCGACCGCGGCGTCGATCGCATTGCCGCCCTGGCGTAATATTTGCGCCCCCACCTCTGCGGCCAACTGCTCGGGGCCTACCACCATGCCACTGCGTGCGATAACAGGCAGAAAGCGCTCTTTGTAGTCGATGATGGGTATGAGTGTGCTTGTGTTGGCATTGCTTGCCAGCGGCACTGAGTCAGCGTCGGAGACGAATGCGTTGTCTGATTCGTGGGAGGCACAGGAAGCAATGGCGAGGCTGAACAGGCTCAGGATCAGTCGTGATTGAGGCAGACGATTCACAGGTAAGGCTCCTAGTTTTTACGATGCACAGACTTTAACTGTTTTGCATTGCCACGCATACTCATGGCCTCAAGGGTTCTGTATCGACCCAAAGGATGTTGTCAAGTGGGAGAGTCAAGCGGTGGACGTATTGCAAACCGAAATCGAACAACGCTGGCGCACCATGTTCGCGGCATTAGCGGCCGGGGACGATGTGCCGCCGTCTCAGCGCTTGCGTGCCGAGGGAATGATGGAAGCCGTCGTAATGCTGGGCATTGCCACGCCTGATGTGCTGATTGAGGCTATGGACAGGTGTTATCACGCTGTTTTTGGCTGCGGACTCGATGAGGCATGTGGAGAGGACTGGCAGGCGTTTTTCCCCTTCCCACAGATTCCTGCAATGTCGAAGCGGGCCCCCGTGTATCCCAGCACCCGCGACTAGCGCCATGCCAGCAGGATCCCCCAGACGCCATTGCGCGCAGCTTTGCGTATAGCGGAAGCGCTTTTCTCTGCGCGAGCTTTGCCTCTGGTGCGCGCTACCGCTACTATGAGTGGTCTGGGATAGAGCAGGATTTGAGTGTGAAATACGACACCTTTCGACGCGAATATACTGCCGGCGGGTTGACGCGAGAGGGGCTTGACGCCTGTCCCATTCGGCAGGTTGAAATCTGGCTGGAGCAGGCAGTGCGCGCTGACCTGATAGACCCCACGGGCATGGTGCTGGCGACGGTGGATGAGGGGGGTGAACCTCGGCAACGCATCGTATTGTTGAAGGGGTTGTCCGACGCCGGTTTTGTGTTCTACACCAATCACGACAGCGACAAGGCTCATGCGATCGAGTGCGAGCCAAGAGTGTCGCTGCTGTTTCCCTGGAATGTGCTGGAACGGCAGATCATTGTGGGCGGCACGGCGGAGAAAATGAGTGACGCTGAGTCTGCCGATTATTTTATGACACGCCCCCGCGAGAGCCAGATAGCGGCGTGGGCTTCACGCCAGAGCAGGCCCATTGCCGACCGTGCGATGCTGGAGCAGCAAGCGGAAGCTATTCGTCTTCAATTCGGTGATGGAGACATTCCGACGCCGGCGTTCTGGGGTGGCTATCGGGTTGTGCCTCAGCGCATAGAATTCTGGCAGGGCGGAGCGCACCGCTTGCACGACCGTTTTGTGTACCGCAAAAGCGCCCAGGACACGTGGAACATCGAGCAACTGCAGCCCTGAGCCAATGCGAAACACTGAACCTCAAATGCAGGCATTGCCAATGGCTAAGATAAGTGAGCGTTTTGCTGCCCAAGTGCTACCGTTGATCCTGTTGGTCGCGACCATCGCATTGTACTTCTCGTTTATCATGCAATACGCCCTGAATATCCCTTTTCAGGATGGCGTTGTTGATTTTCTTAAGACCATGGTGTTGTTGGATCGCGCCGATAATTTTAAGGATTCTGCCTCGATCTTCCTTGCAGGTTACAACGATCATCAGACCACGGCGTCTCGCTTGTTGGTTTACGCCGTTTATCTTATACAGGGCGAAGTGAACTTCCAAACGCTAATGGCTGTTGCAAACATCGGGCTCACGTTGATACTGCTGTTGTTTTATCTGCGTGTCCAGCGTGAGGAATTACGCTGGCTTTGGCTCCTCGGAGCAGCGCTTGTTCTCCTGAATTTAAAGAACTATAGCAACATATTTTTCGCCCAGTCCGCCTTTCCGTATTTTTTATGCTATCTCTACTCATTCGCTGGTATTTATGTCTTGCACAAGGTGACACTCACTCGTTTTGTTTTCGCACTGTGCTTCTGCGCGCTGGCGAGCTTTACCTTCGCGGCAGGCTATGCCATCTGGATCTTAGGAGGTGCCAGTCTGGCTCACCAAAGCCTAGTGCTAAAAAATAGGTCGCTGGGGTATCTTTCGGTCTGGGTGTTGTGTGCTTGTGGCGCTCTGGGGCTCTGGATATTGTCTGACGCTGGCGCTCTGGCGCTCTGGAGCGTGGGGTTGGGCTCCGAAGGTGTCGATGAAGCTCGCATAGTTGGTTTGGCTGCTCTGCCTAACTCCATGTCCGGTGGGGCACCTTTGACTGATCTGCTTGTCCGATACGTGATGTGGTTCTTTGTCATATTGGGAAGCGCTTTTAGCCACGATGACGCCGCGATAGCCATCGGCGCTGGGGTCTTGCTAGTGAGTGCGCTGACAGTTTTTAGTGTCCTTGCTGTTCGCAAGGGCGACATACGTCTGGAATTGTGCTGCTGGTTTGTTGTCGCGAGTGCAGCAATGGTGACATTGGGTAGGGCTAAACTCTTTTTGCCCGTTCAAATTCTCAATTCGAGATACTGCGTTATCTCACTCGTTTTGGTGGCCGCTATGGTGGTCCTTTCGCAGGTAGGTATCAAAAAGCGTTCTGTAGTAGGTTCCTGGATTGTGGTGATGCTCGCTGCCAATTATTCCTACTGGACCTATTTACACTTTTTGCCTGCGGTGGAAGACTTTCACGATGATCGCGTGGTCACGTTCAATCACGCCGCATATCCGGTGATGGGATACTCACTTCAGTATACGAACGGGATCGTACTTGAAGCTATTGAGCGCGGGCTGTATGTGCCGCCGTGCCGTCCTTATCCGCAATGCAGTGCATCTTCTGGGCTCTGGGGGACGACGCCTCTGCGCCGCGACGATTCAGGCCGCAACGGGACAAACCCCTGAGCGTGAGGCATCAGGTACTGGCGTGTTAGCGGGCCTGGCGCTGTGCGAAATAGCGCGGCTCTTCGTCTATTCCCAGTAAAAAGCGGCGCATCATGTCTAGGCCTGCGGCGGCCAGCATCGTCTGGAATAATGTGCGGTCTACCGGCCATACTAGGCAGCGGGTGCGAATGTTTTGCCGGTCGCCCCATGCCAGCCATACCGTACCTACAGGTTTTTCTTCTGTGCCGCCACCGGGTCCCGCGATGCCAGACACGGCGATGGCGTAATCGGCACCAGAGCGCTGCAGCGCACCCAAGGCCATCTCCCGCACGACTTCCTCGCTGACAGCACCCTTGTCGGCTAGCGTTCGGGTGTTCACACCCAGTACCGATTGCTTGATCGCGTTGGAATACGTCACGAAGCCGGCATGAAAACCCTGCGACGAGCCCGGTATGCGGGTGAGCATGGAAGCGATGAGTCCACCGGTGCAAGACTCGGCAGTTGTAAGGCTGGCACCCTTCTCACGCAAAAGTTCTAACACTCTGTGCGCCAGCACAGTATCGCCTTCGCCGATGATGTGGTCTCCAAACAAGGCTTCTAGTGTTTCTCGACAGCGACGCTGTGCGTCACTGTCTGCTGCGCTGGCGATGCTGAGTTTGATTTCCATTTGCGGTGCGCCGGCGCGAAAGCCCAGCTCTACTTCGGGCGGCCAGTCAGACACAGCGTCGCTGATGATTTGCTGTGCCGTAGACTCGCCGAGACCGAAGGTTTGTAGGCGCAGGATGTTGCGCCCGGGGGCTTGCTGCACCTGCGCGGCAAGATCTGCCACCATGGGGCCTAGCATGGCTGCCAGTTCGCTGGGTACGCCGGGCGTGCAAATAATGCGGCAGTTGCCCAATGTCATCTCGAAGCCCACAGCGCTGCCGATCGGATTATCAACAATCGTGGCACCTTGCGGCAGCATAGACTGCTTTAGGTTAGCGGCATCGAGCTGCAGATTACGTTTAGCACACCAACGCTCTAGGTGGGCGACTGCCTGTGGGTGCTCTTGCAGCGGCACCCCTGCTACCGCTGCCAAAATTTCAGCAGTAAGGTCGTCAATCGTCGGGCCCAATCCGCCGTTGACGATAATGAGGTCGGCCTTGGTCGCCATATCGGCGAGCTCTGTGCGGAGTAGGGTGACATCGTCTCCCACTGTGACTTTGCGATAGATGCCCAGCCCCGCTTCGCCAAAGCGCTGCGCGATGAGTGCAGAATTGGAGTCGACCGTATCGCCACTCATGATTTCGTTGCCGGTGAGCAGGAGCTGTATATTCAACAGGGAGTTTTTCATAGGGATCTTATCCACGAGGTAGCGTGCAAGCATAGCGCCAATGCTTTCGCGAAGCCAAAGTGCTATCGTTTCTGTAGGAGGAGTGTGACATTGTCTGATATGAATTTCTGTGCCGAATGCGGCGGCCCGCTGCTACGACATGTAGTAGAGACAGAACTGCGTAATCATTGGTATTGCTCTCGATGCCTGACGCCTCAATACGTCTCCCCTCGCATTATTGTGACCACTTTCGTCGGCTGTGGCCATCGCCTGTTGTGGGCACAGCGGGGTTTGGAGCCGCAGCGCGGTAAATGGGGCATACCGGGCGGTTTTCTCGAGTTAGGGGAGACACTGGCTGAAGGTGCCGCAAGAGAGCTCTATGAGGAGACCGGTATTGCTGTGCGACCCGATCAATTGCAGTTGTATATGACGGGGAGCATCACCTTTATCAATCAGGTCTACATGGGCTTTCGGGCAACCGTTGATGTGGATGTTTGTGCGCCAGGCGTTGAATCCATGGACTGTCGGTTTTTCACGCGCGATGAGTGTCCGTGGGATGAGGTCGCTTATCCGCAGGTCAATGACTCCATCAGACAGGCCTATGATGATCTCGATAGTGGTCGCTTTGATGTGTGGCAGGCTGAGATGACTGAAAGCGACTATGTGTTGCGCCCCGTGTCCCATTCTGAGGTTGATCAATCGGGCAACAGACGTTAAAGGCGGCTAAATTTTAGACCACCAGTGGCACTATCGCGTTATTCAATATGGTAAAGTGCCGCCCTCTTTTTAAAACAGCGGAAAACCCTCATGGCATTACTTCCCGAAGTGACATTAGACAGCGATGAACAAAAAGCCAGCTACGGTTTTGGCTTACAATTTGGCGAACAACTGCGCCGCAGCGGCTTTGATGGCCTAGAGCTGGAGGCCGTTTTGGCAGGCGTGCAGCACTGGTATCATCATCAGGAAGCTGTGCTGTCTGATGCCGAGATTAATCCTAGCTACCAGATCATGCATGAGCGTCAGGAAGCCAAGGCTGCCGAGCGATCTAAGAAGCGCGAGGCGTTGGCTGAAAAATTCCTGGTGGCCAATGCCGCGCGGGCGGAAGTGTCCACCACCGCAAGTGGGCTACAGCATGAGGTGCTGGAGTCTGGCGACGCTGCCGGCCCCAGTCCTAATGCGCAATCGACGGTTGTCGTGCACTACCATGGAACACTCGTGGACGGGACTATCTTTGATAGTTCAGTTGACCGAGGCGAGCCCGCCGAGTTTGGTGTGCACCAAGTCATTCCTGCGTGGACCGAGGCACTGCAGATGATGTCTGTAGGGGACAAGTGGCGTATCGCGTGTCCACCCAAGTTGGCTTATGGTGAGCAGGGTGCCGGCGACGCTATTGCGCCCAATACACCACTGGTCTTTGAAGTTCACCTGATCGCCATTAAAGACTGACCTTCGATGATCGCGAATATTAATCTGCCGCGTATTCTTCGAGTCGGCGCTGGCGTGAGTGGGCAACTGGTCACCAGTTTAAATGAGTTAGGCCTTGCGCGGCCTTTGCTGGTGACCGATCCTTTTATGCTGGAGTGCGGTTACTGTGAGCGACTTGAGGCTCCGCTGCGGGCAGCGGGTATGCAGTATGGTTTATTCAGTGAATGCGTGCCTGACCCCACTACAGATAGCGTTTACGCTGCACTGGCCCAGTTGCGCGAGGGGGATTACGACTGTGTGGTTGCCCTTGGGGGTGGTAGTTCGCTGGACACAGCCAAGGCCGTTGCGGTATTGGCCGAGCATGGTGGCATTATGCGTGATTACAAGGCGCCTCGTCAGGTCGATTCAGGCCTGCCTATTATAGCGATCCCTACCACGGCAGGGACCGGCTCTGAAGCCACTCGAGTAGCGGTGATTACAGACACCGAAACGCAGGAAAAAATGCTGTGTATGGGTCTTGGCCTGATGCCGCTGGCTGCGCTGGTTGATTTTGAGCTGACGCTGACCATGCCTTACCGCCTCACAGCGGACACCGGTATCGACAGCCTGTGTCATGCACTGGAGGCTTATGTCAGCCGCAAGGCTAATGCCTTTACTGACAGTATCGCTCTTACCGCCATGAGTACGATTTACCGGAATATCCGCACAGCGTGTGCTGAGCCGGACAATCGTTTGGCCAAGGAGGCGATGATGCTGGCCGCGACCCAGGGCGGTATCGCGTTTGCCAATGCCTCGGTCACACTGATTCATGGGATGAGTCGTCCAATTGGCGCTTTGTTTCATGTGCCACATGGACTAAGCAACGCTATGTTATTGGCGGAGGTTACCGCCTGGTCCGTCGATTGCGCGCCCGAGCGGTATGCACATTGTGCGCGCTATATGGGTATAGCGAGTGCTTCACAGAACGATCAGATCGCATGCGCTAGTCTGGTCGATGCGTTGCGTCTGTTGGCGACAGACTTGCAGGTCCCGGGACCGAAAGCCTTTGGTATCAGTCGTGATGACTGGTTCAATTCCCTCGAGTTAATGGCTACTCAGGCCCTAGACTCCGGTTCGCCTGCCAACAATCCGCGGGTACCGCAGGCGCAGGACATCGTGCAACTCTACCAGCGTATTTGGTAGACGCGGGTCAAGGGAATAACCATAGCGGGGAGGTGAAAAACGCACCTGTGGATGGCTGTCACGGTTACATTGCCTGCTTATATTGTTTAAAGTTGGTCCTCGTTTTACCACTCACAATGGGTTGTTAGCGTATGAAACGTGTCATATTTAATCAGAAAGGTGGGGTTGGTAAGACTAGCATCGCCTGTAATCTGGCCGCTATCAGCGCGGCGATGGGCTATCGCACTCTTGTGGTTGATCTTGATGTTCAGGGGAATACCACCCACTACTTAGTGGGCGCAGTTGACGGGGAAGCTTTCCCGGCAGAAGCGCAGGGTGTGGCGGGCCTTTACCGGCAGACGGTAGGTCCTCGCAAGATGGGCCGCAATCCGGATTCGTTTGTTTGGGAAACCCCCTATGAAAATTTGTTCCTGCTGCCCTCAAGTCCGATGCTGTCGTCGATGGAAAAGGAACTTGAATCCCGCTACAAGATATACAAACTGCGCGACGCTCTGGAGAAACTCAATGACGAGTATGACCGGGTGTATATCGACACGCCTCCCAGCTTCAACTTCTATTCCAAATCGGCGTTGATAGCCGCAGATTTCGTGCTGATCCCTTTCGATTGCGACAGCTTTGCGCGTCAGAGCTTGTATTCCCTGCTGGACAATATTGGCGAGTTACAGGAGGACCACAATCCCGATCTTGAAGTGGAAGGCATTATTGTCAATCAGTTCAACGCTCAGGCGCGGCTGCCCGGTGAGTTGGTGGCTGAATTGCAGGCGGAAGGTCTACCCGTATTCACGTCCTTTCTCAGTAGTTCCGTGAAGATGAAAGAATCTCACCGGGCGCATCGGCCCCTCATAGATTTGGCGCCGGGCCATAAGCTCACCGGCCAATTTCTGGATTTGCATGCAGAACTTGAAAGGACCGCCGCGCGCGCAACAAGCTGATTGTCCAGCGGACGCCAGGCGAGAGGCGTCATTAATGAAATCTGGAATATCTATATACTTCGTGGTTATTGGTAACTCCGTTTTTGATTCTATAAAGTGCCCCCCCTGACGCTAATAATTTTGGTATATGCCCTGTGGAATTGGACCTCGACACTGTTAACGAGACTTTGCGCGACGCCAGTGCGGCCGAAGTCGTCAGGTGGGCGCTGGGTCAGGGTCGTAGAGCGATCGCGACAACCAGTATGGGTCGTAATGCGGCGGTCATGTTACATCTTGTCAGTCAGGTCGATGCAAGCTTGCCCACTATCTGGGTCGATACCGGCTACAACCTTCGCGATACCTACGTCGTTGCAGAGCGCTTGATCCGCGATCTAAACATCAATATACAGGTCTACTCGCCTCAAATGACCTCCGAGCGTCGCAACGCGATTATGGGAGGTATACCTGCTGTGGATGAGGAGGACCGGCACCAGGGTTTCACGCAGGACGTTAAGTTGGAGCCTTTTGCCCGCGCGCTGGCCGAATTCCAACCTGAAATTTGGCTAACCGGTATTCGTCAAGAGGAGACGGAACACCGAAAAACGCTGGATATTGTGTCTGTGGATGGTCGCGGCATCATTAAGGTTGCGCCGATTTTCTACTGGTCAGAGGATGATGTTGAAAACTACATGGAGCAGTTGGCACTGCCCACATGCAAACATTATTTTGACCCTACCAAGGCGCATGACGGCCGCGAGTGCGGGTTACACACGCACGCCTGAGTCCACTGCAGAGGCATGCCTAGGGGTCGATACGAACGTAGACGCGGCGCTTCATTTTGCCAGTAAGGTTGGAAAAAAAGTCCGCCAGCAGCATTTGCCAGCCATACTTCCGTCTTAGAGCCGCGAGGGCTAGGGTCTCTTCTGCCGGTTTATCGAGCACATAGGCGCGCGCATCATGAAGCTCGCCGGTTAGCGTACCCGTCACGGTGCAGGCGGCGATACGTGAATCACTGAAATTGCGCAGTCGCTTCACTTTGCCTGCATCCCCTGCCGAGAACACATAGTAGCTACCTTTATCTGGCGCGAACCATACAGGCGTAGCGACCCATTCACCGGATCGCTTGCGGGTGGCAAGGCTGATGTAGTTGCCCCCTTCGATAAAATCTGTTTCATTAGCGTCCATAAGATTACCTGTAGTGCGAAGTCAGTGGTCTGTGACCGATGGCGCTATTAGAGCCGCAATCGGCAGGGCTCACAATACAACAAATGGGAGAAGATTTGATATGAGTCGTTTTGATGGAGCCTCAACCACCGATCAGGTCATTGACGGTGTTTCCTTAAAAGGAAAATGTGCGGTAGTGACCGGTGCCTCGTCGGGACTCGGGCTGGAGACTTGCCGGGTGCTGGCTGCGGCGGGTGCTACTGTGCTTATGGTGGCTCGCAATAAAGACACGCTGGAGACTGCCGCAGAGGAAATACGACAGCGGCAGCCAGAGGCACAACTGTTGACTCAGATCATGGATTTGGCAGACTTGGATAGTGTGCGCAGTGCGGCGGCGGAGATACTTCAGCAGGCGGATAAAATCCAGCTGTTGATCAATAATGCAGGTGTGATGGCCTGTCCGTTGATGCGAACTGCGCAGGGTTTTGAGATGCAATTTGGCACTAATCATCTGGGCCACTTTTTATTGACCGGACTGCTGTCGCCCGCGCTGATTAATGGCTCTCCAAGCAGGGTGATAAACCTTAGTTCAGCGGGTCACAAGTTTGGCCCCTTTAATTTCAGCGATCCAAATTATCACCAGCGCGAGTATGACAAGTGGCAGGCTTATGGTGAATCCAAGACTGCCAATGTCTTGTTCTCAGTGGGGTTGGATTTGCGCATGCGTGAGCACGGCGTGCGCGCCTTTGCTGTCCATCCCGGTATGATTATGACCAATCTCGCCCGTCATCTGGAAGCAGCGGATATCACCGCGCTTACTGATCGATCCTCTTCAAGCGAGCCGCTGGCGTTTAAAACCCCTGAGCAGGGTGCAGCCACCACGGTGTGGGCCGCCACAGCGTCCGACCTTTCGCTTGAGGGCGGTCAATATTTGGAGGATTGCCACATTGCACAGGCCGCCGAAAGCGGAAGCAGCAGCGGAGTAGAATCCTATGCCGTTGATCCGGCCGTGGCGGAGGAACTCTGGTTATTGTCCGAAGATTTGGTGGGACAATCGTTCCTCTTTAATTGAACAGACGCTCATGTCTCGCGCAGTCTTTTGAGGGCGAAACTCTCTCATGAGTCGCTAAGGCTCAGGTACTGGATGAAACGGCTGGCAGCAAATCACAGCATTAGGTACTCTACCGCCCAACGCTATTCGCTAGGACAACACGCCTACCATGTCACACCACAGTTCTATTAGTGCAATCTTTAAAGGCCAGGTATCGCTTGGTGCACAAGTTACGGTCAAAGGTTGGCTGCGCAGCAAGCGCGATTCCAAAGCCGGGATCTCATTCTTGGCCGTGCACGATGGCTCGGCCTTTGATGCAATTCAGGCCGTAGTGCCTGATACGCTGGCAAACTATCAGTCCCAGGTGCTGTCTTTGTCCACGGGTTGCGCGGTGATTGTCAGCGGCGAATTGGTCCAGTCTCAGGGTAAAGGTCAGAGTGTGGAGATTCAGGCCACTGAGGTGGAAGTGGTGGGTTGGGTTGACGACCCCGAGACATACCCCATCGCCAAAAAGCGCCATACGTTTGAATATTTACGCAGCCAGACACACCTGCGGCCGCGCACCAATACCTTTGGGGCAATCAGTCGGGTGCGCACTACGCTAGCCAATGCCATTCATAACTATTTTTACAGTAAAGACTTTCAATGGATTAATACGCCCATCATCACCGGCAGTGATTGTGAGGGGGCAGGGGAACTGTTTCGTGTGAGTACCCTAGATTTTGCTAACCTGCCACGCACTGCAGGTGGTGAAGTGGATTTCAATCAAGATTTTTTTGCCAGCGAGTCCTTTCTCACGGTGTCGGGCCAGTTGGAGTTGGAAGCCTATTGTTTGGCCATGAGTAAGGTTTACACGTTTGGCCCTACGTTTCGCGCTGAAAATTCCAATACCAGCCGTCACTTGGCGGAGTTCTGGATGGTAGAGCCTGAGGTCGCCTTTGCTGACCTGGCTGATAACGCCGCGCTTGCCGAAGATCTGCTAAAACATCTCATTACAACAGTGCTTGAGGAGCGCGAGGACGATATTGCTTTTTTCGGGCAGCACATAGATGACGGCGTGATCGCGCGCCTGCGAGACCTGATCGATAACGAGTTTGAGCGCATGGACTACTCAGACGCCATTGATATCCTCAAAGACAGTGGGCAGGCGTTTGAATTTCCTGTGGCTTGGGGTTTGGATCTTGCGTCAGAACACGAGCGTTACCTCACCGAAAAGCATGTTGGTAGGCCGGTTGTACTGATGAACTATCCCAAAGATATCAAGGCATTTTATATGCGTCTAAACGATGATGGTAAAACCGTAGCGGCGATGGATGTACTGGTCCCGGGCGTCGGCGAGTTAATAGGAGGAAGTCAACGTGAAGAGCGTCTGGATGTGTTGGATTCACGCATGGATGAATCCTTGCGCGAGGCATTATGGTGGTACCGAGATCTTCGTCGATACGGCACGGTGCCGCATGCTGGATTTGGACTGGGCTTCGAGCGGTTGCTCAACTACGTCACCGGCATGGAAAATGTTCGCGATGCGATTCCCTTTCCTCGTACTCCGGGCCACGCTAGTTTCTAGAGTCCGTTGTTATAATGTGCGCAACATTAACGTCATCTAAGCGGTCTTTGCTGAGTTCTAATAATCAGTAGGGCAAGTGCAGCAGTATTGGGTTTCTATGTTGCAGGCTACTGTTTCTGTGAATTTTTATTTTCGGCTTTGATTTTATCTTGGCGTTTTTGTGTTATTCGCTCCTGCCGCTCGGCGGCACGGTTTAGCTCTAAATATTCTCCTGCATGAATATAAAAAGCCCGCAATTCGGCATGTTCTTCAGGCGAGGAATCGAACAGGAGCTTCAGCAGCGGATGTTCATTAGCAGGCCCACCATTTTTTTGCAGAACACCCAAACCAAAACCGTGTTTGAATTCCATGGTTTTGTATTCTCCGGAAGCCGATAATTCTTCCCAAAATTTCCATGCTCCAAAGTCCATCATTCTTGCCTGGATATCGTGGAATAGAATGATGCCCCCAGGACGCACTTTAGGTAGCCAGGTTGTAAAATCTTCCTGCACCGCATCATAGGTATGTAAGCCATCAATATGTAAAAGATCAACAGATTCATCGCTAAAATGATGGGTGGCGTCCTCAAAAAG
>OLHR01000136.1_pt1 | contig 27771 bp, 25 predicted proteins | sample 1609291 | NCBI WGS metagenome assembly OLHR01 (sample SAMN05416707, study PRJEB24817) | seawater metagenome | isolation source: Sea water | place: Canada:Atlantic | collected 2013-07 | reverse complement strand
ATCTACACCTCTCTATTCGTCGGCAGCGTCAGATGTGTATAAGAGACAGTCTTGGTCCACAAGTACGTTAAATTCGGACAGGTCACCGTGCACCAATCCAGCATTCAACATACACATCACGTAATGCATGACTTGGGCATGATCTTCGTGCGCTTGCGCCTCCGACATGGAGACTTCGCTGAGTCGGGGTGCAACATCGCCGTTTTCATCTGTGATCAGTTCCATTAGCAAGACGCCATCGAAACAGCCGAAGGGTTCTGGAACCCTCACGCCGGCTCGAGCGAGACGGTAAAGCGCATCGACTTCTGCGCTTTGCCATATATCTTCCTGCTGCTTACGCCCGAACTTGGAGCCCTTTTCCATGGCTCTGGCTCGTCGACTATTGCGCACCTTGCGGCCCTCGGTGTATTGCGCCGCTTTTTTAAAGCTACGTTTTAGAGCTTCCTTGTAGATTTTGGCGCAGCGAATTTTTGACCCACAGCGCACAACGTAGACGTCGGCTTCTTTGCCACTCATTAGTGGCCGGATGACTTCATCGATCAAGCCGTCATTGATCAGGGGTTGCAGGCGTTTGGGGGTTTTCACAGACCTTTCTTCACAACAGTGGGGGTTCGTCGATTGATGGAATTTGCCTTCAAAATTTTCATTATGCGTTAGCTGCGGGTACATTTTGACATGTTTTGGGTCGTTGCAGATAGCACGCAGTGCGGGCGACTCCTCTAGGGTAAACTATCCCAGAGTTAGATGCGTACTTCCATAGGGAACCTGCATATATTCGTACGCGAGGTGTATCACTGGCACTTTTGGGTCGGCGTCCGGGCTTTTACCGCGCTTCAGCAATGAACACGGGAATCTTTCGCGTTGTTCTTGCCTGGTAGTTATCATATTCAGGATACGCTGCGACGCTTGCTGCCCAAAGGGTTGCCCGTTCCTGCCCATCCGTGACTTCCCGCGCGCGCATGTCAAATACTTCCGTTTTGTCACGTATCTGGACATCCGAGCTTGCTCTGAGATTATAGACCCACACCGGATTTTTCGGCTGGCCGCCCATTGAGCCGATCAAGACATAGCTGCCGCTGACCTCGACGCGCATGAGGGGGGTTTTGCGAATGCAGCCGGTCTTGTTGCCCGTATGTGTCACCACAATACAGGGCATGCCTGTGTCGAGCAGTGTCGTTCCCTCCGTGCCTCCGCTACTTTCATACAATTCAACCTGTTCGCGCACCCAGTCCAGCGCGGGAGGTATATAGTCTGTCATACGCTGTTTGCCTCAATTTATTATAATAATGGAGGCTATCACCATACCGCTAGAACGCGTGCGCGTAAATCAAAGACCCGGCGCTTGTGATGGACGCGATAGACGTCTGTGGTGTTTGAGTGGCCTCGGTGTAGTCAGTCTTTCGCGCAAGGGTCTATGGCGGAGGACTAGAGCCGAACCCCGGGGTTTTCACTTAGCCAGTATTTCAAGCCCATCTGACCTTACCCTGTCACGGAGAACTCTGTCAGCATTCTTTCTCATTGGAAACAACGTATAGGAATTCCATATGATCCGCTTTGCCTGTCTGTTGCTTGGCCTGTTTCTGATCGCTTGCAGTGATAGCAGCGATGATAACCCGCCAGATAAAGCGCTGCCGGACTTCACTATGGCGGACACCTGGCTTGAGAGTTTCGTTGCTACAGAGCCGCTGTTCCCTGGCGGCTCGATGATTATTGTCGACGAAACAGCAGGCGTCATTCATAAGAGTGCCTTCGGTAATCAGAGTGAGGATTCGGTGGTGCTGCTGGCCTCGACCAGCAAGGTCCCAACTGTAACGTTGTTGATGGCTCTGCACGAAGATGACGCCAATGTGAATTTCGATATATCAGCGCCTATTACCAACTATCTCCCTTGGTTGGGGGTCTGGGATTCCGCTATTACCACTGAGAACCTGGTGTCTAACCGCTCTGGCATACCGGGCCTATTCAACATATTCATTCGCCCTGCGGACTATGCGCCCCATCTTTGCCAGTTTCTCCCTGCCGGCACTCTGCTAGAGTGTGCTGAAACGCTGTTCACCACGCCTCTTCCCAATCTGCCTAGCACCAAGCCCAATACCGCCTTTGACTATGGTGGCAGCCAGTGGCAATTAGCCGGAGGTGTTGCTGAACTGGTGGGTGGCGGAACATGGCATCAACTATGGGATCAGTACATTGCTGAACCCTGTGGTCTTCAAGTTGCACGTTTCGGCAATAACTTGAGCCTCTCCGACGGCTGGGATGGGAACCCTGACGGCCTAGTAGGCTTGGCAAACCCTAATATAGAAGGGGGAATGATGAGTGATCTCGATGACTATGCAAAGCTTATTTCTCTGCATTTGAATGATGGTGCCTGCGGTGGCAATCAAGTGCTGTCCCCTGAGGGTGTCGCTTTTATGCGCAAAGACCGCAGCCCCGAGGTAGGCTATGGCATGGGTTGGTGGATCAAAGCACCGAAGCAGGGGGGTAGTGTCTACCTGTATGATGATCCAGGTTATTACGGGTCCATTTCATGGATAGACATCAAGCGCGGGTATGGCGCAGTGGTGTTCTTTGAAGAGTATACCGGCACTGCTGGTGGAGTGGGTTCAGGAGGAGTCGCCAGCCAACTGATTCCGATTATTGAAGATGCATTAGACGCGGTGCGCTAATCGTCTCCGTGGCCAGCGTGACGTGCACTGGACTTCGATCCGAGCGCGTGTCGGCGGGTTTGGCCATGATGCTTGGACGAATGAGTGGATTGTTGCTAAAGCGCTTGACGGGTTTAAACGTGGCCCCTGCCGGACCAGTGCGTGGTATGCTGCGCCATTCTTAATGGGAGCAGAACACAGTGGAAACGATAGAAATTGATGAATCCCTCAATGTTTTTGGCGAATCTCTTTTGCCGTGCAGTGAAGACCCGATGACAGGATTTTTGAGAGACGGGTGTTGCAACACCGGCGACCAAGATATTGGTTCCCATACGGTGTGTGTTGAGGTCAGCGAAGAATTTTTGGAGTACTCTCGCTTTGCCGGTAATGACCTCAGTACCCCGGTGCCAGCGTTTGGCTTTGCCGGGCTTAAGCCCGGTGACCGCTGGTGTTTATGCGCCCCACGCTGGTTGCAGGCACATGAGCAGAAAATGGCTCCCAGAGTATTCCTTACCCGCACCCACAAGCGGGCACTCGAAACGGTTCCGTTGGAGGTGCTGCGCCAATATGCAGCTGACCTGAACTGATGCTGCTTTCCGCCCCTCTGCCCGTTGTTGAGCTCAACCCTGTGGCCGATCCGGTCGCAGTCGTTATTTGGCTTCATGGCCTGGGCGCTGACGGGCATGATTTTGAACCCATAGTCCCCCAGTTGCGATTGCCTGCTGAGTTGCCGGTGCGTTTTGTGTTCCCTCATGCGCCAGAAATGGCAGTGACGGCCTTTGGCGGTCAACGGGCGCGAGCGTGGTTTGATTTTGATCCGGCCGGCGGAACCGATTTGCCGGGTTTAAAAAAATCTACGTTGCAGATTCACGATCTCATTCAGAATGAAATTGATAAAGGCATACCCCCTGGGCGGATACTGTTGGCAGGTTTTTCGCAGGGCGGAGTGATGGCACTTCATACGGCGCTTTACTATCCCAAACGCTTGGCAGGGATTCTCGCCTTATCCACTTTTCTAGCGGAGGGGGAGAAATTGGCTTCAGATAAGTCGCCGGCCAATGAGAAAATCCCCATTCTGATGTGTCATGGCCAACAGGATGCGGTGCTACCATTGTCATTAGGCCAATCCTCACTGGCGCAATTGGAGAGCTCTGGTTATGCTGTTGAGTGGCGCGAATACTCGATGGGGCACGAGGTGTGTTTGGAAGAAATACGGGAAATCAGTCGCTGGCTACAAGCTGTTCTAGGGTCAGGAGATAACCCTGGTTAGCAAGATCGTCTCGTTAATACCTTAGACCAATAAAAAGAGGAAGTAGAATGCTATCTGTAAAAGAAATTTTTTCTTTAAAAAATATAGGTCTCGCTATTGTTTTTCTATTCTTCATGCTCGGAGGCATTACGCACTTCACGGATCCCAATTTTTATGTCTCCATCATGCCTCCCTACGTTGGATACCACCTTACGATCGTCTACATCAGTGGAGTGTTAGAAATTCTGGGCGCAATAGGCATTCTCATTCCAGCGTTGCGCCAGATGTCGGGAAATGGATTGGTGTTGCTTGTTGTGTGTGTGTCGCCAGCCAATATCCATATGTGGATGCATCCGGAACTTTTTCCTGATGTGCCTGAGGCGTTTTTGACTGTCAGGCTGGTTGTTCAAGTGTTGCTGTTAATGTTGATCTGGTGGTGCACACGCACACCATCAACTGCAAAGCCGGCTGTCTAGAGACACATTTTTCGCGGGATTTATTCTGGCGTGGGGCAGTGGGTCGAAGAACCTCCTGCACTCAACGTTTCGATATAGCGGCGAATCGCTGCCCAGGCCTCGATCGCTTCCGGCACTCCGGCAGTGACTAATCCATGCCAGCCTTGAACCATGCCGGGCCAGGCTTCCACTGTGACATGCACACCTGAGCGCATCGCGTTGCCTGCAACACTGATGGCACCCTCTCTGACGGCATCGAACTGACCTATTTGTATATACATAGGTGGCAACCCACGCAAATCGGCATTCGCCGGAGACACGCGCGGGTCGTCAAGAGAGAGTTGCCCTGCCAAGTAGTCTAGGCCGCGATTGCGCACCCATTGCGGTGTCAAAAATGGATCTCGACCGGCAACCGTTTGTCCCGATACAGCCAGGTCGAACCAACCGGTCAGTGATATGAAACAGGCTGGCAGCGGCAGGCCCTTGTCGCGCAGTTGCACAAGTAAGCCTAAGGCGAGACTGCCGCCGCAGGACTCACCTACCAGTATGATACCTGCAGGGTCGATGCCCTGTTCAAGTAGCCCACAGTAGGCAGTGAGGCAATCATCGGGTGCTGCTGGGTAGGGATGCTCCGGTGCAAGGCGGTAGTCGGGCATTACGACGTTGCAGCCTATCTGTCGGGCGATGATTTCGGCGTAAAAATGGTATTCATCTAGGCCGCTGGAGACGAAAGCGCCGCCATGACAGTGAAACGCGGTATATTTATTATCGGCACCTTTCAATGTATAACTGCCACAACGGACGCCACCGTAATTGGCTATTTCGATCTCAAGCTCATCGCTCGTTGGGTGGCCGTGGAAGGGTGCAAACATGTCGCGTACCGCGTGAAAATCTGCATTTGGGTCGGCAAAGTTCTCGGGAATTACTTCTATGATTGCTAGCAGCTCTTTACTTTGAGTCACGGAGTGGCTTCATAAGTAGGCTCATTTCTTACAAAAGGCGGTAATACTTTGTGGCTCTTCATGCACCTTAAATGGCACTGGAGAAGGATATATTAGTAACAGTATATTAGTATAGCGGACAAACTTTTCCTGCGTGAGTGTTAGGTGTGGAAAACAATTAATTTTAAACTGTCTACAAACGATATCCATATTTGGTTGACGCGCAAGTCGCTGATACCGGCAGCGTTGGTGCGCGATTATTACAGCCTGATGGATGAGTCTCAACGTGCGCGTAACCGACGCTTTTCGCGCCAGGAATTACGCGACGCTGATGCCATTACCCGAGCCTTACAGCGCACTGTTCTATCTCAGTATGCAGACACCTCTCCGTCAGAATGGCGATTTTCACAAGATGCTGCTGGAAAGCCATATGTTGCAGCCCCCACTGCAAGCCTGTCCTTTAATTTAAGCCATACTAGCGAGTGGGTCGTGTGCGCTGTCGCGCGCCATCCTTTTATCGGTGTTGATATCGAGCACTGTGAGCGCAATGTGACAATAGTGCCGCTAGCAAAGCGTTTCTTTTCGCCTCAGGAGTACCTGGAACTGCTGCGTTTTTCGACCGGGGAGCAGAAAAGTCGATTCTTCGATTACTGGACACTGAAAGAGGCGTATATCAAAGCGCGCGGAGAAGGGATTTCGCTGGGCCTCAATCGTTTTGGTTTTGAACTCGAGCCCACTGGCAAGATCGGCTTCTATTGTGACAGTGAACTGCAAGACGACCCCCAGTTGTGGCATTTTGGCCTATCATCTGGCCAGGGTGACCATCGCATGGCGCTTGCCCTCAAGCCGCGCTCATTGCTCCGCGACCTTAATATCCAGTACTTCTTGACCATTCCCCTCTGTAGTACAGAAGTCTATCAAGGCCCTCTGCTTCTTGACGATCAACGCTAGTCGGTGACGCGCATAAACATTTTGACTTTACGGTCATCATAGGTGTAGCGTAAGAAGGGGTTTAAGGTCGATCTTTTTGATCGCTGGCCTGCTTAAAAATGCCCGCGATAGCGCCTGTATCCGGTCGTGTCACAATAATAATCAGGTCAGGAAATGCGCCCATGAAGTATAAAATCTCACATACCGCACTTGTTTTTGGGGCGGCCCTCTTTAGTCAGGCCGCGTTTTCTCAGCAAAACGGTCTCGAAGAGGTGATTGTTACGGCAGAAAAGCGCGCCACTAATGTGCAGGAAACTCCTGTTGCCGTAAGCGTTTTTACCGGAGAAGAGCTCAATAGAGCGCTGATCAGTAAGTCATTGGACCTCCAGTTTAATGTGCCGAATATGCTTATGAGCAAGGGGAATTTTTCGGGATCACAGATTTCGATTCGTGGCATTGGTAATCTTGCCGTCGGTTCAGCATCCGACAGTGGCACGGGAAATCACTTCGACGGCGTTTACCTCAATAACGGCCGAATTTTCGAAATGGAGTTTTACGATGCCGAGCGTATTGAGGTGTTGCGCGGTCCGCAGGGAACACTGTATGGCCGCAACACGACAGCAGGCGTCATTAACTTCATCACCCAAAAACCCGAAGACGAATTCGGCGGTTTTATTGATGTTGAGGCGGGAAACTATGACTACTGGAAGGTAAAGGGCGCGATCAATATCCCACTGAGCGATTCTTTTGCGCAGCGCTTTTCCATGTTTTACACGGAGCGCGAGGGGTATGTCGACAACGAATACGACGGAGACACCATTGATGGTCGCGACATGTATTCGCTGCGCTCCGGAACACGTTGGTCCAACGACACGACGGATGCGACATTAACCATCAATTATTTTAACGAAGATTCTAGTCGCATGCGCGGCAGTAATCAGGGGTGTTTGCGGGATCCCGCCGGCATCATAGGCTGTATGCCGACAGCACTTTCCGATGAAAGCACTAATAGCGCGGCCACTGCGACCGGATTTTTGATAAACACCTTTGTTCAGCCAGCCTATCCTGGCCAGCCTTTTCCTGCCGATGATTTTTTGAACTCGCCAAAATCCTCTGATCTTCGCAAGCAGTTCCTCGATTTTACCCCGACTTACGAGGTCGAAGACACCATTGTTGCGTTTGAGGTTAACCACGAGTTTGGAGATTACAGTCTGACCTCTCTCACCGGGTATCATAAATCTGATTATGACGCGTCAAATGACTATGACTTCACTGTAGCGTCAGGAATTTGGCCAGTCGAGGTGACCATGCAGGCCAGTACCGCTGGGCTGATTACCGTGGACCGTCTCTACAATGTCGATCGCTCAACCACAACCCCAGAGCAGTGGAGCCAAGAACTGCGTCTGGCCTCGGACCTCGAGGGCGACTGGAACTTTATGCTAGGAGGTTTCTACCTCAGCTACGAAAGTGATGATCAGTATTATATCTATTCCTCTGCACTTGAACTCGCCGGCCAGCAGCTTGGCATTGCGGAGCAATATCGCCTTTATCTGAATGAAACTAAGCCCTACGAGTTGGAAACCTATGCGGCGTTTGGTGAACTTTATTGGCAAGCCGCCGATGATATTGCGGTGACGCTTGGATTACGATACACGCAGGAAAAAAAGAGCTCTAGTCAGCGCACAATCTACCTTGGATTCCTGGATAACCCGGACGCTGAAAACGGCGGCTATAGTGACTTTGATGGCAAATGGGACGAGCCCACTGGCAAGATCAATGTCAGTTGGAATGCCACAGACAATATCATGGCCTACGCTACACTCTCGCGCAGCTACAAGAGCGGTGGTTTTAATCCAATATCGTCCGAGTCCCCTCTGCTTGATCCCGCTGTGGGTGGAAACCCCGACCTTGCCGAGTTTGATCCGGAGTATATCAACGCATTAGAGCTAGGCTTAAAAAGTCGTTTTTTTTCTAACACGCTTCAGGCCAACATGACGTACTTCTATTACGATTATGAGGGCTTGCAGGTTGGAGAGATTCAAAATCAGACCGCAGTGAACAGCAATTATGATGCCACCATACAGGGGTTCGAAGGTGAGTTTATTTGGGTGCCTGACGAGCACTGGCGTTTTACCACCAATCTGGCATGGCTCGACTCAGAATTGCTCAGTGCAGAAAGCGTTGATCCGGCCAATATCAACCGGCTGGGTACAGTGGAAAATATTATTACTACGCCCTTTAATAATGAGTACATAGGGCCGGACTGTCCCTCGGGCACTCCGACATGCCCGGGTTTACCTGTATCGGTTAAAGGCAATTCACTGCCCAACGCCCCTGATTTTTCTGTCAACTTAGGTGTCGGCTATACCTGGTTTTTGCAGAATGGTATGGAGATTTCCGCTGCGACAAATTATTACTGGCAGGATGATTTCTACACTCGAATCTTCAACGCGCCTAATGATAAAGTTGATGCTTGGGAAGTCTGGAACGCGACCGTCACCCTATATAGCACTGACAAAAGCTGGCTTGTCGAGCTTTGGGGGCTTAATCTAAATGATGATGATCACGTCACTGGCCAATATTTGGGTGATCAAAACGTGGGATTGGCAACGAATCAGTTTTTGTTAGAGCCGCGAACCTATGGCGTTAGCCTGCGGTATAATTTCTAGTTCATTGAGAGTTAATGTTTCGAATTTTTTTTCCTCCAGCGGGACTGGAGTCAGATGACAAAAAGCTACTCCTGCTTTTGGGTGTGGCTTTCTTCGTAGGGCAGTATGATATGACCGTATTAGGCCTTGCCTTGCCTGATATTCAAAAAAGTTTTAGTATTTCAGAAGAGAGGTTGGGAAAAGTTATCGCCATCGCAAAGATGGGGTCTATTCCCGCACTATTTCTTGCCCTGTTGTCAGACCGTATCGGTCGGCGATCAATGTTGATGTTCACGCTGCTGGGACTCTCAATTGCCACAGGCGCTACAGGGTTTGCGCGTACCGCCGAGGAATTCATCGCTATGCAGTTCTTGGCGCGTGGGTTTTCTACAGCCGAAGAAATAATCGCCGTTATCTATGTGCTGGAACTACTCCCCGTCATGCATCGCGGCTGGGGTGTGGGCTTTTTGGCCGCTATGGGCGCTATCGGGGCAGGGTTGGCGTCGTTGCTTTATGGCGCAGTGGAATTCTTACCCGGAGGATGGCGGGCGCTCTATGTTTTTGCGGCCCTACCTATTCTGTATCTCGCATGGCTGCGCCGATTAATGCCCGAATCAGCGATGTTTAATCACTATGTTAAAGGCGATACTGCTCACTCGTTCTGGCGACCCTTTGCCACGGTCTGGAGCACACACCGCGGACAAATGATGGCCATCGGGTTGATTGCCGCGGCATTTTGGTTTCATCTTGCTGCGACGATGAATTTTATGTCCAAGTATTTGCAGGAGATGCATGACTACGCGCCACAAGACATCAGTCTGCTCTATATTGTGGCCGGTGCTGTTGCAATTACGGGCAATGTCATGGCAGGGCGAATCTCAGATCGTATTGGACGGCGCCCCACCCTTGCTGTGGGGCTAATGGTTAATTGCTTGGCCGTAATGACGTTTTACAACAGCAGTGGATTACTGCTGCCACTGGCCTGGATAGCGCTGCTGTTTAGCTTTTTTGCAGTAGAAGTGATGGTCAATACTATAAGCGGCGAACTGTTTCCAACAAGCTGTCGTTCAACCGCGTCGACGTTGCGTATGATCTTCGCGGTACTTGCGGGGGTCGCCGGTCTTGCGGTCGAGGGCAGCCTCTATACGATGCTGGGGAGTCATGCGGCCGCACTCTCTGTCATGACCCTTACCTCCTTGTTGGCAGTGCCCATTGTGGTCTTGGCCCTTCGAGAGACGTCCGGTACGCCGCTGAGCTAGAGCTGTGACGGGCTGAGCACGGGTGCCCAAATATAAAACAACCAAAATCGATGTGCTGGCAGAGGAAGCGTCTGCATGCCGCTGTTAACATTAATAGTAACCGCTTCTTTTCTGCATCTTCAATTAATAAAACGATTAAGCTGCTGTTCAAAACGGCGGCTCTGCTGTTCAAGCACTTCATTTTTTTGTAGCAGATCTACCACCATCGAAATAGCAATCCAGTCGATTTCTAAATCATAGTGAAGGCGTACCGCCTTTCGTAGCCAATGAACCGTGGTAGTGTCAAAAACCCAGTCAGTGATATTATCGCCGTCTGCAGGTTGAGCAATGCCGTGATCGACGGCCTCAACAATAATCTGCTCTGTGAATCCGCCACACTGACAAAGCTCTTGTACTGAAACCCACAATATTATTTCTGTCATTACTCGTTACTCCACTGTGCTCTTGGGTCAAATTCCGCCTTCTCTGCTAATGATTGCCACAAAGCCTTAACCTCGTCATTGGCGGATGAGGGCACTACAATTTTTAGCAGGGCAAACATATCCCCAGTGCCCGTTTTGGTCTTCATGCCTTTGCCTTTTATTCGCAGCCGTGTTCCGGCTTGGCTATTGGGCGCGATCGTCAAGTGTATTTTCCCCGTCAGGGTAGGGACGGTCACCTTCGCCCCCAGCGCAGCTTCCCACGGTGCCAGTGGAACTGTGATGACAAGGTTATGCCCCTCAACGTCGAACAGCGGATGTGGCACTAATCGAATATGCAGGTAAAGATCTCCATGCGGCCCATCTCCCTGACCATAACCTCCTTGCCCCTTGAGGCGGACTCGCTCACCATCGACGGTGCCTGCGGGTATTTTAACTTTTAGACTTTTCTTAACGTCTTTGACTTGACCATTTTCATAGACTGGAATCTGGTATTCCACGAGCTTGGATGTCTCAGTGACTGTCTCTTCGAGGAAAATAGGCATTTCAATCTCTGCATCCTGGCCTCTCGATCCTTTTGGCTGCTGATCAGCCTCGGTAGCACCGCCACGAAACATAGAGTTAAAAAAATCTGAAAAATCGCCTTCGAAGCGGGTAGAGTCTGCGTCGCTAAAGCCGCCGCTTCTTTGCCAGTTTGGTGGCGGCTCGAACCCCGCCCCCTGTCGGTTGCCGTGCTGACGCAGCTCATCATATTCTGCCCTGCGGCCAGCATCCTTTAAAACCTCGTAGGCCTCCGCGACTTCTTTGAATTTGTCTTCTGCCCCAGGATCTGGATTCATGTCCGGGTGGTACTTGCGCGCTAACTTGCGGTACGCCGTCTTGATGTCTTTGCTGTCCGAATCCTCAGATACACCGAGAAGTTGGTAGTAATCTTTAAAATCCATAGGGTCTTCATCTCAAAAATACATAGAATTATCAATGAGTACGGACCGGCCGTAATGCCAAAAATAATTTCTAAAGCAATAAAAAACGTCGATACCGCTATTGGCAGGACGATCCTATACACACTGTCACTTACTCGTGATTGTGGCCATTGTCGCATTACTTCATAGAGTGTTTCCATCACCAAAAAGCGATGAGACTCCTTGGCGTTCAGGTGTTTGTCACAGATTTATCGGAAGAACGGCAAGCTTCGTTTGATCTGAATGCCCCTGCAGCCTTACTATAAACGCCCCAAGTATCGGTTTATGGGCTCTTAAATGGCCATAAGACCAAGAAGTGGACTCCTTATGACTGAGAAATGTCCGTTCCAATTTGACCTTATGAACCCTATGACGCACAACGAGAGACTGCCGTTTGAAGCATTTGCGACCCTGCGGACACAGTGCCCAGTGTCTTATCAGACTGGAGCGCCTCAGTATGGCGGAGATTTCTGGGCCATCACCAAGCGTGCTGACCTTGATTATATTTCAAAGAACCCGGATAAGTTCTCATCCAGCGCCAATCTGGCGCATCCGCAGCCCGGCGGCAATGATCCGGAATCGCTGGAGATAATGCGACAGCTCATTATCAATATGGATCCTCCAAATCATGTTAAGTATCGTCGCGTCGTGCGTAATGCCTTTACCAGTAAAGCGGTAGATGCACTGGAGCCGCTGATGAGAGAATTTGCAAAAGATATTATCGACAATGTCGCTAGCAGAGGTGAGTGCGAATTTGTCTTTGAGGTATCAGCAGAAATGCCTTTGTTTATTATCTGCACGCTGATGGAAATGCCAGCGCATAAGCGCCAGACCTTTGCCAGTCTTGTTGATGTCATGATCGGTATGGATGACCCTGAGTTAGATGTGACTCCCGAAGACGGACAACTTGCGGCAGCACAGATCTTTGAAATCGCAATGGAACTCGCTGCAAGTCACAAGGCGGACCCTAAAGGGGGCACGGTGATTGACGCTTTGCTGAATGGTATCGTTGAGGGTGAGAGCCTGGATGAGTTTGAGTTCTGTACTTTTTTTCTGATATTAATAGCGGGGGCGGTTGAAACTACTCGAACTGCAACCAGCCAAGGTATGCGACTTTTGATGGCACACCCCGAACAACATCAGATGCTTATAGACGACCCATCCTTAATTCCGGATGCAGTGGAAGAAATTTTGCGCTTCTATCCCCCGTTTATTCACATGCAGCGTACTGCGACAGAAGATATCACGGTCGGTGGGATGGACATTAAAGAAGGCGACCTGTTGAAACTGTTTTATCCTTCAGTCAATCATGACCCGGAACTATTCGACGATGATGCAGAGGCATTTGATGTTACGCGTTGCCAACGAATGCCTGATTTAAAAAATCAGCACCGGACGTTTGGAGTGGGTCAGCATTTTTGTATCGGTTCACATCTGGCCCGCAGAGAGCTGTGCATTATGTTCGAGGAGATTGTGCCTCGCTTACGCAATCCTCAGTTGGTTGCGAGTCCTCATAATCTGGTGTCCAATTTCATTCCGGGAATCAAGAGAATGGATATCACTTTCGATGCGGCTTGCTAGCGCATGACAATTGTGACTTGTAGATAATGAAAAAGAGGGACTATCGATGTTACAGAAATTCATTTGGTGGACGGGGTTATCGGATTTTTTGGTAGGAGCAGGCACATGGGCAGGTGCCGTTGCAATTGCGAGCGCTGCTGAGCCGGTCAAGGGTCAGTTAGTGCCGTTGATAACGCTGGGAACATTTTTGATGATGGCGGCGGCGTTATTGATGTGGGCGTCCCATGACATGACCAATCGCGCGCCAGTTTTTTTCTGGCAAGGACTGGTTCGCTTGTCGGCGATATCCGCCGTGATTTATGCCGTTCCCAATCAGCTCGCTGAGACCTGGGAATATTGGCTATTAGCCATTGATGGGCCGATTGGACTGGTCTACGTATTTGGCGCCATGAAAGTGACAGGGTGCTCTTTCTGGCAATTACTGGGCTGCAAAACATCGCCCTCAGGGTCCCTATAACAGCAGGATGTAAGCGGAGGTCTAGAGTGAAGCTAGGTATAGCAGGGTTGGGGAAAATGGGTGCCAATATGGCGCGGCGGTTACGGCGCGGCGGCATCGAAGTGGTGGCGTTTAATCGCAGCGCGGACGTGACTGATGCCCTGGTTGCGGAAGTGGATGTTACCGCGAGTTATACGCTGGAACAGTTAATTAAAGACCTTCCTCTGCCCAGAGTGTTGTGGCTGATGTTGCCCGCTGGTGATGTGACCGAGCAGGTGATCAATCAGGCGCTGCCACTACTCAGCCCGGGTGATGTGCTGATTGATGGCGCCAACAGCTACTACAAAGACTCAATGCGCCGCTCCCAAAGGGTCGAGGCGGCCGGAGTGAATTATGTCGATGCCGGTGTGTCGGGTGGCATTTGGGGTCTGGATAATGGCTATGCGTTAATGCTTGGCGGTTCTAAGGACGCTGTTGATCATATTGAGCCCGCGATTCGTGTGCTGGCGCCCGGTCCTGAAACCGGCTGGCTACACTGCGGTCCGGCGGGCAGTGGGCATTTTGTCAAAATGGTCCACAACGGCATCGAGTACGGCATGATGCAAGCCTATGCGGAGGGCTTTGCGGTAATGAAAGCACGCGAAGATTTTGATCTTGATCTGGGCGCTGTTGCTGAAATGTGGCGTCACGGCAGTGTGGTCAGAAGCTGGCTGCTCGATTTAATGGGCGACTTTTTGGATAAAGATCAGCAATTGGAAGATGTGCTGCCTATTGTTGCTGACTCTGGGGAAGGGCGATGGACGGCGCTCGAAGCGATTGAGCAAGGTGTGCCGGCACCCGTGATGAGTCTCGCGCTTATGATGCGCTATGCCAGCCAGGGGGGTGACGAGTACGGCGCCAAGTTATTGGCGAAAATGCGTCAGGGTTTTGGTGGTCATGCGCTAGGCAAAGAGAAGGCGCCGTGATTAGTCCGTGCTACTTCGTTATTTTCGGTGCTACCGGTGACCTGGCGGTCAGCAAACTATTGCCAGCGCTTTATTACCTCAGCAGGGAAGGGCGCCTGCCTGAAAATCTAGCCTTTTTAGGTGTCTCAAGGCGCGATTGGGACAACAATCAATGGCAAGCCTTTATGCATGACAAGTTGCCACAGCGGCTTGGCAAGGAATACAACGACGATGACTTCCATATTTTCGTGAATCGTTTCAGTTATACCCAAGTGATACATGACCACCCTGAGCATTACGCCAATTTAAAACAGGAGTTGGGTAAGCCCCGTGAGGGTGTTTGTGCCAACGTTGTGTTCTACCTTGCGATTTCTCCGGCTGATTTCTCTGTGGTGGTAAGCCAGCTCGATGCCGCCGGTCTGAGCGGGCGCCTACTTGGAAACCGCATTGTTTTAGAGAAGCCCTTTGGCCATGATCTAGCATCGGCGCGGGAGCTCAACCAGCACCTGCATAGCCACTTTGAGGAAGAACAGATTTATCGGATTGATCATTACTTGGGGAAAGAAACGGTTCAGAATCTGTTGGTGTTTCGTTTCGCCAACAGTTTAGTAGAGCCGATTTGGAATCGTAACTATATCGACCACGTGCAGATTACTGTTGCTGAGAGTAAGGGCATTGGCAGTCGCGCCGGATATTTTGACAGTACAGGCGCGTTGCGAGACGTACTGCAGAACCATATGATGCAGCTTCTCTCTGTCGTAGCGATGGAGCCACCGGCTCAGCTCGATGATGATGCACTGCGCGATGAAAAGGTTAAAGTGCTGCGTTCAATCCGTCTTATTCCCAGCGATGCAGTTAGCCACCATGCAGTGCGTGCGCAGTATGAAGCCGGTGATGGTGCGGTGGCTTATCAGGACGAGCCTGGTGTCGCCAAAAACTCCGTGACGGAAACCTATGTTGCCGCAAAATTTTATGTCGATAACTGGCGCTGGTCTGGTGTGCCATTTTATCTGCGGACAGGTAAGCGTATGGCGCAGGATTTGACTATTGTGAGCCTGCGGCTCAAGCAGCCGCCGCTGCAGTTGTTTCGCGAGGCGCCCATGGAGGAAATTGAGCCTAATTGGATCGTGTTATCTATTCAGCCGGATGAAAGTATGCATATTGAACTGCAGGCCAAGGAGCCAGGGTTAGATATGAGTACCCGAACATTACAACTGCACGCTTCGTTTCGCGATGACAATCAGCGTCAGCTTGGAGCCTATGAAGCGCTGCTGATGGATGTTATCGAAGGCGACCACAGTTTGTTTATTCGCTTTGACGAAGTGGAATGGTCATGGAAAGTGGTGGACCCGATACTGCGCCAGTTCAGCCTTGAGCAGGAATTTATTCAGAGCTATCGGGCAGGAAGCTGGGGGCCGGAAGAGGCGAGCCAGTTATTCGACAGCAGCGATCAACGTTGGCGCAATCATATTTAACGATGCCGCCACGCATTCACAGATTCGTCAGTAACGATCTTTTGATCAAAGAACTTTGTGAGCGCATCGCTATTTTGGCTAATGAATGTCTCGACAGGCACGGCTATTTTAGTGTCATTCTGGCGGGAGGTGAAACGCCACGTGAGTTGTATCGGCACTTACGCCACATCGCCACTGACTGGCAGCACTGGCATATCTACTTTGGCGATGAACGCTTTCTACCAGAGGGCCATTTCGAGCGCAATGACACTATGGCAACAACGGCTTGGCTGGATTATGTCGCTATTCCCCAAGCGCAGATACACGCGGTACCAGTGCGCGGCAATGTGAATACGGCAGCGGCAGACTATGCGGCGATTCTCCAGCAAGCGCCGGGTTTCGATCTCGCACTGCTGGGCCTGGGAGAGGACGGGCACACCGCTAGCTTATTCCCCGGCGACGTCCCGCCTGATAACGCTACAGCACTGGCGATTGCGGTCACGCATGCGCCCAAGCTACCAGCGCGAAGGGTTAGTATGAGCCCCCAATGCTTGAGTTTGTCGTCTGCTGTTTGGTTTGTAGTCAGCGGTAGCAATAAGCGCAAGATACTGGAAGCCTGGCTGGCCGGTGCACCGTTGCCGCCTCAGGCGATCGCGCCGCACGCTGGGATTGACATATTCACCGATCTTGACAGTGAGCCAAATGTTACGGGCAGCTAGCAATTGCGCGCATAGGTGCCCCAGTAATGTCCATCACTGCCGCCCGAAAACTTGAGTTAGTGAGATCTTCGTTAGCCTGCACAAGCTTATGCACCAGCGTATCAAGTGATGCTTTTCCGCCGGTCTCACTGCGAATTTCGGCGTCAAGCGCTCGCATTATGAGTGCACTACGTGCGGTCTGTTTGCCTGTTGATCGATCTGTCGCAATGCAGGGTGTATCCGCACTCCACTGTGCCAGCCATTCAAAGGACTGATTGTAGCGAACCTTCGAGATGCCATCTGAGCGCAGTAGCAATGTCAGGCTGTAGTATTCTGCCAACCCTTCGATAATCCAGTCCGCACCTACTTTCGAATGTAACCCGCTGACCACGTGGAAAAGCTCATGCAATAGCGGGCTGGTGCGATTGCCGCTTATCAGTGGACGATCACTGTGCAAGTAGAGCGATCCTACGCCCGAGAGTCCGCCACGCCACATGTCCTGGGAGCCACTGACAATGAGCAGACGCTGCGGGGTATTGGGAAAGAGCTCAACCAGTGAAGGCATTGTCCAGCGCAGGAAGGCCAGTACATCATTGGCCTGTAAGCCGCTCCCAAGAGGAGCTGCTACGGTGATATGCCGCCCATCTTTATTTTCTCGACGCACGCCCAATTCTCCCGCTATGATCCAGCCGCGTGGGGCGTCAAAATTACGGTGCGTATTATCGACTTCGAATATCCGACCTGCCCCGCCTCCATAGGGCGTCTCTATCGACCATTGCGTGGGTGCGTTTAGGGTTAGAGTGGTTTTCGATGTGGCACCTTTGACGACGCGAGACGTGGCGCTGGGAAACAGGTGATCCAACTTTAGCAGTGCCCATGTGGTTGTTATTCGAGCATCCATCTTTTGATTTGACCGCTGGTGGTCAATAACGAAATCGAAATGCAGCGTGTCGCCCTTTTTGAGTGGTTTCCAAATAACACGATCGCCATTGATTTCTATACGGGATATGGGTCGTATGTTTAGGTAGCGATCCTTGGGCATGACAAACTCAATACTGCGTACCAACTGCCTGTGTTGTTTGAGGGCCACGCTGGCATGCGCTTGACCGGTCATCGGGTCAAGCGTGGCGCTGTAGACCATCTGGTAGACTTTTGTAGCATCGGCGTCATTTTTCGCAGTGGCCGAGGAGGCGTATCCGGTCAATATGGTGGCGCAGATAAAAGCGCCAAACAGTGTGCGTAATTGTTTTCGAACAATTGACGAGATTGGAGTCCTCATTATCAAAGCCAATCGAGTATTCACGAACAAGATCCTCAGTACGAAAATTTTCCGAGCACGCCCCAATCGAACAATACATCTCACTCATTGCGTGCCGTGCAGGATTGCAGCCCTCGGCAGGCGTATGCACTTATTGTAAGTCGTTGAGCCGGGTGACGCCAAGCGACTTTAGTTCTACCAAAGCCAGTGCGGAAGTGAGCGGGTTAACCGAGCTTTTTCGCTATCCAGTACCACACTGCGGCATTGACGTTGAGGCCGATATGACTGCCCAACACTTCTATGTTGTGCACGTGGTGATTACTGCCCGCTTGCACAGAAGTGCGCCAGTTCACCACACCGTCGGCTTTGGTGTAGATCGCAGTCGTGGGTACAGGCGGCGGTGTCGCGAGAGTATCCTCATTGCCGCGCTCATCGGGCTGCGGGTTGAGGCGCTGGTAAAGCCGATTAGCATGAGAAGCATTCTGCCGTCCTCGCCCGAACGGGCTGCCCAATGTAATCACTTGCTCAATGCTATCCGGCTCCGAGCGGGCGATCTCTCGGGCATAGATGCCTCCTAAGGAGTGCCCTACCAATGTGATTTTGCCATTACCTGCTGCGATAAGCGACGCCATCGATTTACGTAGACCTCCTTCGTCGAAACTTTGAGTCCCCATGTTGCGGCCCTGGCCCCAGCCCACGGCGGTGTGGCCAAGATACTGCAGAAACTCCACTAATGGCCGGTTGCCGCGGTCGTCACCCAGAAATCCCGGAATAACCATCACGCTTTGTGGTCGTTGGGTGGGCGGTAGTTTGCGTAGCAGTGGGGTAGCTATTTTTAGGAATATAGCGTCCGTCAGTGCGCGCGGGGCATCACTCAAAGCCAGCAGCAAATTGGGCGGCTTCACGCTTAAGCGGCACGCTTGGGCTTAGTGCTGGTGGCCCTTTTTGATTTGGCTGCAGTTGCTTTCACAGTGGAATTTGCTGCGGCTAACAATTCATCAAAACTGTCTTGCAAGCACTGTCGATAGAAGTCTGGATCCGGCATCATCACGCGGCAACTGGTTGCGCTGATAGTGAACTGGCCACAGTAGCTGCCGATCACATGGAACAGGCCGACACCATCTTGAACGGGCCCGGTACCAAAATTCGCGACCATTTTTGCGCCGGTGTTATAAAGGGGTATTGGTGGTCCCGGCACGTTCGTAATCACGCAGTTGAAAGAAGGATTCATATGGTTGGCCAAGCCCCAGCGGCTCGCTAAACGGGCCGCCTGCGCGGTCAGCATGGAGGGGATGAACTGTGTGTAATCCGTCATTGCTTTGGCGCCGATAGCGTTGGTCAGCTCCTTGGCCTTGCTGCTACTGTCATGCACCGCTTGCAGACGCTCCAGGGGATCGGTCACATCACTGCGCACCTGTACTGTCATTGTGGCGACGATATTGCCCCCGGACGTATCCTTGTCCGAACGGATATTGATGGGTGCCATGGCCGCCAGTGAGTGCGCGGGCAATTCGTCATGAAACTGAAGATACTTTCGCAGGGCACCGCCGACAATGGTGATGGCGGCGTCATTGACGGTGGCACCGGCGACTGAATTCTTGATTTTTTTCACATCATCTAGGGCTACGCTCATCGCATTGAATACCCGGTGTGGCGATACTGTACGATTAAAGCGGGTGCGCGGCACATCCCTAACACGGCTCAGCTGGCCACGGGACAATCCGGCAACTGCCTTGGCCATGCCCGGCATGGTATTGCGGGCCACACTGACAAAGTGGAACGGCTTGCGAATGTTGTTGAGCTGGGCTCTGAGCATGAGTTCTATTGAGGAGGGTTCGGTGTCGACACTGATCGTCCTGGTTTTGGGCGCAGCGGTGTAATCCGGTGTCAGGTCGTGGGTTGCCGCTGTCAATTCCATGCCAGAGGTGCCATCAATGGCGGCATGGTGTGTCTTGGAAAACATGGCAAAGCTGCCTTTGGGAACACCTTCTACGTTGTCCAAGCCCTCGATAATATAGAGCTCCCATAGCGGGTGCGCGCGGTCCAACTGCCGTGCGTGCAGGCGTGAGATTACAATGCACAGTTGACGCCAGTCGCCTGGCTTAGGCAGTGCGATGTGCCGGATGTGGAATTCTGGATCATAGGCACCGTCGGTGACCCAGTAGGGGTGATCAAAATTCAGTGGGACTTTCAGTAATTTCTGCGTCATCACAGGAAGACCCATCAAGCGATTGTTGGTGTTTCGTATGATTTCCTTGAACCGCACTTTGCCGCCGGGGGCGGTGGATTGGTCATAAATAGACAGCCCCGATATGTGCATCGGGGCATTGGGTGTTTCCGCATAGAGAAATGAAGCGTCTAGGCCTGTCAGTTGTTTCATAGGGTTGCTTTTCCTGTTGTGGCCTAGAGGGCTACTGCACCTTGCGGCTATAGGCCATTGGCTCGTTAGCGTACCCGCTGATCGCGCCGTAGCGGTTTACACGTGACCCACGTTTCTTCTTCGGTCAGATTCTTGCCACTGAGAATAACACGAATGTCCTGCGCCGGGTTGAACCAGCTGAGGTTGGCATCAACTCGGTAGTAAGAGTCTGTCTGCGTTGTAGGCGTAGCTCCCGTCCACGCAGGTGGCATAAGAATCGACATTCAGGGTCGCTACTGCATGAAAATCCCTTGTGCACCTGTCACTTAGGTGACCCTTGAGTCATTGTTTTCGATGTCACCCGCAGATGACGGACGGTTGCAGGCCGCGCTCTGATATCACCGCTCCTCGTGATCTCTAGCGCATTGCGTGCTAGCCTCTATGATACGCACATTGAATTAACCATCTGCTGGACAATAACTGTGAAGAATGTATTGGTCGCCATCATAGTGCCGCTGGTTATTATTGCCTGCACGACGACGGACGAAATTATCATCGATCAGGAAGGCATCAATATGAGCGCTTATCAGCAGGACCTGGCCGAGTGTCAAACGTATGCCAAGCAGGTCAAGACTGGAGAGAAAGCCACCAAAGGCGCCGCTTCAGGTGCGTTAGTGGGCGGCTTAATCGGCGCGATTACCGGGGGCACTAGCGGCGCAGTCACGGGGGCCGGTGTGGGTGCCGTTGGCGGCGGCGCAAAGGGCGCGAACCAGGGCCAGCAGAGTGAGGTGCAGGTTGTTAAGCGCTGCCTCAGTGGTCGCGGTTATCGGGTGCTTAACTAGCAGCGAGGTGGGCTAGCCCCCTCTGTTAAATAGTTTATTGAACAGCTTACTCGCTTTCTTTTCGAGCTTATCCAAGCCTTCATTAATGGTTAGGTCTTGCACGATTTTCGCTGTGTCCACGCGGCACCAGCTGGCCGGCTCCGTGCCCACACTGCCGGCACAGTTGACCGGCCAGTCGATGGCAGTCAGGCGCTTACTGACCCGACAGGCGTGATCCAGTTGTTCCAGTTTCTCTGACAAACGGCCTTTGAAGGCCGCAACAAAATTCTGTTTGACCAGATTGTAGTTTCCACTGCCGTTGAGTGCAATCCCGGGCAGTTCGGCGCGCAGGGGGTTCAGGGTTGCCTTCCCGTTCGCTACCTGAATGCTGGCGAAAAGCGTCTCAAAGCGGGTGTTGGCAGGAAAATTCGCCGTTAGTGACTCATTATTGGTGAGCGCTACCGCTTTACACAGCGACTTCTCGACACTGGTGCCCTGCAGCGCCACGTTTTCAGTGGTTAGTTTGATGGGGCCATTCAGGGCCGCTATCAGCTCGTTTGTTGAGCGTCCCCGACTGCCCAGTTGCCAGTTCACCGTGGCGTTGCCGGAGAGCATTCGTGCTGATTCGGTTGCTGCCAAGGCCGTGGCGATATCGAGTCGTGTGAGACTGCCTCTGGTCTTGAGAGAAGCGGTATCACCTCTGCCGTCCAAGGTGGCAGTGGCAGCCAGCTCGCCGCCATACAGATTCCCTGTCAGATCTGACACCTCGATCAGGCCATTAAGCGCGCGTAAATTGACATGTAGATTGTTCACTGTGTGGTCGCCGAAGCGAGCGCTTTTAATGTCGAGTACGGCCTTCGTGTCGATCAGGCGCAAGGCGTTCAGGGGCAGAGCTTTATCCCAGCCTGTCGATGTGGATACCTCCCCGGCCGCAGTAGCAGCCTTGGATCCCGCCAGTGCCAGTAGCGCCTTATCAAAAAAATTGAGCTGTAAAACGGCGTCGACCCTAGGGCTCTCAGCGTCGGCGTAATGTAGGCTTCCTGTGCCATGGGTCTCTCCTGACTCGAATGTCAGCTGGATGTCTGCCACCTCGCGTGAGACGTCAATGATGCCGCTGGTTTGCACCTGAACGGGTATGGCTGTGACGCCACTTATCTCCATCACGATTGTATCTAAGTTGATTTTTTGCGTGTGTTGGTTGATGCGAAAATCGCCGTTCAGGCTCAACGCCATAGGCTGTTTGCCAGGCCGCATTAACTGCAGCTCTATCGGAATAGGACTCTGCTCTAGGTTCAGGTTCCTCGCCTGCAGTTTGACCAGCACCAGTAGAGTAGAAACCGTGCCAGTGGAATCGATTTCTTCCCAGCGAGCATCGATAATCAGCAGTCGCTTCACCTTGAGCGAAAGAGGTACAGCAAGCGCAGCAAGTCCATCAGCAGCAATGTCAGTTCGACGGGTGCCGTTGCCGACCTCTTCCGTGTGAGACTCACTGCGCACGATCACACCCTCCAAGCTGACGGTGTCAATTTCAATATTGCCTTTGAGCAGAGGCAACAGTTGCACTCCCATTTTAACTGAGCGTGCCTGCAGGTCCCGGTGGTCTTGCCCATCCAGCACCACAGCGACATCAGACAGAGAAATTCCCAATGTTGGGAACAGGGTCAGTTCGGTGTGACCGGCGACGGTCAGCGTTGCGCCTGTCTGCTTATAGAGTGCCGATGCCGCGATGTCTAATATAGCTTCTTTGTCAGCCAGCAGTGGTATCAGCGCCACGGCCAAGATTAGTAGCAGCAGTGGAATCAAGACTATGCGGTACATGTAAGGCTCCTCATATTCGGTCGACGCGGCGTCATTTCTTCACTCTGACAATAATAGAGCAGGCTGTATTTAAGTGCTTGCGAATTCGACTAGTATCGCCATAAATGCGATCACTCCGGCAGGCGACGAGGTAGGGCGGTTTTCGCCCGGCATGTAATCTGTGATATGTTTTGTCATGAGGCGATGTCAACTTGCCACGAGATGACGATAGGGGTTAAGCGGGGACGCTCTGTGACACTAAAGCTTATACAGAATCGAACACTGCATCGGGACGGCCGAATTCATCCGGACTTCGGGGCGGTGGAAGCGACGCTGCGAGATCAACTGGGGAGTCATCCTGGTGGCGCGGCAGTGTGTGTTTACCATCGAGGAGAATGTGTGGTGGACCTGTGGGGCGGGTACAAGGATGATAAAGGTACGCTCTGGGCTCAGGACACAATGGCGCCGAGCTTTTCCACCACAAAAGGGGTTGCTGCTACCTTACTTCATATTCAGGCTGACCGAGGACTTATTGATTACGACGCTCGGGTCGCCGACTACTGGCCGGAATTCGGTCAGGCTGGCAAGGAGGAGATCACGGTGCGACAGGTACTGTCACACCAATCAGGGTTGTACCATATTCGCCAGATGGTCGACCACGTGGATCGCCTGTTGGATTGGAAATATATGATCCGTGCTATCGAGCAGACCACGCCAGTGCATCCTCCAGGGACACGTACTGGCTATCATGGACTGACGTTTGGTTTCCTCGTTGGCGAGATCATCCAGCGCGTCACCGGGAAGAAATTCTCTCAACTAGTACAGAAGGAGATCGCCAAACCACTGAAGTTGGATGGATTGTTCATTGGCACGCCGGAGCATGAGATAGCACGAGCAGCCAAGCTAATTTTTCCAGCTTCGATCAAGCGGATGGCGCAGACCTCACTGGGTAGCAAGCTTGAGGTCGGTGCTAGTCGGCTCAGTCAGCTGCTACAGCGTCTGGGGGTAGACTCAGATCTTTCAAGTATATTTGACGCTCTTGCACCGCGGGGAGTGAGCGATTTTGATTTCGGTTCCCCTGAGTCCCTGCGGGTTGCGATTCCGGCAGCTAACGGTTTGTTTACGGCCCGCTCCCTTGCCAAAATGTATGCTCTATTGGCCAATGGTGGAGAATTTGAAGGTGTGCGCTTGCTGTCGGAAAAATCTCTGGCGCGGGCTACGACCCTGCAAAAACCAACCGGCAAACTCTCGGTGATTCCTTTTGATATGCGCTGGCGCCTGGGTTATCACGGGGTAGCAACAACGCGCGGTTTTCCGCGCCAAGCTTTTGGCCACTTTGGCTTCGGTGGTTCCGGTGCCTGGGCAGATCCGGCGCAGGAACTGTCGGTTGCGCTTATCGTCAATAGTGGAATGGGTTCGCCCTTTGGTGATCTGCGAACAGCGAGTATTGGCGGCGCCGCGTTGGCTTGTGCCAAAGCGCGTTCCAGGTCCGCGGGCTTGCTGAAGGAGCCGATGGATCTAGCTACAATATGAGGAAGATTTAGACTCTGCGCCAGTCCGTCTCGGCTGCGCAATTCCTGCACAAAAAATCGGCTGTCCCTGTCCTTGACGTGGCCGTATACTAATGTTTTTGTCGGCAGCAAGAGAATGGTCAGCAATACCTACCTTAATTCCACCGTTCTGGATGCCATTGACGTGGGAAGTTTTCATGCACAGAAGCCTTTCCCCTGGGTCAATCCACAGCATTTTATTGTTGAAGATCGCTATTGTGATTTGCTGAGAAATATACCTGACATAAGCAATTTTAATGCTTTTTTCGGCAAGCAGCGCAAACATGGGCAAGCCAGTCACGACCGCTATATTCTAGATTATGAGCGTGGCATGGAGCTTGCCCCGCAGTGGCGTGATTTTGTCGAAGAGCTGTGCAGTGACCGTTATCGTCGTTTTATTTGCGGTCTGTTGAATGTATCCCATGTGCGTTTTCGTTTTCACTGGCACTTCACACCTAGTGGTGGCGAGGTGTCTCCGCACTGTGATTCCAAAGGAAAGTTGGGTTCGCAGATTTTCTATCTCAACACCGATGAAGATTGGCAGTGGGGTTGGGGTGGTGAAACAGTTATTCTTGATGACAAGGGCCGCTTGACTCGAGATAGCGCGCCTTTATTCGATGACTTCGACGCAGAGTACCCGGCGGCAACAAAAGATAACCGCAGTATACTTTTTGGGCGGCGGGGCAATTCATGGCACGGCGTAAGACGTATCAATTGCCCAGAGAATTATTATCGTAAAGTCTTTATCGTAGTTTTTGAGGAATACCGGCCACTTCGAATGGCTTTCAAGGAAACCCGACGACTATTGACCGGGGCACAACAGGTGACAAAAAAAGAAAGCCTGATGTATTGATTCTTTGGTGTGCGGGTTTAGCGCCGGCGCATGGCGTTAACAGCGAGCTCTTCATAGAGCTCAGCGTAGTGATCAAGGCTCCGTTGTTGGTCTCCGTTATCAACGACATACCGCTGGCCTTTATTGCCAAAGGTGGTTCTACGCTCTTGATGCTGCAATAGACTAGCCAGTGCCAAGGCAATGGCCTCGTGATTGCGCTCCACCAGCTGGTAGTGTTCCCCAGCCTGTCCGATTCCCGCAGAAATACCAAGATACGGCGTGACTAGGCAGGGTAGCCCCGTTGCCATGGCTTCCAATACAGAGTTGGGCGTGCCTTCACGGTTTGATGCGAGCAGAGAGATATCCGATGCGCGTAAATAGTCCTCCACATTCTCCACAATGCCGGTGAAGTGAACCTGATCAGTGGCTCCTGAGTTCTCGATAAGATCTGTGATTTCACTGCCGAATGTCTTCAACTTTGGATCATGGATATCACTGCGGGGACCCACAAACAGCATGTGCGTATTGGGGAACTGGTGCAATAGCTCGCGCCATGCACGAAGAGCGATGTCCGGTCCCTTGCGCGGCATCACTGCACCTACCATAACGACAACCTTGTGATCCTCGGGTATACCAAAACGGCGGCGCAGAGCCTCTCTAGCTCGTTGTTCTTGGCCTGACTGAATCGGGTGAAACCGCTGCAGATTGACGCCGTTAGGAATGTATTCTATGCGGGTGGTAACGCCGATACTGCGCAAAAACTCTTCGATCGCTTCGCTATTAGTTACCAGGGTATCGAATGCGTTGTAGACCCGGCGATAGCCGCGGCGTCGAAAAATACGTTTAGCTGGTTTTTGTTGCCAGGTGGGAAATTGGGAGACCGAGTATACGGTCGCGATACCAGCGCCTTTTAGTCGGCGCAGCCAGGGCAGTGCCTCGGGCCGCATGTTGGTTATGAGTTGAGCCACGGTGGGACAATCGGTCTGGCTCTGGCATATTTCTAGCAGTGCGTCATAGTAGATCTGCGTGCGTGTTCGACTCTTTCTATCCGGTAAGCGGATGCGCTGCAGACGGGCGCCATCGAGTACACCCTCAGACAGCCATGATCCTGGTGTTGACTCGTACCAATTTACGTCTGTGTCCGCCTCACTGCGTTCCTGAATCTGGGGGGTACCCGTCATAACGCGCACATCCAGATTGCGGTTAATCAATCCCGGGATGTAACTTCGATAGCGATTTTGAGCGCCACCATAAGTGGGGTAGAAGTGGGGTGAGGTCAGCCATAGTCTCGTGCGTTTGCTATCAGTAGACGATATAGGTGGCTCTCCTCGAGGAATTCCTCTGACTGGAGTTAGACATATAAATAATGTGATGGCATGCTAGTTGAGCCGAATTGACCATACTGACATAGCTTACCTGAAATTGTATTACAATTGAACTGGCGGGCCGAGCGCAATCAGATCTATTATCCATATGATAGCGTCCGAATATCAGACAATGAGTGCATTTTTGCAGTTAGTTGGCGCGCTCAAAGAGCCTGTCGAAGAGGACAAGATCTATGTTGTCGCAATGTGTTCGCACTGCAAAAATGCCATTGAGGTCTATCAGCGGATGATAGTTCAAAAAAAACAGACACTGCGGATAGCTTTTTTACTCGACAGTCTCTCGGGTGGCGGCGCGGAGCAAGTAATCCTGAATCTTGCGAGTGGGTTTGCTTCCGCTGGCTTCACTGTAGACTTGCTGGTTTGCAAGATGAAGGGACAACTGCTGGGCCAGATACCCGCCAATGTCACTCTAATCCGTCTTAATTCTGTTTCATCTTTATCGGGCATGTTGTGTGCGCTTCGCGCCGACATTGGTTGTTTTAAGCTGGTCATGGCGACTTTAATTAGATTGAAAAAGGTTCCTGGCAACTTTAGATCGCTGCCTGCAATTATAGATTATCTCAAGAAAAATCAGCCTGCGGCGCTCTTATCTGCGTTACCAAAGTCCAATATTAGTGCTGTATTGGCAGGAAGCTACTGTCGTGGTTCGACACGCATAGCGGTTGGTATGCACAGCCATTATTCCGCAGGGAGCCAGTTTGAAAAAAAAGAAAACAGTATTAAGGATGCCTACATGTTAGCCATGATGCGTAGGTATTATGGGCGAGCAGATGTGGTCATCGCTGTATCAAACGGCACTAAAAACGACGCATGTGAAGTCCTTGAATTACCTCAGGATCAGGTGGCTGCTGTCTATAACCCCGTCGCGACTCACGATATTACTGAACTACGTGAGGAGGCACCCGATCACCCTTGGCTTGCAGTTGGAGATATACCCGTCATAATTGGCATTGGTCGTTTTGTTGCAGAAAAGGACTTCCCCCTTTTGTTGGATGCGTTTGCCAAAGTTAGGCAGGAACGGCAAGTGCGTTTGGCACATCTATGGCAAAACCACGGGTGTCTGTCTGCTAAAAATTCAGACCTTGCCCGCTGCAGAAGTGCTGGGGTCATTGGTGCTGTATCGCTCCAATACCTGTCTCTTATACACA
>OLHR01000134.1_pt1 | contig 27853 bp, 23 predicted proteins | sample 1609291 | NCBI WGS metagenome assembly OLHR01 (sample SAMN05416707, study PRJEB24817) | seawater metagenome | isolation source: Sea water | place: Canada:Atlantic | collected 2013-07 | reverse complement strand
TTAATGTTCTCTTTCCCTGTCACTTGCCAGAACGGTGAATACAGCATTGTTCAAGGCCTATCAATTGATGCTGCAAGCCAAACTTACATCGATAAGACTCGCCAAGAGCTAGAAGAAGAGCGCGATGCTATTTCTCATTTAGTCTGATTTAGCATTTGGCTAAAACAAAAAAACCGCCAAAGGGCGGTTTTTTTAGGCCTTTATTTTAGACCATGGTACTGATCGTTATTTACTGATGAGCAATCTCAGCTCTCTCTTCCGCGTTATAAGACACAACAAGCGGAATTATAAGCATCGCCGTCATTATCCAAAAGCATACCGCCATACCCATAGGGCTGTCAGCATAACTGAAGATGGCTTCTGCACCTTCCCAGCTGGTAATTGGTGATGAATTAAACATAGGTATATCCTCTTATTCTTAATGGATACAAGCTAAACCTGAATAGGCTTAGCTTGCACAACTTACTTTATTGAGAACGAATCTCTTCTGGATAGGCAACGCCTTCCAACTCGTTATCCATACCATCACGTTGGACGCCGTCACCAGCACGAAGTACACCTAACTTGTTGAAGATCCAAGATAAGACATAACCTGGGATAAAGCCTGTGGCGATCATTACTGCAGCGCCAATAACTTGGCCTGTCATGTTGATCGGTGGAATTTCAAAGCCGTCCCAAGAGCTAAAGCCTGGGTAACCGCCTAGGAAGATACCAACAGCCAATAAGCCCCAGACACCACACACACCGTGCACAGATACAGCGCCAACAGCATCGTCGATGCCCATTTTTTCCAATTGCTTAGCAGCCCAAGGCCCTAAGTAACCTCCAGCGAAGGCAATTGCAAATGCCAATGGTGGGTACCATAAGTCAAGACCAGCTGCAGCGGAGATAACACCACACAAAGCACCAGACATCATCCAGAAAGGATCACGGGTACAGGCGTAACAACCGATAATACCACCAGCAACAGCCATTAAGGTGTTAAAGAGGTATGCAGAAAGAGTGGTGGGACCACCGTAGATGTTTGTCCAGCCACCGCCTACACCGTAGTTATACAGTACACATGCGCCGATGAAGCCAAAGAAACCTACAACGATCAACATCAAACCGGTAATGGTCATAGGTAAGCTATGCCCACGGATGACGTTAGCACTGCCATCTGCATTGAACTTACCAATACGTGGGCCAAGGTTGATCAACACACCTAAAGCAAAGAAGCCAGAGATTGTATGTACCACACCAGAAGCCACAGCATCGTGATAACCATATTCAGTTACCAACCAACCGGCTGGATGCCAGCCCCAAGACGCTGCCAAGTTCCAAACTACAGAACCCAAGATAACTGCTAGTACAACGAAGGATGCCATACGGATACGTTCAATAACCGCACCTGACAAGATGGAAGCCGTAGTACAGGCAAACAGAGTAAACGCACCCCAGAATACACCTGTGGCTTGGTCTGCCATGTTAGGTCCCATGATAGCTGACATAGGTAAGCCAAATTCGCCCCAAACAGGGTCGTAGGTAAAGCCCTGCCACATAGACAAGTAGATTAACCAGCCAAACATATAAAACGTAGGAATCATAAACGCAAATGCGAGAATGTTTTTAGTACCAGAAGCCAACGAATGTTTTACTCGTGAAGCGCCCATCTCGTACATGAGAAAGCCCGCATGGATTAAGATCATTATGGCGGTACACCAATAATAAAATATTTCGAGGTTAGTGTTACTTAAACCCTGTAACGCCTCAATTGCTGCCTGCATTTCTTCAGGAGTCATTGTCTCCCTCCACTTTTTTGTTGTTATTTTAAGGTCACTAGCGCATTAATCATGCGATGAGAGATATAAGTATATCGACACAAACGATATACTCTTATCTAACATCCATCATATTAACCATGAAGCTATACAGGCGTCAAATACAAAACCGCCACATTTTTTTTCATTGATGGCAGGCAAAAACAGCTGTAATCGACTATTTAAAGGGCTTAGAACCTAATTTACTATGGTAGACAAAAACGACATCATTTACAGAAAACCAAGTTGGTTGCAAAGAAATGTAAAGTTTATGTACTTAGCAGCCCTTTTAGTGACGCTACCAAGTTGGCTGTGGATTAGTTGGATAACTTTAGATGAACAAGCCCATAAAGACCTGCACCAAAAGGTGTACGACGACTTGTCACTGTTTGCTGAAAGCCTCAATAGTGAACTCGAAAAATACCGATTCATCCCCAAAGTACTCATGCTTGACGCCAGCCTCGTAGCTCAAGTATCTAACCCCAACTTAGCAACTGCAAGTAGCCTGCCTAACCAACATCTGCAACATATTCGCCAAGCTACCAATGCCGATGAAGTGTTTGTCATGAATTCTACTGGCACTACAGTTGACTCAACCAACCTAGATAATGTTGGTAATCGTTATGAGAATAGTCCCTTTTACAGTTCAGCTAAGGCTGGTGGGTCCGGTGGTTTTTTTACTTTAGGCCTATATGCAGGCATACGGGGATACTATTTTAGCGAACCTTTATTTGAACCTGAAACCGGTGAAGTGGTTGGCGTTATTGTAGTAAAAGTAAATATGGCGCGCCTGGAGCGTAACTGGCTCAATAAAGCCACACCGATGCTAATTACCGACGAATATGGCGTAGTAATCGCATCAAGCATACCTAGCTGGCTATTCCTTACTCGCTCTCCACTGACGGACATACAAAAACAGGCCATTCGCGCAAGTAGCAAATACCCAATGGTTTCTTTTCCTCTCTTACAAACACAGGTGCATAAAAATACCCCTTATGGCCAAATTATAAGCTTACCAAAGGCTGGCTTTAAGCGAGTGTTAGAAGTTACCAAGCGGATGCCAGAGTTAAACTGGACCATTTATGGCCAAGGTGATCTTGTAGCCGCAAAAAAGAGTGTGTTTCAAGGTGTAGCCATTTCATCATTAGTGTGGGCTTTGCTACTCAGTTTAGCTTACGTGGTCACTCAGCGTCGCCTTCAACTTTTGGAGACCTTAGACCGTCGAGAAGTTAATCAAAACCGCCTACAACAAGCTAAGGATCAACTCGAATACCGTGTCGCTGAGCGCACAAAAGCCCTGCAACAAAGCAACCAAGAACTCAAGCAAACCCAGCAAGAACTCATTCACTCAGCTAAGCTTGCAGCGCTTGGCCAGTTAGCCACCAGCGTCACCCATGAGATCAACCAACCATTAACTGCGATCATGGCCTCTGCAGACAACGCAGAACAGTGGTTGGCAAGATCACAACCAGAAAAAGCACAGGAAAAACTTTTACAGATAAAAAATTTAGCCCACAAAATGGGCCTCATTACGGCTCATTTAAAAACATTTGGCCGCAAAACTGATGATAAAACTGAATGGGTGTGCCCTCAAACTGCCCTGGACAATGCTTTATCTTTGCTTTTGCCTCGTATCAGTCAAGAAAGGGTTGAAACTATTTTGGAAGATATGTCCTGCATACAAGTGATGGCCAATGACGTGAGGCTGGAACAAGTATTTATTAACCTATTAACCAATGCCTTGGACGCTATGGACAAAAGTCCTCGCAAGCTTATTAAGATATACTTTCACAGAAACTCACCCAATAAATTAAAAAAAGCCACCATTTATGTTACTGATACAGGATCTGGAATTGATAGTGAGCACTTACATCACTTATTTGATCCATTTTTTAGCACCAAAGATGTGGGCGTGGGATTAGGTTTAGGTCTCACAATTTCATACAGTATTATAAAAACTATGGGTGGCGAACTTAGTGCTGAAAATTCGGCTGAGGGTGCAGTATTTGCTATCCAATTACAGGCCCGAAATAGACATTAGGCATCGCTACATTATAGCCACTAGAGAAAATACATGAACCTACCCACTATCTGTGTAATCGACGACCATCAAGATATCCGCAATGCGTTGGTTGAAATGCTGCACCTAGCAGATTATGCGGCTGTTGCCTTTGCCAGCGCAGAAGATGCTTTAAAAACTCTTGACCGGAACTGGCCGGGCATCGTCATTTGCGATATTCGTATGCCCAAAATGGACGGCTTTGAGTTATTAGCAGCACTACAAACATTAGATTCAGACTTGCCTGTCATATTAATCACCGGCCATGGCGATGTACAAATGGCTCTTAGTGCTATCCGCAGCGGTGCTTATGATTTTATAGAAAAACCATTCCGTCGCGAGCATTTATTAGAAGTCGTTAGACGCGGGCTAGATAAGCGGCAGCTGGTGAGTGAAAACCGACAACTAAAAGATACTATTGCAGCTCAGTACAAGGAAAAAATTATAGGCCACTCAACTGCCATTAATGGCCTTAAAGAAAAAATTACCCGCCTGGCTAAAGCAGATGTTAATACGCTTATTTGTGGTGAAACAGGCACTGGTAAAGAATTAGCAGCGAGGAGCCTGCATGAACAAAGCGACCGAAATAAAGGCCCCTTTGTGGCAATCAACTGTGCAGCATTGCCCGAATCAATGATGGAGGCAGAGTTGTTTGGCTACGAAGCAGGCGCTTTTACTGACGCAAAAAAAGCCCGCATTGGTAAATTTGAGTACGCACACCAAGGCACCATTTTTTTAGACGAAGTGGAAAGTATTCCCTTATCATTGGCGGTAAAAATATTACGTGTATTACAAGAGCGCCAAATAGAGCGGCTAGGCTCAAACCAATCTATTAATATTGATATAAGGGTCATTGCGGCCACTAAAAGTGACCTCAAACAGCTATCTGAACAAGGTGCTTTTAGGGAGGATTTATACTATCGCCTTAACGTAGTTGAGCTGCACTTGCCGCCATTACGCCAACGGGACCAAGACATTGTGCTACTGTTTCGCTACTTTGTTAGCCAGGCTAGTAGCCGTTTTAACATTGTCGCTCCTGACTTGTCCTTGCACGTGATTGATACCTTGATGCAACATGGTTGGCCTGGAAATGTGCGTGAGCTTATTAATGTAGCCGAGCGTTTTGTGCTAACAGATACACTTATTGATCAGCGCTCCTTAGCTAACTGGCAATCTGACAGCAGCCGCAGCAGCCTGCCTAATCGTTTGGAGCACTATGAAAAGCGGCTCATTGAAGAAGCGCTGTCCCAAGCCCAAGGCTCAATTAAACGCACCTACCAAGGCTTAGGCATTGCCCGCAAAACTTTGTATGACAAGCTAGCCAAGTATGGTCTTGATCGTCACCGGTTTATGGATGATTAGGAGCTATTGAATGTTACCTAGTTCAACACTTGCGGCAGCCTAAATAAGTGTGTAGATATCTACACACTCGCCTAAATTAATGTATAGATTGCACTACACTATTGATCAATATTAAAAAATATAGCCATACGTATCAAATGGTTAATATTTGGCACAAGAGTTGCAGTTAAGAGATCAGTAGTCTAACTACAGAATCACTAATAATTGTAATAACGAGGTTCATTATGAAATTTTTTCTAAAAACTGCTTTGGCAAGCACCATGGCAGTCGCTCTTGTGTCCACTCCAGCCCAGGCTAGTGAAGTGTGTCAAGATGGCGAAATCGTCATTAAGTTTAGCCATGTAACTAATACCGACAAGCACCCTAAGGGAATCGCGGCAACCGCCTTAGCAGAGCGTGTTAATAGTGAAATGGACGGCAAGGTTTGTATGGAGGTCTATCCTAATTCAACTTTATATGATGACGGAAAAGTTCTAGAAGCCATGTTATTGGGTGACGTTCAAATGGCGGCGCCATCTTTGTCAAAATTTGAAAAGTACACCAAGCAATATCGTTTGTTTGACTTGCCTTTTATGTTTAAAAATATGGACGCCATTGATGCATTTCAATCATCAGAAACTGGCCAGGAAATGAAATCAGCCATGGTGAAGCGTGGGATTTTAGGACTTGAGTTTTGGCACAACGGTTTGAAGCAGCTATCAGCTACTGAACCCCTACTAACGCCTTCTGATGCCGCTGGCATGAAGTTTCGCGTAATGGCATCAGATGTACTTGTTGCTCAGTTTAAGGCCCTTGATGCTGTACCTCAAAAAATGGCCTTTAGTGAAGTGTATCAAGGGTTACAATCTGGCACGATTCAGGGTCAAGAAAATACTTACTCTAATATTTATGGTAAAAAATTCTTCGAAGTCCAAGATAGCGTAACAGAGTCAAACCATGGCATTTTAGATTACATGGTAGTCACTTCAACAGAATTTTGGGATGGTTTACCTAATGACATCCGTAATCAGTTAGAGACTATTTTACGTGAGGTGACTGTTTCACGTAACGCTCAATCGTTTGCAGTAAACGAAGCTAACAAAGAAGCTATTTTAGCTACAGGCAAGACCATTCACGTATTAACAGATGAGCAGCGCGCCCAATGGAAAGCGGCCATGCTACCTGTGTGGGATGAGTTTAAAGATGACGTGGGCCAAGAAAATATTGATGCGGCGCAAGCCATCAACGCTCAGTACTAATTCTATAGTAATCCACTAAAATCAGGGCCCTAATTTTTAGGGCCCTGATTTTTTTAATTTGTTGTTAGACCCCGTATTAATGGCCTTAAGGTGACATTATGAATGCGCAACCATTGCTAAAAATCAACCTAGGTGACCGTATTGAGCGTAATTTTATTGCCCTCTTGTTAGGGCTAATGACCATGATCACCTTCACCAATGTGGTGATTCGCAAGTTACAAGAAATGGACTTTTGGCGCAGTGATTGGTTTGAACCTTGGGCCGAACCTTTATCTACCTTCGGATTACAATCATTAGAAACCACCGTATTCCTTTTTGCTTGGCTAGGCATTGTTGGCACCGCTTATATGGTGCGGATCAATGCCCAATTAGGCGTCGATGTAGCACTTAACTACATGTCTCCCACTTGGCGAAAAGTGGCGACCTTATTTGCTATAAGTGCATGCATTCTCTATACCTTGTTGCTACTTAAAGGCAGCTGGGACTACTGGGCTCCCTTTGCAAACTTGCCCCCTACAGAAGGACGTATCATTCCAGAAGGGTTCAAAGCGCGTTACTTGAGCCAAGGCTATTATGAAGTCAACGACATTGTGATGCCCAACTGGGGTCAGTTTTTAAGTGACTGGTTCAATGATGGCGAAGAATACGAAAAAATTCCACGTTTTATCCCCTATTTTGCACTCCCACTTGGCATAACAATGTTGTTGTGGCGTTACCTTCGCGTTGCCAGTGACATAGTAAGAGGCAAAGCCAACATGATTATTGCAAGCCACGAAGCTGAAGACCTAGTTGATCAGGCTGCAGCACAAGCAGACAAGGATTAACGCATGGAAGCCTTATATTTATTTGTATTGGTGATTTTATTACTCTTAGTGGGCGTGCCAATTGCTGTGTCCCTAGGGTTGAGCTCTATTTTGTTTTTATTGGTTTATTCAGACAGTTCTTTAGCGTCTGTTGCGCAAACCCTATTTTCAGCCTTTGAAGGCCATTACACCTTACTTGCCATTCCATTTTTCATTCTAGCGTCTAGCTTTATGTCTACTGGGGGGGTGGCTAAACGTATCATTCGCTTATCCATCGCCTGTGTAGGCCATTTCCATGGCGGTTTAGCTATCGCTGGAGTCTTTGCCTGCATGATGTTTGCGGCCCTGTCAGGCTCATCTCCTGCCACTGTGGTTGCCATCGGTTCTATTGTCATTGCGGCTATGACAAAGGTGGGTTATAGCAAAGATTTTGCTGCAGGTGTCATTTGTAATGCTGGTACTTTAGGGATCTTAATACCACCGTCCATAGTCATGGTGGTATATGCCGCCGCCACAGACGTTTCTGTAGGGCGTATGTTCTTGGCGGGTGTCATTCCAGGCCTATTGGCCGGCACCATGCTCATGATAAGCATCTATTTTTACGCTCGCTATAAAGGTATGCCTAAGGGTCAGTGGGCCGGATGGGCCGAAGTATTTAGTGCAGCAAGAGCAGCCAGCTGGGGCTTATTTTTAGTAGTTATCATTTTAGGGGGTATTTATGGCGGTTACTTTACCCCTACAGAGGCCGCGGCGGTGGCGTCTGTGTATGCCTTTATTGTGTCGGTGTTTATTTATCGTGATATGGGCCCACTAAAAACAGCAGAAGGTAAAAATCCGTTATCACTTAGAAAGAATCCTCACGCGCTTTTTACCGCATGGTTTCATGCGGATACACGCGAAACTCTCTACAATGCTGGCCGCTTGTCTGTCACATTATTGTTCATTATTGCCAATGCCTTAATCCTAAAACACGTACTAACAGACGAACAAATTCCACAAACTATTGCTACTGCGATGTTAGCAGCAGGCTTAGGCCCGATTATGTTCTTAGTTATGGTGAATTTGATCTTATTGATTGGTGGTCAATTTATGGAGCCGTCAGGCCTCATAGTGATTGTGGCTCCGTTGGTATTCCCCATTGCCATAGAATTAGGCATAGACCCTATTCACCTTGGCATTATTATGGTGGTGAATATGGAAATTGGCATGATTACCCCTCCCGTAGGCCTTAATCTATTTGTAACATCAGGGGTGGCGGGAATGTCTGTGATGCGGGTAGTGAAGGCTGCCACACCATGGCTTGGAATCTTGTTTATATTCTTGATTATGGTAACTTACATCCCTGCCTTGTCGACGTTCTTACCCACCTATTTTATGGGCCCAGAGATTATCACTCGCTAAGCCGTTGATACTCAATTAACCATTAGGCTAGGCACCAAGGATTTCATTTCCTGGTGCCTCACTAATGAGGTGTTTGTTGGCTGTTTTGCCTCGTTAATTTTGACCAACAATAGGATCTATAGTGGCCACATTTTCTGCAACAGCGCCTGCACGACTTGCCACTCGGCTTACGTTTTTTACTGCTGGATTTACAATGGCCTGCTGTGCACCACTTTTCCCATTTATAAAAAATAATGTTGGGGCTAATGAAACCCAATTTGGCCTTCTGTTACTTTGCTTTGGGCTTGGCTCTATTGTTGCCATGCCGCTTACTGGGTTTGTAGCGGCACGCCATGGCCCTAGGTCTATGATGTTATTGGGTGGCTTTGGCCTGATCATTTTTCTTCCTACTTTAACAATGGCTGAAACGACCTTTGTACTTGGGTCTCTTCTATTCCTTTTTGGCGCATCACTTGGCACCATTGACGTGGCGATGAATATCCATGGTGTGGCTGTAGAGGCTCAAGAAGATCGCTCCTTAATGTCAAATTTTCACGCTCAATTTAGCATTGGTGGGTTGTTTGGCGCTGGGTTAATGACCTTGCTTTTATCAGTGGGCGTACCACTAGTGATGACTGCAGTCATAGGGGCTACATTAGCCCTTTTGGCGATGCTGCTAACCATCCCAAGACTTTTACATGTCAAAGTTGCAAAACAGAGCAGGTTTGTATTCCCTCACGGCATTGTTCTTTTGCTAGGGTTGCTCGCTGCCATTGCATTCTTAGTTGAAGGTGCTGTGCTAGATTGGGGCGCTTTATTGATCATCGAACGCCAATTAACGACACCACAAAGTGCTGGTGTAGGGTATATCCTATTTTCAGCTGCCATGGTGATTGCGCGTTTAACGGGGGATCGTATTGTTGCTGCTTTAGGAGAGTTATGGGTACTTATTTTGGGTGGCATTATAACGATCCTAGGGATTGCCACAACTCTAGTTGCAAATTTACCCTTAGTCGCTTTGGGTGGATTCGTACTAATCGGCTTAGGGTCTGCTAATTTAGTGCCGATATTCTTCAGTGCTGCTGGAAGGCAAGCACTGATGCCCGCTAGCCTTGCTATCGCTTCAGTAACAACAATAGCTTACGCTGGCGTTTTGGTAGGGCCAGCTATGATCGGTTTTGCAGCTGATTTAATGAGTTTGCCCATGGCGTTTTGGTTGCTTGCTTTATTGATTGCATGTGTTCCTTTTACTGCCTTTTTAGTGACTAAGCATTAGGCCGGTGTTGCTATACCTAACAGGTGATTACATCCTGCCTAAACACCTTTTTTAAAACGTACATGCTGGCCGCTACAGACGGGCCAATGCCTAATGCAAATAACACCGTTCCAAGCCCAACCGTGCCACCTAATACCCACCCAGCTGCGATCACTGACAGCTCAAGCCCACTTCGAACCCATGCAATAGGTAAGTCTGTCACTCTTTGGAGGCCAGTCATTAATCCATCTCGTGGCCCTGGCCCTAAATTCGCAATTAAGTATAGCCCACCGCCAAACCCCGTCACTAACACACCAAGTATTGCTTCGCCAAGCTGAAGCATAACGTGATCAAAGGTAGGTAAAAATGGGAGCAAGAACTCAAGCACTAAGGCAATAATCACAGCATTTAGAATTGTTCCAATGCCTGGTGTTTGCCTAAGTGGTATCCAACAAACTAAAACCACAAAACTAGTAATAAAAGTGGCAAAGCCAATACTCCACCCAGTAATGTGCATAATGCCTTGAGCTAACACTGTCCAAGGGCTAACTCCAACACCTGCAGCGACAAGCAACGCTTCTCCTACACCAAAAAGAGTAAGCCCCATTATAAGGAATAAAACAGAAACTAAAGGGGGTCTTAAGGTCAGTGCTTTTGGCGAACTCCAGAAAAGTGATGGGACTTCTTTAACTGACAAAAATTTTGGCATTAATCTCATTTTTTAATCTTTTCTCATACGTATTAAAGCGGGCACACTGTTAACCATTAAGGTCGGAGACTAGGCGTTTTATTTCTTCACTTTGTAACATTTGTTTGGCTTTGACACTACTTGGATCTTGAGCATTAGTGCTAAAAAACTTCATAAGGTTATTAAGCTCTATAGCGTGCTTGGTAGATATCCCCACTGCCTCCCCTCGCTGTTTCATGTCTTCGGCAATAGCTCTTACATCATCTACAATACCTTCTACACTAATACTGACACACTTGAGTGCCAGGGCAATATTATCAAACTCGCCTTCTAAGTCGTTACGTGTGACTTGGGTTAAGTCGCCTTCACTCATTACCCAGGCCATCCTCGTTACTTCCTGTACTGCTAGCTCTAAGGTGCTGACAGACTGATTGATGGTCTGCTCTAAGTGACCTAAATCACCCTGTGATGCCGTTTTTATTCGCGCAGTAAAGTCACCAACAGCAATAGCTCCCATAAGCAAATGAATTTGTTCGATAGCTTTTTGTTGGCTCTCTAATAGGCTATTTAAGGCATGCCCTGTTTGACCAGTCTCGTCTCTAGTAAAATCTGGATAACGAATTGAGAGATCGCCTGTGCGCTCAATTTTGCCAATAACACTAGCCAACAAATGCATGGGTTTAGTAATAATATCGGCGAAGATAAAAGCTAAAAGAGCCACCACCACTATGCCTATAGTAGCCATAGTTAACGTCGTGGTTTTTAATACGCTTGCAGTAGCAAGTGCGCCTAACTGATCAGCTTTACCTATATTACCCATGCCAGAGCGTTCAGAGGTAATATGGCCCATGCTGGCAGCAGATAACTGCATGGCCAAAATAACTACAACGTCACCTTGTACTGAAACTGGCGCAGCAATAAATGCTTCAGGGGCAGTATTGCTTGCCGATAAAGAAGTTACGTCAGACATATGATATCGGCTATGAGCTATGGTTTTTTGCACTACTTCACCAAGGCCAGAGTCTTTATATCTGCCAGAAACCAGATTAGTTTGGCAGCCTGCTTGTTGAGTAACACTGTAGAAACAGTATCCTTCTAGGTCGAGTAAAAACAAGTCATCATAGTTGTTACGTTCAATGTAACGACTAAACAGCGACTGTCCATATGGGTCTACGTCGACGATGGCCGTCTCTAAGCCTTGTTTTTCTATTAGCAGGGAAAGGCTGTCTGCTAGAGTCTCGATGTTATTTTGGATATCAATGAAGTGCTGCGTGGTTTGATTAGCGTTGATCTTCTGAAGCGTTGTTGCCTGCTTTAATGCTAGCGTATCTAATGCGTGGCTAGAGTATTGGAGACTGGTTACCCCGACGATTAGAGCTGGTATAACGCTCATGAAAAATATCAGTGCAATTAGCTTATTTTTCAAACTCATGTTTGCCTTTAGCTTGCCGCAGCGTTGAATGGGTTAACCGAATTCTATCATTTGCACTATGATGCTGCAAAAACATGCACTAACGCTCATATTTAACTTTTCCTGCTGTTTAGTTGTGGCTAACGAGTTCTAATGAGTAGCATTAGTGATGCCTTTAGGTTCTTTAGGCGACTCAATCGTATGTTTTGGCCTACATCATATTACATATTTTTATGCTCAATAAAATCACTAATAAATTTGCCAAATATTTAATGTTACTAGCGGCTCCTATAGCCGCGCAGTTACATGCTGATACCCTCAGCATTAACATAAAAAACATACTGTCTGATGAAGGAGATGTAGCTGTTCAGGTGTTTTCTAATGCTGAGCAGTACAAGGGGTCTGCTCAGCCTTTTATTGCCCTTATGCTCACAGCAGAGGCATTAAAAGGGCGCTTTACCATAGTCGATCTGCCAGCCGGTTTTTATGGCGTTCGGGTAATGCATGACCTCACTGGCAATGGCGAGTTAGACGCAAATTTTGTGAGCATGCCAAAAGAGCCCTACGGATTTTCCAACAGTGCGACACCTAATTTTGGTCCACCAAAATGGGACGCCATAAGGTTTCAACTGGATGGAAATAACCAACAAGTCATTGATCTTAACCTATAGGTTTAGTCGCTCAGCCGTTTCAGAAGGGTGTTGTGTATGCATTAAACTGTATAACTGCAGTAGCCCAGCTCTTACTGGGACTTACTAGCACTTAAAAGTGCTACCTTTCCACTTGGGTTAAGGTCTGATCGAGAGACTTTTTTATCTTCTCAATCAGTTCATCAATTTCTAATTTACTAATAATCAACGGAGGGCACATAATCATACTATCCCCTACGGCACGCATAACTAGGCCATTGGCTAAGGCATAGTCACGGCAAATACCACCAATACCCACTTCTTTAGGGTAGTTGGAGTGACTTTCTTTGTCTTGCACAAGCTCTATCGCCGCCATTAGACCAATACCACGAACTTGTCCTACTAGTGGGTGATCCACTAATTCTGCTAACCGTTGCTGTAAATAGGGCCCCGTCACATCCCGGACCTTCTCTATCATGCCTTCATTTTCAATAATACTAACATTGGCTGATGCCACCGCTGCTGCAACTGGATGACCAGAATAAGTATAACCGTGGGCAAACTCACCACTCTCGATCACAACCTTGGCTACACGCTCACTAATTAGTACGCCGCCAATAGGCATATAGCCAGAAGACAGGCCCTTGGCTATGGTCATAAGGTCGGCTTCAATGCCTAGAGTTTCAGATGCAAACCAATTACCTGTGCGCCCAAAACCTGTGATTACTTCATCTGCAATAAGCAATATATCGTATTTTTTACATAGCCTCTGAATTTCTGGCCAGTAGGTTGATGGTGGCACAATAACAGCACCAGCACCTTGCACTGGTTCACCTATAAAGGCTGCCACATTTTCTGCACCACACTCAATAATTTTTGTTTCCAACGCTTGCGCTGCACGCAAACCCAGCTCTTCCTCCGTTTCACCAGCAAAGGCTTCGTGATACCAGTGGGGCTGCATGATGTGTTCAATACCGTCAATAATTCCACCTTGGGAATGCATGCCTTTCATGCCACCTAAGCTCATAGAGGCCATTGTGCTGCCATGGTAGGCATTATCGCGCGAAATGATGATGCGCTTGCTTGGCTGACCCTTGGCTTGCCAATAATGGCGCACCATACGCACATTAGTGTCGTTAGACTCAGACCCAGAACCTGTAAAAAATACGTGGCTAATGTGCTTAGGTGCTAGCTTTTTGAGCTGTGCAGCTAACTTGATAACAGGAGGGTGGGCAGTGCCAAAAAAGCTGTTGTAGTAGGGCAGTTCGCGCATTTGCTTGGCGGCAACGTCCGCCAACTCATGACGCCCGTAACCAACATTTACACACCAAAGGCCTGCCATACCATCCAGTACTTTGCCACCTTCAGAATCGTATATATAACACCCATCAGCTCCAGTAATGATACGTGTGCCCTTTTCATGCATGGCTTTTGAATCAGTGAACGGGTGCATGTAATGCTGGCGATCTAGCTCTTGTAGGGCTTTAGTGTCGTGTTGTTTTGCGTTCATTTTATTAATTTCCTATTACACACTTAGCAGCAAGTATTCACGTTCCCATGAACTGATGACCTGCATAAAATTATCATTTTCTTTTTCTTTTACGGCTATATACGCTTTCACAAACCGGTCACCAAATATTTCTCGTAATGGCTCGCACCGATCTAGCTGAATGAGCGCCTCGGTGAGGCTACGGGGTAGTTCCCTAGTGCCTTTATCATAGGCACTGCCTTCCACAGGAGCACTAGGCTCCAGCTGTTCTTTCATCCCTAAATAGCCACATGCTAGGGTTGCTGCCATCGCTAAATAAGGATTTGCGTCAGCTCCCCCTACTCGGTTCTCGACACGAATATTAGGGCCTGTTTTTTCTGGCACTCGTAAACCCACAGTGCGGTTATCAAAACCCCAATGCACATTAACTGGTGCTGACTCGTCCTTCAAAAAGCGTCGATAGGAATTTACATTGGGGGCAAATAATGCAGTGACCGCCTTAGTGTATTTTTGTAAGCCACCGATATAGTGTTTAAGTGATTCACTAATGCCTCCATCTTCCCCCACAAAGATATTATTGCCGTGAGCGTCCAACACACTTTGATGAATGTGCATGGAACTGCCAGCCTGATTTTGTAATGGCTTAGCCATAAAGGTGGCTGATAGGTTGTGTTTGAAAGCGGCTTCTCGCAAGGTGCGCTTAAATAGGAACACTTGATCAGCAAGAGACAAGGCTTCGCCATGGCGGAAGTTAATTTCCATCTGCCCTAAACCTTCTTCATGAATGAGGGTCTCTACATCAAGATTCTGGGCTTCACAATAGTCATAAACATCTTCAAATAACGGATCAAATTCATTTACAGCATCGATACTATACGACTGCCGGCCAGTTTCGGCACGACCCGTTCTACCTACAGGTGGCTGCAGCGGCGAATCTGGGTTTAAGCTCTTTTGGGTAAGGTAAAATTCAGCCTCTGGGGCCACAATGGGCGTAAGGCCCATGTCTGCATATAACTTAAGCACCTTACGCAATATCGTTCGGGGCGCCAGATCAACCAGCTCACCGTGAATATCATAACAATCATGAATGATTTGGGCTGTTGGCTCTGTGGCCCAAGGCAATAAGTGTGCTGCATTAGGATCTGGCTTTAGGTAGACATCAATTTCAGCTGGATCGATCATACTGTAGTCGTCTAGATAATCCCCCGTAACAGTGGCGACCAAAACACCTTCTGGCAAACGAATGCCCGCGTCATCACAAAACTTAGACGCAGGCATAATTTTACCGCGGGCAATGCCTGTGAGATCGCTAACAATGCATTCAACTTCTGTTATTTTGTGTTCTTTTAGCCATGTTTTTAGGCCATTAAAGTTAGTCATAGGTCACCGACTACCTTGGCTTTGTAGGCGTTTATTACAGGCGCTAGCAAAGGCAGAAAAAATAGATTGATAGAGATCATCCTCAGTCACTTGGTACTCTGGATGCCATTGAACTGCTAAGTTAAAGCTTTGGCTATTGGGGTCTGTAAAGGCTTCAACTAGACCATCCTCAGAAATTGCTTCAACCCTTAAGCCTTTGCCAACCCTATTAACACCTTGGCCATGTAATGAGTTTACTCGTGCTTTTGGCTTACCATACAACTGTTCTAGCACGCCATCACTAGCTAAGGTAATGCTGTGGCTATGGCTATACTGTATTTCTATAGCGTCTGCTTTATTTTCCCGATGGTCATTATAATCGCCTAGCTCTTCCACATGCTGGTGTAAGCTGCCGCCATAGGCCACGTTCATTTCTTGAAAACCTCGACAAATAGCAAGTAAGGGCACCCCCCACTTTATAGCCGCAGGAATTAACGCCAATGCTAGGCTATCTCTGGCTTTATCATGTTGAGTGCCTTTACGACTGGTTTCTCCATAGTGGCATGGCTCTACATTGCTATAACCACCCGGTAATAATACGCCATGGAGGTGACCTAATAGGGCGTTTAGGTCCATATCAACTTGGTTATCACTATTAGATAAGGCTGGGATTAACACCGGTACCGCGCCCATTGCATCAACCACAGCACGAGCATATTTCTCACTCACACGGTGATAGGGGTGTAAGCCGTCTTGGTTCACTTCACACACAAGACCAATAAGAGGTTTAGACATAATTAAGCAGACGTAAGTAGTAATAAAGAAACATAGCATGAAGCCTTTAACAGTAGCATAAAGCAGTTTTAACCTTCAAGTAAAGCGTATGTTATTATGAACACTCAGACCAAACGAACGGCAGGTGAAAAAATACTTGCTAACATTTTGTTTTATATACATAAATAAATTAAAAATGAGTTTTATATGGGTATTTTTATAATTATTTTTAATAAATAATCATATTATTCCACACATTCACTATTCGAAGCTTGTCTATCCCTGCCTTTCTGCTACCATCTTACGTAGACCCCTTAATGAGAGTTTAGCCCATGTCCCATGCCATCGCATCAAGTAGCGAAGCTGAAGCATTTCTTGCCGTTCACCCAGACCTTGTGAGTGTGGATTTATTACTGCCGGATCAGCATGGTGTTTTGCGTGGCAAACGTATTCCTGCACAAGAATTACTTAAGGTTTATCAGCAGGGCCTCTATTTACCTGGCTCAGTGTTCGCCCTTGATATTAATGGCAACACTGTAGAAAGCACCGGCATTGGGTTTGATACAGGTGATTGTGACCAGCCCTGCAGGGTCATTCCGAACACCTTAGCCTTAGTGCCATGGCAAACAAAATCTATGGCACAGTGTTTGGTCACTATGGAACAAAGCCCTGGTGAAGCCTATTTCGCCAATCCACGCCACGTTTTAGATCAAATATGTGATCGCTATCAAATCCAGGGCTTAACCCCCGTAGTTGCGGTTGAACTGGAGTTTTACCTCACCGATACCAAGCGCCTTAAATCAGGCCTGTTACAACCCCCAATAGCCCCCATAACAGGCCATCGTGAGTCTGACACTCAAGTGTATGCGATAGACAATTTAGATGATTATAGCGCACTCATAGATGACATCATGATGGCTGCACAAGCGCAAAACATACCCGCATCTACAGCGGTGGCAGAATATGCCCCTGGGCAGTTTGAAATAAACCTGCAACACGTTGCAAACCCAGTATTGGCATGTGACCAAGCCATACTCCTAAAACGCATTGTCAAAAGTGTGAGCCGGCAACATGGTTTTGATGCCACTTTTATGGCTAAACCCTATGCCAACCAGGCTGGCAGTGGCATGCACATCCATATGAGCTTACTGGATGATGCCGCAACAAATGTATTTGCCTGTGATCATCAGCAACCTAATGCTGTAATGAGCCACGCCTTAGCAGGTTTGCAGGTTACCATGGCTGAAACTATGGCCCTGCTGTGCCCCAAGATTAATTCATACCGCCGCTTTCAGCCTGACTTCTTTGTGGCCATGGCACCTACATGGGGGGTAGACAACCGCACCGTTGCTTTGCGAATCCCTAACGGTTCTATGTCTGCAACACGCATTGAACACAGGGTCGCTGGTGCTGATGCCAACCCCTATTTGGCCATGGCCGCAATGCTTTCAGGTGCTCTTCATGGCATTGACAATAAGCTAATATTAGGCCCCCAAACGACGGGTAATGGGGCCGAAAAAGTAGCGCCTAGCTTGCCATTGAATTGGGCAGATGCCTACGGTATTTTAGGCAATAGTGAATTTGCTGCAAACGCCTTTGGTGCGGATTTCCTGTGGGTATACACCCAGGTTCAGCAGCAAGAATACACCGAGTTTAATCGCCATGTCAGCAGCTTAGAAATTGATTGGTATCAACGCACCCTTTAAATTGCAGGATTTTTATGAGCCAAGCACACACTCACTCTTACTACGCTGCCAGTGCTAATCAGCAGATTAAGTGCTCCACATTGCAAGGTAGCCATGCAGCCGACATATGCGTTGTAGGTGCCGGCATTACTGGGCTTAGCGCTGCGCTAAATTTGGCAGAACGAGGTTACAAAGTGACTGTTTTGGAAGCCAACTTAGTAGGTTGGGGTGCGTCTGGACGTAGTGGTGGGCAAATGATTTTTGGGTTTGGTTGCGATATGTCAGTGATCGAAAAATCTGCGGGGCAAATCGCAGCTAAAGCAATGTGGGATATGTCTGTAGAGGCCATTGATATACTGCGCCAGCGTGTAGACCAGCATCAAATTCAATGTGACCTCCAGCAAGGCCACCTGCATGCTGCAATAAAACCAAGGCAAATGCGGGAACTTGAAGAATGGCAGGGCTCTTTAGAACAACAGTATGGCTATGCCAGCTTAAGCCTTTGGAATAAACAGCAAGTGCAGTCAAAAATGGCAAGTGAGCGTTACATAGGTGGACTATATGATGCTAACTCAGGTCATATTCACCCCCTCAACTACACCTTAGGCTTAGCTAAAGCGGCATTGGATGCAGGCGTTACCATTTACACAGCTTCTGCCGTCACTAAGGTAACCAGAAAATCTAAGGCCAATATTTGCCATACTATACAGGGGCAAGTTACTGCTGAGCAGGTGCTTTTTTGTGGTAACGCCTATATGGGCAAGTTGGTGCCTGAAATTAGCAACACAATAATGCCAGTTGGCACATACATTGGTGCGACAGAACCGCTTGGAAAGGCACGGGCTGAGGCCTTGATAAACAATAACATGGCTGTTGCTGACATTAATTTTGTTTTGGATTATTTCCGCATGTCTGCTGACTATCGGATGCTATTTGGTGGCCGAGTTAGCTACTCCACTTTAGCGCCCCCAAACCTAGCAAACTCTATGCGTCAGCGTATGTTAGGGGTGTTCCCACAGTTAGCAGACGTTACCATGGCCTATTCTTGGGGTGGTAACGTTGCCATTACCATGAACCGTGGGCCTCACTTTGGTCGCCTGGGCAAAGACTTATATTTTGCTCAAGGTTTTTCTGGCCATGGTATTGCTGCAACAGGTTTAGCTGGGAAGCTGCTAGCTGAAGCGGTGGCAGGACAAACTGAACGGTTTGATCTGTTTGATAAAATTAGCCACTTGCCTTTTCCCGGTGGTACATTATTTAAGACCCCAGCCCTTGTTTTGGCTATGGCTTGGTACCGTTTACGGGATATGCTTTAGTAACCGATGGGTTGGGTTTAATTAGTGAGATACGATACCATTGTTGGCACTAACAACTTTAGCTGTTACCTCGCCTAGGTTACGAAAACGGTGCGGAAGGTGGGTGTGAAAAAAGTAACCGTCTCCAGTAACTAATTGATAAACTTTCTGATCTACAGTGAGCTCAATTTCACCTTGCACAACAATGCCAGCTTCCTCACCATCGTACTTGATCATATCTTCACCCGTATCAGCGCCAGGCGGATACGTTTCGCTGAGCATAGAAATGTTGCGATCTGCAACGCTGTGGCCAATAAGCTTTATAGCTACCCCCTGGGCGCTCATATCTGCTTGTTCACCCGCCTTGAAAACAACTTGATTACTCATGACTAGGTCGGTGGTGAAAAACTCTTCCACCCCCATAGGGAAACCTTTGAGCACCTTAAGCAGAGAGCTAAAAGAAGGGCTCACGGTATTTTTTTCAATCATAGAAATAGTGCTATTAGTCACCCCTGCACGCTTAGCCAACTCGCGTTGCGAAAGCCCTAGGCGCTTACGAATGGTTTTTAATCTGACACCTAAATCCAAGGCTCTTCCTCCATATACTTGTGTGATCTAACTTGCCACTAAGGGAATACGTACACTAACCTTTACACCTTTATTAACTGAAGTACTGATATCAAGGGTACCACCCAAAGAACGCGCACGCTCATCCACTCCAGACAAACCAAAACCCCACTTATTCTTTTGTTGGTCAAAGCCAATACCATTATCTTTGACCCTAATCACCATGTGTTGTTCATACACCGCTAAATGCACTTTCAATTTAGTTATTCGCTTAGCGTGTTTCACTGCATTGTTGACTAATTCTTGCACTATGCGATAGCTTGCAATGGTATATATTTCCTCCATACCATTTACCGAATCATCAATATTAAGGTCTAGTTCAATATGTTGCTCATCAAGATGGAAGGCTAGAATGCACTGCTCAACGGCTACCTTTAAGCCAAACATGTCTAATGCCTCTGGTCTTAGCCGTTGAATCATATCACGCATGGTCTCATACAGCGCATCTGCTTGAGAGGTAATGTCTTGGGCGTAGGTTGCCACCTCGTTTATGCTTTTTGCATGTTCTAGTATATGGGCGTTAATTTTAATGGCGGTGAGGGTTTGGCCAAACTCATCATGTAGTTCCCTAGCAATGTGAAGAATTTGGTCCTCTTGCACTCGGATCAGCTGTTGTGCCAAACTTGTATTTTCGTTACTCTTTTTCTGAAGTTCTTTGGTTCGTTCTACGACCATGCGTTCTAAAGTAGCGTGCTGCTGATTCAGCTCTACCAACGCATCATCCCGTTGTAGTTTAAGACCGTATTCCTGATTTAGCCTACGATAGTAGGCACCAAAAGCAATACACATCGCTAACAACACAACTCCCATAAATTTTAAATGGTGAGCATATAGCCCTGCAGGTTGCTGTATCGAAAGGGTAAAAGGCTGCCCCAAGTGGTCTAAACTGCGTTCTTTAAGAAAGATATCAGTCTCAAACACGGGCAAATAAATTACTTGTGGCAATATTTCATCTGCCGCTAATTGCCGCTCCTCACCATAAAGTAACTGAACTGTTGCGCCTGGTAAAATATCAGCCACGGGCGCCAGCATAGTATCTGTTTTTATGATCAACATTACGGCCAAGCCACCGTTTAAATACCCTAACGCCGTCATCTCGTCTGTGGTGTCTAATACCTTGATTAAGCTGTAACCACGCCCACCCTCTCTCAGCTTGTAAGGCTGAGAAGCAGCTGGATCGCCCGAGACCAAGGATGACAAAAGGGGCTCTCGCATATTACGTGCAGACATCATGTCAAAACCCATGAGGCTTTTAACTGATTCAAGATAGGGGTCTATAAAAAAAATAGGGAAGTGCATGGGCACCCCATTGACCAGATTCGCAGCTTTACCTGAGGGGTTCTTTTTAGAGACATAGCGTGTCACTTTGTAACCTGGATAACCCAAGCCACGCATCTGCACTTCGTGTTTAGTTTTATTCGCTGGGTCGACGCTAACTAGTGCTTCAAACATATAAATATGTGGGTAAGTATCACGCATGTGCTTAGTAAAGTTACGTGCTGGATCCAAGTTATTGGGCCCCACGCTGGCGAGTATGCTTCCAAACCCAGCCAAAGCCGCATCATTGATTAGAAGCTGCTCGTTGATGTTATACATCGCGTCATTTGAGGCAATATCAAAAGTTATTCGCTGGCTATTAATCACCCAGGCAACGATTGTGGCCATCACCAACACTAGGCTTAAGAGCCATAGCAACAGACGCATTAGAGTCGACGGAAGTAATAAATAATCCAATTGACTAATTTTTTTCACCAATAAATCCTTGTGTCTAAAAATCGTTTTATTTTGCCAGTGTGCGCCAGCTACTCAACAAACTATTGATAGCTATGTGGTGAGCAGTTTTACCCAGTTACACATGCCAAGTTCCATTGTTTACTGCATCCCTTTTATGCCACTTTAGGTTTTGTAAAAAACACCTTCAATGCCATCACTATTCCAACGAGTATAATCAAAATAGTAAGGTACGATAATGTCAATTTTAACGAATTAATGCCAGATCCATATGACACTATTAGCTCAGATATTAGGCCTGAGTTTAGATAGGTTTCCAGCATCAATAGCTCAAGGTAATTCTCTGCCCAATCGGCAAACATACATAGAATAGGAACGGTGAAGAATAAACGCTTGTTACTAAAAAGCAGTAAAGTCCAAGATACGTACATTAAGGTATAAATAAAAGCAAAAATCACGTCCCAGATTTTCAGGAACTGGCTATAACAAAGAAGCTGCCCTTTTGTTCTGGATTCAAAGAAATTTTCAACCATTTCTTGAGTATAAAAAAAAGAAAGCCCTAATGAATTTGACCCAACATCTAGCCTGTAGCAGCGACTAACATCGCCTAGAATAAATGTTGCATAAAAAACCATCGCAAACGTAGATCCGAAAGCAAAACATAGGGCCCTGTAATTATTCAGATATTTAATTATTTTAATCACGTTTTATCTATTGATTGTTTTTAGCAGTTAATCCAGAGGTGAAATTGGGTCACGTGAAATGCACACTCACAGTCATAATAGTCTATTTAAGTAAAACTATTCCACAGTCACTGATTTGGCTAAATTACGCGGCTGGTCTACGTCAGTACCCTTAATAATAGCCACGTGGTAAGACAGCAGTTGCATAGGAATAGCATAGACAATTGGCGCCAGTAGTTCATGCACTTCTGGCACAACAATGACATGGGTTGCGTCGTCTTGAGCCATCTTAGCGTGAACGTCAGCAAAAACAAACAGTTCCCCTCCACGGGCACGCACCTCCTGCATGTTAGCTTTAAGCTTATCGAGCATGTCATCTTTAGGCGCAACCACAACAACTGGCATATTTGCATCAACAAGGGCCAGAGGTCCATGTTTGAGCTCACCAGCAGGATAGGCCTCAGCATGAATATAGGAGATTTCTTTTAGCTTTAGAGCCCCTTCTGAGGCGATTGGGAACATGCTGCCTCGACCAAGGAATAATGTATGGTGTTTATCCGCGAACCGTTGGGCTAATACTTCAATATCTGGTTCCATTTGTAAACATTGTTGCAGCACCCTAGGCAGGGTCTCCATGGCATAGATAATAGGCTGGATATCTATGTCGCAACGCTGCTTAGCTAATAACAAAGTAAGGTGCAGTAAGGTAATTAGCTGAGTGGTAAACGCTTTAGTAGAAGCGACACTGATCTCTGGCCCAGCTTGTGTTAACAGCACCATGTCTGATTCACGCACTAGACTACTTGATGCCACATTACAAATTGCTAGGCTAGCGGCCAGTTTGGTTTTGTCGATGTGCCGCAGAGCAGCCAGACTGTCTGCTGTTTCGCCAGACTGAGACAAGGTGATGAGCAGTGTGTCTTCGGGAACTACAGCCTGACGGTAACGATATTCGCTAGCCACTTCTATTTGACAGGCCAGGCCAGCTAAACTTTCGATCCAATATTTTGCGACCATGCCTGCAAGGTAACTAGTGCCACATGCAATGATTTGTACATTTTTAGCCTTTGACAAGGCTTCAATGGCACTGTCATCGAGAACATTTTGCAGCTGGCCGGCAATAATTTGCTGGGAAATGAGATTGGCCACCACTTTAGGTTGCTCATTAATCTCTTTTAGCATGTAGTGCTTATAAGCCCCTTTGTCGCTACTTTCTTCCTTATGTTCATACCTGTGGCTTGGCCGCTCTACAGTTGCACCACTGCCGTCAGTAACCGTAACTTGGGTACAACTAATTTCAGCGATATCACCGTCTTCTAAAAACATAAAGTTGTCGGTCACTTGCAACAACGCTAGTTGATCAGACGCGATGTAATTTTCATCGCTGCCAAGGCCTATTACTAGTGGGCTACCTTTGCGTGCGGCTAACAACAAACCTGGCTGGGTTTCATCTACCACCCCTAGCGCATAAGCACCCTCACATTGGCCTGCAGCATCGCGCACTGCTTCTGTAAGGGACATTCCCTGCTTGCGGTTACGGTGAATTAAGTGAGCAATAACTTCAGTGTCGGTATCACTTTCAAAGCCATACCCTGTGGCTAGTAGGTCGGTTTTAATCGACTCAAAGTTATCAATAATGCCATTGTGAACAACCGCTAAACTACTGTGAGACCAATGGGGGTGAGCGTTAATTTCATTAGGAATGCCATGAGTTGCCCAGCGTGTGTGGGCAATGCCTAAGTTACCTTTCAATGGTTCCGCTGTTAGGGCAGAATCTAAGCTTGCCACCTTGCCCACGCGGCGAGTGCGCTGCAACCCCTGATCACTCAAAATAGCAACGCCAGAAGAATCGTAGCCACGGTACTCTAAACGCTTTAGGCCTTCTACTAAAATGGTACTGATATTTCGCTGAGCGATTGCGCCCACTATTCCGCACATGGCTGTTCTTCCTTGGTTAAGTTTTTACTGGTTTAGCCCAGCTGGCTAAATTGCGCTGCTTGCCACGAGCGATGGCTAGGTTGTCATCGGGGATGTCTTTAGTAATGGTAGAGCCCGCACCAACAGTTGCGCCAGCGCCAATATTCACAGGCGCAACGATTGAACTATTTGAGCCAATAAAGGCCCCATTAGCAATGTTAGTTTTAAATTTATTCACCCCATCATAATTACAGGTGATGGTTCCCGCACCAATATTTACGTTCTCACCCACAGTCGCATCACCAAGGTAGGTGAAGTGATTAGCCTTAGAACCTTTGCCCAGGGTAGTCTTTTTGGTCTCAACAAAATTTCCCACCTTACTATTGTCATGCATTATGGTGCCCGGCCTAAGTCGTGCAAAAGGCCCAATACTACAGTGTTCTGCAACTTGAGCTTGATCAATGACGCTATTTGCTAAAATCTGCGTGCCAGCGCCAATGTGAGCGTCTTTAATGTGGCAGTTGGGGCCAATATGCACGCTATCACCTAGGTACACCTGTCCTTCCATGATGACATTAATGTCGATGTATATGTCTTTGCCTGCACAGAGCTCACCACGCAAATCGAATCGTGTGGGGTCTGCTAATTGCACACCATCGCGCAATAATTGATTAGCTTGCTGCTGCTGATACCAGCGCTCCAACTGGGCTAACTGAAGCCGGTCATTGACACCTTGGGTTTGTTGTGGGAAGTCGGGCTGCAGGTGACTGATACCGATGTCATCAGCAACCGCCATCGCAACAATATCTGTAAGGTATATTTCGCCTTGGGCATTATTACTTTTGATGCGTGGTAACCAGCCATTCAACAAGCTTGCCTTAGCTGCCAAAATACCAGTATTGATCTCTTTTATTTGTAACTGCTCAGCATTGGCGTCTTTGTGCTCCACAATAGCTTGGATATGGCCTTTACTATTACGCACTATACGTCCATAACCAGCGGCGTCATCTAGTGTCACTGTTAGGATGGCTAAGTCACCTTGAGTGGCTTGCAGAACTAGCTGCTGCATTAGAGCCGCAGGTACCAAAGGCACATCCCCATACAACACGAGTACTATGGCATTATTATTCACCTGAGGCATCGCTTGCGCCACTGCATGGCCAGTGCCTAGTTGCTCAACCTGGGTTACACAGCGTGCACCAAGAGGCTTAACAACCGATTCTACTTCGTCTGCACCATGGCCTACAATAACGTGGGTGCATATAGGCTGAAGCATTTGCGCCTGGTTAATGGCATGCACCAGCATTGGTTTGCCTGCCAATTGATGGAGCACTTTGGGTCTATCAGAACACATTCGAGTGCCTTTGCCTGCAGCGAGAATAATGACTTCTAACGACATTAACGATCCTTGTGTAACTGTAATAAATTGTAGGCTCTAGTTTAGACGTTTTATGTGATTAAAGTTCATCAAAGTTTAATTTATTGTAATGAACACGTCTTCGCACAATAGTCGCTTTATGGATACCAAAATCCAACAGGCTATTTATAGGCACAAAAAAGGCAGCCTAGGCTGCCTTTTGGATGGTTCACTATAAACGACTTACTTGCCCAGTTTCTGACGAATCTGACGCAAAGTACGTAATTGAGCCGCAGCTTCTGCCAATTGGCCAGCTGCACGTGAGTATTCAAACTCAGACGTTTTGTCAGCCATAGCCTGCTCGGCATGGCGACTAGCTTCTTCTGCAGCAGCTTCATCTAAATCTGCTGCACGCAGTGCTGTATCAGCCAACAAGATAACCTTGTGTGGCTGAACTTCCAAAAAACCACCTGACACATAAAATACGTCTTCTTCACCAGACTCCATGCGCATGTGCACTGGACCTGGCTTAACTTCACTTAGTAACGGTGTGTGGCCCGGAGAAATACCGAGTTCACCCAACGAACCTGTAAGCGAAATAAACTGTACCTTACCTGAAAAGACGGACTCTTCTGCACTAACGATGTCACAATGTACACTGGTAGCCATATGATTATCCTCTTAAGCAGGGCTTATATTATCAAATTCAGCCAATAATATTAAGCCCAAACAATTACATGCTCTTGGCTTTTTCTACTACTTCTTCAATGCCGCCAACCATATAGAAGGCTTGCTCTGGAAGATCATCGTATTCACCAGCCAAAATGCCCTTAAAGGCAGCAATGGTATCTTTAAGTGATACGTATTTACCAGAGGCTCCAGTAAATACTTCAGCAACAAAGAATGGCTGAGACAAGAAACGCTGGATCTTACGAGCACGCGTTACTGCTTGCTTGTCTTCATCAGAAAGCTCATCCATACCTAAGATCGCAATAATGTCTTTAAGCTCTTTGTACCGCTGAAGTATGCCCTGAACGCCACGAGCAATGTCGTAGTGCTCTTGGCCGATCACTAGTGGATCTAGCTGACGTGAACTTGAATCTAGCGGATCGATAGCTGGGTAAATACCCAATTCTGCAATCTGACGAGACAATACCACGGTAGCATCCAAGTGAGAGAACGTAGTTGCTGGAGACGGGTCAGTCAAGTCATCAGCAGGTACGTATACCGCTTGAATAGAAGTGATCGAGCCAGTCTTAGTGGAGGTGATACGCTCCTGCAACACACCCATTTCAGAGGCTAGTGTTGGCTGGTAACCTACTGCAGAGGGCATACGACCCAATAATGCAGATACTTCAGTTCCCGCCAATGTATAACGGTATATGTTATCAACAAACAACAACACATCACGGCCTTCGTCACGGAACTGCTCAGCCATAGTAAGGCCAGTTAGGGCCACACGTAGACGGTTTCCTGGGGGCTCATTCATTTGGCCATATACTAGAGAAACTTTGTCTAATACATTGGACTCTTTCATCTCGTAGTAAAAATCGTTGCCTTCACGAGTACGCTCTCCAACACCTGCAAACACAGAATAACCACTGTGCTCAATAGCGATGTTACGGATAAGCTCCATCATGTTTACGGTTTTGCCTACACCGGCACCACCAAATAGTCCAACCTTACCGCCTTTGGCGAAAGGACAAACTAAGTCGATTACTTTAATGCCTGTCTCTAGCAACTCATTACTAGCTGACTGCTCAGCGTAAGACGGGGCCTTACGATGAATTGGCATACGAATTTCTTCACCAATAGGTCCACACTGGTCGATTGGGTTACCCAATACATCCATAATGCGGCCAAGAGTGGCTGTTCCCACAGGTACTTTAATGGCGCCACCGGTGTTAGATACGTCTAGACCACGGCTTAGACCTTCGGTCTGGCCCATGGCGATAGTGCGTACTACGCCGTCACCTAACTGCTGCTGAACTTCTAAGGTGGTTCCCTTAGTGTCTACAGTTAGTGCGTCATATACTTTTGGCACAGAATCACGTGGAAATTCCACGTCGATTACAGCACCGATAATCTGTACGATACGTCCGCTACTCATAATTTTATCCTCTATCGAAAACTAATGCTTATTACTCAGGTTAAACGGCTGCCGCGCCACTCACAATCTCAGAAATTTCCTGAGTAATTGCAGATTGACGGGCCTTGTTGTATATCATCTGAAGGTCATCAATCAGATCACCCGCGTTATCGGTGGCGCTTTTCATAGCGATCATCCGCGCGGCCTGCTCACAAGCGTTATT
>OLHR01000131.1_pt1 | contig 28032 bp, 19 predicted proteins | sample 1609291 | NCBI WGS metagenome assembly OLHR01 (sample SAMN05416707, study PRJEB24817) | seawater metagenome | isolation source: Sea water | place: Canada:Atlantic | collected 2013-07 | reverse complement strand
GTGGAGCGGCCCGATTCGTCGCCCCCGCGCCAGGAAGCCCCCGCCTTGTGGTCGGCACGATGATCGACCAGTTGCAGCGAAGTTCCGCCGCCATCGGGAGTGGTCGGCCAACGCCCGCCGTCGACGTACGAGACTTCATCGACTACGACCTGCGCCGCATTGCGAAGCTCGATCCGCTCGCCGGAATTAGAAAGACTTCCCGCGTAATCGCCCAAGACCTGCATTGGATCGAGCCCGGAGCGCCCGGTGAGAAGGCTGGCCCGGTTTTCGGCAATGACGAGGAAGCCACCCGCCGGGATGCTGCTCCCCATTGGAAAGGTGAATTCGAGGCCATCGCGTAACTCCCAGCCGCTGAGATCGACGGCATCCGAACCGAAGTTCGCCACTTCGATGAATTCTCCTTCGCCCTTGAGTGGATGATAGTGCACTTCATTGATGACGATTTCCCGCCGGTGAGGAGCGGAGTTTGGCAAGCCGGGCGTGGGATTTACCAACTCTATCCAGCGGGTCAGCCCCCCCCGTGAATGCCCGGTCTCCTGGGCCCCCAACTTCCGCGCCGCGATCACTTGCAAGCCATCGGGTGCGCGGAGAAAAATCTCATCGCCCATTTCATCGAAGACAAAACCGAGGACTCCGGCCGGGAAGGCCAGATAAGCTCCCGGAGCGAGGATCGTCCCGGGGGGAATGATAAAGCCAGGAAGATCCCGTTCATTTGAAATGAAGGAGCCGGAGAGGTCCGCCGGATCGGGGCCTGAATTGTAAAATTCCACGAAGTCATCCTCCAGTGGATCGCTCGCCGAGAGGACTTCGCTGATGATCACGGATGCCAGTGGCGAGGTGGCGGATCGACTCGACCGGGCGAACCACCGGCATTACGACTCGCGGACCAGGCCTCCGCTTTCGATTCGCCGAAGGAAGGCCTCGCCAGAACCAGCGAATGTCCAGCTCCATCGGCGGCGAAGGGCCACGGTGACTCGTCGCGGTATTCGGTTTCGAGGACAATCCCTCCCGAAGCCTTGCGAATGCGCACCAGACCGTTCTTGTTGGAGAGCTCGCCCCGCCAAGGGCCCAGGACCGGGACGTCCACCTCGGAATAGGAAGCGGGATCAGCTGCGATGATCAGGAATTCGCCTCCACCGAGTCGCACGCCCTCGGGAATCTCGAAATCCACTTCGCCCCGTAGTTTCCACCCCGAGAGATCGACGCTGATGGGGCTGGAATTGCACAACTCGATGAACTCCATCTTCCACGAAATTTCCTCAGGGCCCGACGGATGATAGTGGATTTCCGAAAGCACCACGCTGGTCCGACGGGTGCAGGGTCCGGTGAAGGTTTGGGCCTGAAGTTCGCCCGACAGGAAGGTCGCGATCAAGATCGCGAACCTCACCCACCGACGTCGGGAATGATTTTGGGAAGAGGGAGGGATCATCGGCAGGTCGCGGAAGTTGGAGAGATGAAAATCCCCACTGCGCGCCTTGGCGGAGTGGGGATGAAACAGATCGGGCTACCTGCGGCGGCGGAGCAGGAGCAAGCCAGCGGCCAGACCTGAAAGGAGCGCACTGCCAGGCTCGGGAACGGCAGCCTGGAAGCGGATGTAATCGACCTCAAAGTTCTTCGCGGCAGCGTTCCCGACTGGATCGAGGCGCATTGCGGTGAACGGAGCGCTGTTGAGAGTCGGAGCGCCGGTGAGATCGACATTGAGAACCTGCCAATTGTCCGCTTCTCCGGTAAGGGTGAAATTGTAGGTATCTCCTGCGAAGGCCCCTCCGCCCATGACCGTTTTGGTCCCAAGCGGCCCCACGCCAAGGTTCTGGGTGCTGTTGTTGAAGAAAAGGATGGTTCCATTAGCGTCGTAAGGTGCGCTGGTCGTTCCGGCGTCTTGCGGATTGCCGCTCAGCTGGCGGAAGCGGATCGTGAAATTCGTCCAGCTTTCGCCCGCAGCAAAGGCGATCGCGCCACCGCTCCGAACGATTTGCGGATCGATATTAACATCGGTCGAAGTTAAGACGCCCGGTCCGCCACCTATGGCGCTGGCTTGCCCGAAGCCCGTCACGGCGGCATTGGCGGGTGCCGTTGAACCGGCCCAGCCTTCGGTGTCGCCGGCGGTTTCGAATTCAAAGGCCACCAGAACGGCGGCGGCGGGTTGGATGAGAAGAACGGCGGAAGCCGTAGCTCCGAGAGTGAATAGATTGGTATTCATGGTTTTGACTGGGTTGCTTCCGCTCGCGAGGAATCAACTTACAAGAGAGTTGATACCATTTTCCTAACTCAACACGAAACCTTTCTTGTGGAAGAGGTGGAAAACATCTGCTTTTCGGATCGACTCCCGGATATTGCCCGGCCACGTCTGCGTTCCGCTCGATCCCACGGAGTGATACCACGCCTTTCTTGGCGAATTTTTCTCCTTCCCGCTTTTCGTGCGGTCCCGCCTTGGCGTGCCGCTTTTCCTTGTTCATCGCAAGATGGCGTGGCTCCGCCAGTTCGACGATCAGATCCCGCCCGGGTAGGGGAACACATGGGGCAGGCCCGAAAATCGGTGAGCTTGATGCCCGATTTGACGAAGCTGTCGAGCTTGGGCGTGATGGCAGTCTTGCTGCCGTTGAAGCCGGTGTCGGCATAACCGAGATCGTCAGCAACGATGATGAGGATGTTGGGCTTTTTGGGGGCTGCGGATTCTGCGGTGAAGGTGAAGCTCGAGAGGCTGAATGCGAGCAAGAGAGAAATTCTCATGGCTTGGATTGGAAGAGAGGGTTTCCCCGGGCGGCGGCGCGGTGGGCCTTTTTGGTGTCGAGGATTCGACCGGGGTCTCCTTGTTCTTTGAGTTGTTGGTCGAGAATCCTGGAGAGCTTGTTCTTGATTTCGGAGTGTGCGGGATTGTCGGCGAGGTTGGTCATTTCGAAATAATCTTCGGCGGTGTGGTAGAGTTCCTCGGCGGGGCGTTTCATGAACCGGTTGATGAGTTTTTCGTGGTGCGGATTTGAGAAGGACGAGAAGACCCAGGTCGCCCAGTAGGGATTGTGCTCGTTACGGCCCATGAGGTGCTTTTCGATGTAGAGGCTTTCGGGGGCAAGATTGCGAATGTAGCGCCAATTGCCATTGGTGACGGAGCGGATGGGGTAGGACGGGCCTTCGGGGTAGTTGTTGTGCATGCCGAAGGCGTGTTCGCGATGATTGGCGTGCTCGCCATAAAGGACGGCGGCGAAGCTGGTGCCGTCGAATTTTTCGGGTGCTGGTTCGGAACCGGCGAGGTCAATGAGGGTGGGGAGAACGTCGGCGTATTGCACGATGGCTTTGGTGCGGGCCGGAGCGATTTTTCCGGGCCAGCGGGCGACGAGGGAGGTGTGGAGACCGTTGTCCCAATTGGTCCATTTACAGCCGGGGAACTGCGCTCCCTGCTCGCTGGTGAAGAGGACGAGGGTGTCGTCGGCTAGACTGGTTTCGTCGAGGAGGGCGAGGAGTTCTCCGATCTGGGAATCCATGTAGGTGATTTCGGCAAGGTAGTCTGCGAATTGCTTCCGGGTCATCGGGGTGTCGGCCAAGTAAGGAGGAAGTTTGATTTTCTTGGGCAGGTAGACGGAAGCATCACCCATGACCCATGGGGCGTGAGGCTCGGTGAGCGCAACAACGAGGCAGAAAGGTTGTTCCGGATTACTTGTGATGAACTTCTTGGTGCCAGTGAGATCGTGGGAATTGGTGGGATTCCGGACACAGGAGGGATCGAATCCGGGAACGTGTTCGAAGGGGAAGACTGACTTCGGTTTGACGTGGACTTTTCCGGTGAGTCCGACGCGGTAGCCGAGAGGGCCGAGGTAGTGAGGAATACTCTTGGTATCGGGGCGGCAGGTGCCGTGGTTCCAGGCGCAACCGTTGCGATGGGGGAAGCGACCGGTGTAAAGCTCGGAGCGGCAGGGCGAGCACATCGCCATGCCGAGGTAGGCCCGGTCAAAGACGAGGGATTGTTTTGCGAAGGCGTCGAGGTGGGGTGTTTTGGCGTTCTGACCGCCATTGAGAGGAAGGTCGCTGAAGGTGCAGTCGTCGGCGATGATGATGAGAATATTTGGATTCTTTGCCGCGGCGAGGGGTAGGGCGAGGAAGAGGAAGAGTGAGAGGATGATTTTGAGCATAAGATGAGGGTGCTTCGGTTGGAGCGGCAGGTTGGAGGTAATCGTTAATTATGGTCTTACGGAAGACAGAAGTGGAGGAGGCGAAGCTGTTCGATTGGCGGAGGCGCTAATGTCACCCTTGTCAAAAAAGGCAGCATGCAACTCGTTTTCTTTCTCCTCGTAAGGGGTCCAATCGATGAGGACTTTTTTGGGGTGATCGAGGAGTTTGAGATCTTCGATGATAGCCTCGCCGGGTCCGCTGGTGATATCGAGGCGGAGTTTCTCTTCCAGTCTGCGTCAATAACCACCCCGTTGTTGCATTTGATCGTTACACGGCTCAGATCATCATCCCCTTTGTCTGTGATCCTAACTTTCCCAACATCTATCTTTACTGTTGTAATATTATCACATCCGGCAAGAACAGAGAGAAGCGGGAATATCATCAGCAACGAGAGAAGGTCACGATTTATGCTACCTCCCTAGCACAATGACGCGGACGGGCAAAGCCAAATCACCCCGCAACCTGTTTTCGGCACCCTGATCCGGGCTGTGAAGGTTGCAGAGTAATTGGAGCTTGTGCACCAGCATCGAATCCTGCAGGGTAAAGAATATATATGATTTTCAGGCTCTTACAAAAGCTCCTTCGGAGCCCTTGGTGTATCCTTCCCCTCTGTTGCCTGTTACCAAGTTGTGCATTTGACGATGCGATTACCGGCCTTCCCTATGGGTCAGCAAAATAGGTAATGAAAGGAAGAGAGCTGCCAGAGGATTTGAAAGACGCAGTTTGCTGCCTTAAATGCAGGAAGGTTGGAGTTGACTCGGTCAGAAAAAAACTTCCGGGTGTTCCTAAGAACTATGACAGATGCCAAATCTGTAAATCCTACGCTTATAGATATGGTGATATTTGGACGTCTCCGTTCCTCTTTGTGTTCGCTACTGTCTTGGTGTCATGGTCTATGCAGGCCTCATACGGGGACTTTGAGTACCCGGTAAGGACTAATTTAGTCTGGACCTTGATTATGTGTGGAGTTTACCTAAATAATGTGAGTAAAAAGAAAAAGGTCAGACGGCTACTTGAAGATCATATGCGTAAAAATATCCTTGATGGGGAACAGTCATAGTTAGCGTGACAAGAACGCTCTCATTTCCTTTAACTGCTAGGAATTTGCTTTTGGCGGGAGGGCCTTGAAGCTGGCTTTGGGCCGGAGGGGGCGAAAGGGGGTTGGTTCCAGCGAACGTGAAGCGTGCTCACGTAGTGAGGAACGAACGGAGTTGATCACCGCGCCTGGATCTACGCTTCATTTAGTTCAGATTTCAATAGCTCATTCTCTTTCTTGAGCAGATGTAGCGCATTGCATACAAAGAAAAAACACATAGGCATAAATGCGATGAAAGTGATAGGAAGACTAGGCATGGCATTGCTTCCCCTTTCTGCATGCCTCAATAGTGCAAAGGCGTGCTCAGCCAAGGTCAACGCCGACAAAACGCATGAAAACATGAACGGAGTCCATATGGCTACGCATTGCTTCATCTTTAATTTAGGTGGTTTATCCATATGATTGTTTCTGTAGATCGTATAGTAACTGCTAGGATTTTGACTGCTAGGATTTTGACTGCTAGGATTTTCTTTTGGCGGGAGGGCCTTGAAGGCGCCTTTGGACCGGAGCGGAGGGGGCGAAAGGGGGTTGTTTGTAAGGTCTGAGGCTTGCTAGAGTAATTAATCCAGTGAAAATGAAATTCGTTGTTTCAAAATTCCTTTCCAGCGCGTTCATCGCGATCGCGGCAGGGTCTTTCTGTGTCGGGCAATCAGGAGCCGCTGCAGAAAACATGTTGTCGAAAAGCGACACTTCGGAGTCCGAGTTCGACCCCACCGTCCTGAAGGACAAGGCGATGAAGATCATGGAGAAGCATTGCTATTCTTGCCATGGTGTTGACAAACAGAAGGGTGATATCCGCTTGGATCAGCTTGATACCATCGATCCTGTCGATTTGAAAACGCTCTACAGCGATGCAAATGAAGCGGTGCTTTTCGAAGACATGCCCCCTGAGGATGAGAAACAGCCGACCAAGGCCGAACGAAAAATCCTCATCAAATGGCTTGAGAGCCAGGTGACGGGCGATGCGGCGAAAGCTTTGGCCGAAAAACTCAGGCGCTCCGAATACGGGAACGTCGTCAAACATGAAGAACTATTTTCTGGAAAGCATGCCGACCTTCCCGGGTTCACCGCAGACCGCCGTTGGCTGGTGAGCGAATTTATTTTCAGTGAAAAAGTGAACCGCCTGCTTGACTACGAACCTAGGAGGGAAATTTACGGCAACAATTACACGGTCGCAGGCGATAGCGGCATCCATTGGAGCCCGAAGACCGAGCATGGCAACAAATTCCGTCGAACGATCACCAATCCCTACCTCCTGCCTGAGAAGGTCGGCGTTCGCTACTTCGGCAATGATGCGTTGACGACCGGTCACCTGCTGACGATGGTGGGCAACGCCAAGCGGATCGCCGGACACATGGCGTCCGCGTCGGTGATGAAGGCGCACTACCCGGCGATGTATGCCTTGATGCAGGACGAGCTGCAGCACCGGGAAATACTGCGGTCACGCAAAGACTTCCTGGCCACCGACACATACATGGATCGCCTGCTTCAGGAGATTTATGGCGACAAGCATGAGGCGCTTTTGCCCAAGCTTGAGCGTGTTGATATCCCTTTCCCAGGCATGCGCAAAAGAAAGTTTCCTGGGCAGAAAACCTATCGTATTCTACGCCCCGAGTTCCTCAACTCACAGGACAAACAAGACCTCGACGCGGTGCTCCGAAGCATTGTGACTCACAAGAAATCCCCACACGAAGTCTCGGAGGATACGACCAAGGTGATGAAGGATGACAAGGGCTCGCCCTGGATGCCTTACTTGGATGACCAGCGCGCAGACTATGAAAAGATCATCCTGCTAGCCGAAGGCGACTGGGTCAGGCAAGGCGTCTCCGCTTATCGTATTGAGAACCGTATCACGATGATGAAGGTGTTCTGGGATCACTGGGACATGGATCTTATATACCGAGAAGCCAAGAAACGTGGATCAGCACCAACGTATAAGCCATTAAATGATGGGGAGATGAAAGTGATCGTTGCGACGATTAAGAAGCATCGCGAGAAGGGTGACAGCTACCAGGCGATCATTGAAAAATGCGTGTCCGACTGGACCAAGTCGTTCAAGCAGGAACGCGAGTCAGCGCTTGGTGCGGATGATGCCCGGATCAACGCAATGATCGATGAGTTGTATGCCAAGATTTTTGAGCGTCCGCCGAGTGATGCGGAGCGTGCCGAGAACCGGGAGCTGCTCAAGAAGTTCATGGTCAAACTCGAGCAGCAGCAGGCGATTACTAAGTTGATCGAGTCCTTGATCTTGAATACCGAATTTGCTTACCGCCACGAATTTGGAGCGGGTGCCGCAGATGAGCATGGCCGACGGATGATCTCGCCGAGAGATGCGAGTTATGCCCTCGCCTACGCGCTGACCGACTCAAGTCCGGACGAGGAACTGGCAAAGGTTGCACGAGAAGGTCGGCTTAATACGCGTGAGGATTACGCGCGCGAGGTGCGCCGGATGCTCAAACGCCGCGACCAGTGGACGATCATCGACGAAGCGGTGCAGGCCGCCAACATTAACCCCAGCGTGACGAACCAGCCGATCCGGAAGTTGCGGTTCTTTCGTGAGTTCTTCGGCTATCCCAAGGCGCTCAAGGTCTTCAAGGACGACAGCCGGTTTGGGGCCGGTCGCCACGAACCTGCGGTCAGCAGACTGATCGAAGAGGCGGACATGCTGGTCGAACATATTCTCGACAAGGATGAGCGGGTGCTTGAAGAGTTGTTGACCACCGACAAGTTCTACATTTTTCACAACGGCGATAACGCCTCGATGACGGCTGCTTCCGATGCCCTGAAAGAGATTTACGACCACTTCAAGGACCAAGACTGGCAGGAATGGAAGCCGGAAGACGTCGCCCCGCACGAGGCTTTCTTGAGAACCCATTGGGAGTTTCAGCGTGAGAAAAAGGGCGATCACCCCAAAATCCTCAGGAAGCTCCAGAAGATGATGGCCGGGCTTGAGCTGCACTTTAGCGATGGCCAATCCGGCGCTCTTCCTTATATGAAAAACGGTATGGGATTCTGGAACGGCGGGCCAGTGCTCGGCCGGTCCGGACAGCAGATGCGGGGCGAAGAAGTTACCTCATACTGGAATGTTGACTGGCGGAGCTGGGATTATCCGGCACAGCAGCCGGCGAAGATGCCGAATCGCAAGGGCATTCTCACCCACCCCGCCTGGCTGATCGCACATTCCCAGAATCTCGAGACCGACCCCATCCACCGTGGCAAATGGGTTCAGGAAAAACTCCTCGCCGGGACCATCCCCGATGTGCCGATCACCGTCGATGCGGTGATTGATCCCGACCATGCCAAGACCATGCGACAGCGAATGGAGATCAAGACCGGTGCCGAAGCTTGCTGGCGCTGTCATCAGAAAATGGATCCGCTTGGCTTCCCCTTTGAAATCTACGACGACTTCGGAAGATTCCGAACCGAGGAAAACCTTGAGCACCCTGAAAACCTCATCAAAAAAGCTCCGGACCATAGAGCGCCGCTCACTGAGTTGATCTACGGAGCCAAACTGTCGGTTTACAAAACCCTGCCGATCAATCCAAAAGGTGTGCTAGATGGCACCGGCGACCCTAAACTAGACGGTGATGTTGATGATGCGTTTGACCTGATCGACCGCTTGGCAAAATCCGACAAAGCACGACAGTCCATCATCCGTCACGCCTTCCGTTTCTTCATGGGCCGCAACGAAACACTCTCCGACTCCAAAACCCTGATCGATGCCGAAAAAGCTTACCTTGAAAACGAGGGAAGCTTTGATGAGGTGATCGTTTCCCTGCTCACTTCCGACTCCTTCATCTACCGTAAAGCCACCACCAAAAACTGATATGACTACCAATCGCCGCGAATTCTTCAAGAAAACCACGCTGGGGGCCACAGGTCTGGCGCTCACCCCATCATTCAGTAATCTGCTTGCCGCTCCCGCACAGGCCGCTCCGGTCAATTCGGCTGGCTTCCCGCATCGTTTTGTCTTTGTTCGTAAGTCGAACGGGAACCTGGCCAATCAGTTCGGGTTGAAATCCTTTTCATCGGAGCAGAAAAAGAAGCACGATGAGAAACAGGCCTTCGAGCTGGATCTGGACCAACACGAGCTGCCCGATTGGCTCAATACGCTCGACGGACACAAGGAGAACATGACCATCCTCCACGGCATCTCAATGTCGATCTCAGGCGGCGGACATTATTCTTACTCCGGCTGCATGGGAGCCTACAAGGCGGGACGCAATATCCTCAGCAACATCAAGTGGGCCACCGTGGACTTCGAACTCGCGAAACTTTTCCCTTCGCCCTTCGGCCATGTGGAAATGTCGCTGGCGGTGCCTCACGGACGTGACCACCGCACGGGGATTGTCTCAGGGTATTCAGCGCCTGCTCCCAAGCAGCGCAACTACTGCTATGCCGACCCCATGACGGCCTACAACGAGTTGTTCAAGTCAGTCATCAACACCGATGAAGTGGCTTCCGACAACTCCCTGCTCAATTACCTCTACGATCAGGAGTCCCGCCGGCTCACCGGACTCAAGGGTGAAGAGCGGCTGAAGATCAGTGACCAGGTCGACTCACTCCAATCGATCCGTGACCGCAACACGAAAGTCGCCGCGCTGGGTGATGTCATCACCAAGCACTTGCCCAAAATCGATCCGATCCACGCCAATGGTGGTTCCGATGCCACTCTTATGCAAAAGCAAGCCGCCTACACCGACATCATCATCTCCGCGCTCGCATCAGGCCTGACCAACGTGGTGACCTACACCATTGATGACTTAGGCACCGACATCACCTCGCTTCCTGAAAATGAGGAGAAGACCAATATTCACGCTGTCGGTCACGGACAGGGTGGTCGTTCGGCGTTCATGCGTGACGTCATCAAAACCCACCACATGAAGCAGGTGAACACCTTGGTCACCAAACTCAAGGCCATCCCCGAGGGCAAGGACACGATGTTCGACAACACCACCATCATCTACATGCCCGAGACCGGCGCCGGCCACCACTCCCCGGACACCGAGGCCCCCATGGTCGTGCTGACTGGCAAGAACTCCAAGCTCGACATCGCCGGCCGATACATCCGTCTGCCATTCCACGGCACCGAGGGACACATGACCCAAAGCAACTGGTTCACCACCTTGCTCAACGCCTACGGCAATCCAATCGAGCACTACGGTGACCTCGACCTGACCATGCAGCGGAATCGCCTCAAACAAACCGGCGCGATTCAACAGTTCATGGTCTAAGTTTGAACTGCTAGAAAATTGCTTTTGGCGGGAGGGCTTTGAAGCCGCCTTTGGACCGGAGCGGAGGGGGGTTATTACTCCAGCCTTACCTCAAAGAACTGCTTCGTCGCTGCGGGCTCCGGATGCGTGATTCTCACCTCGGTCGTAGGCCCAAGGGCTCCTGGGATAGCGTCCGTGACCTCTTGCCAAAATTTCAGGTCCGGACTGTTCCAAACCCCGTAGCTCTCGCCTGCGCGGCTGGTGAATTCCAGAACCAACTCGCCCCCCTCGACGTCGAATCGGAGCAGTGAAATATCTGTCGATACTTCTGGTTCTTCTGCAGCCGCGAAATAGTTGTCGAATGTGCAGTCGGTCGGATTGACGGGATCGTTTTCATCGGCGGCCACGAAAATTCCGCTGGTCCCCGTGGTCCAGGTGTTGTCGGTTGTTTCCATTGTAGCCACCGGTGTAGTGAGGTCAGACAGAGCGAAAACTTTGCAGATGAAGCTGTCGCCTATTCCCTGGAAAACAAGTCGCACCGGTGTTCCTGGATCGAGTAGCACTTCTTCCTCGACCAAGTTGGGTCCTCCCTCATCGGTGATCACCGTAAAAAAAATTCGCTGATCGAGTGGATTGTAGGTGAACCCATATCCGTCCAGCGTCCCCAAGCCGGGCTCTTTTACCCGGGCGAGCATTCCGATATTCTGGTCCAGCGCTTCATCGAAATTGACGACATCAATCGATTGATAAAAGTCGGTGTAAGTGACTTCTCCACGCAAAGCCCCGATTCGCGACGGGCCGAAGGTATCTTGGTTCGGAGAAGCGGCACCCTGCATTCGATAGGAATTTCCCCCGGGAAAGGAAAACACTCCTGCCGCGCCCACTGCTTCGAGAACGTCCACCTCGGTCCAGCCGGTAGAGTCTCCATCATCGAAATCGTCCGACTGGGCGAAGGTCAACGGAGATTGGGCAACGAGGATGATCGAAACGTACAAAGCTTTCATTGTAGGAAGAGAAGCGAATGCCCGACGTTTTGTCAATGTCCACCTCCCGCCAAGGCCACTAAAGATGAAAAGCGCAAATCCTTGGGATGGGTGAAACTGCTAGGAAATTGCTTTTGGCGGGAGGGCTTTGAAGGCGCATTTGGACCGGAGCGGAGGGGGGAGAAAGGGGGTTTCCCGGGGAGTGCACACCTGTTACGAAGCACTCCACGAGTGTCCCGGTTACAGTGAGGTAGATAGATGATGCTTAAATCAGTTTCCAATCGCCACGGTAATTCAGAGCCATAAGCTTCTTCTGGGCTTCGTCGTCGCCGATGACTTTTTCTTCCTTGCTGTCCCACTTGATCTTACGACCCAACTTGTGTGAGAGATAGGCGATGTGGCCTGGAGTGGCTGTACGGTGTCCGGTTTCTGCGGAGCAGATACACTCTTTACGGTTGAGGACTCCTTCCATGAAATTCGACTGGTGACCACCGCCCGGGTGGTACCCTTTCCACTCGCCTGGGTTGAAGGAAAAGTTCGTTCCTTTTTTGTTGCCATCGCTGGTGGCAACCCATTCAGGATTGGATGCTGAGATTTTTCCGCGGGTCACGTAGACCCAGCCGTTTTCGCCGATCCATTTGGTGCCCATGGTGTTCTTTGTTGAAACCACGACTTCGATGTCGTCAGGATACTGAGAAACAAAGGTGTAGTGACGCGGTGAGTTGTAAACTTCCATCAGGTCATCGACGTATTCAAAATCTTTGGCTTCGACGCTCAATGGCCCCGCTTTGTCCATGCCGAGCCCCCAGTGAGCGATGTCGTTGTGGTGACCGATCCAGTCCATCAACTGGCCGCCGCCGTAGCTGAGATGCCAGCGCCAGTTCCAGTGATAGCGTGCTTCCATGAATGGCAGTTTTTCGCTTGGCCCACACCACATGTCGTAGTCGAGTCCTTTAGGTGGTGCCTTGATCGTGGTATCACCTGCTGGCTTGTCTTTTCCCGCAGGCAAGCCGACTTCGACCCTGGTGATTTTTCCGAGGTTCCCATTGCGAACAATCTCCACCGCATGACGAAAGCGTTTGTCGGAGCGCTGCTGTGATCCAACCTGGAAAATCAGGTTTCTCTTCGAAACCTCGCGGTGCAGGTGATAGCCCTCGGCAAACAGGTGAGTGATTGGCTTTTCGCAGTATATGTCGATGTCATTCTTGGCGGCCTCCATGCAGACCAGCGCGTGCCAGTGGTCGGGAGTGGCACACATGATCGCATCCAGATCTTCATTGGCGATCATCTCGCGGTAATCGGCGTAGCCTTTCACGCCGGTTTTAGCGCCGCCTTTTTTGGCATTGGCGCCGTTGAGAAGTCTCAAGCCTTCTTTGAGTCCCTGTGGGCGACCGCCGTTGGGTGCCTTGTAATCATCGTGCAGATCACAGACCGCGATGCCTTGGGCGCTCTTGTGATTCATCAGGGCAGTCATCACACCGCGTCCGCGGTTACCCATGCCGACGAATCCCATGTTGATTCGGTTGCTGGGTGCGTCCTTGCCGAGGACACGTGATGGAATGATCGTGGGGAAGCCGATAGCGGCGCCTGCTCCGGCGATAAACTTTCGACGTGAGGGATGGTTTTTCTGACTCATAGTTGTTTGGATTTAGTGGTTAAAAAAGGATTGGTAAGGAAGCAACTGCTGGGAATTTAATTTTGGCGGAAAAGGAAGGAAAGGTGTCGTTGGGTGGAGATGAGATGGGTGATGTCCTAGAGAGCAGTGGCCCGGAAGAACGTTCTACCGGAGGAAGGCGAAAAAGTATACGGCGACGTAACTTCGGCACCAAGTGGATGCCATTGCTTCAAATCGTTACTAGACTCGAGAACACCATTACTGCTAGGAATTTTCTTTTGGCGGGAGAGCTTTGAAGGCGCATTTGGACCGGAGCGGAGGGGGGGAGAAAGGGGGCGTTAAAGGTTCGCATAAAGAGTTCGAGATAGCCCTTTAGCTTGATCCTCAAAAACCTCAATGCATCTCTCATTCAGTTTAATAAAGCATAGCCCCTCCGAAAAATAGATCCGCCCATCTAACGATTGTGACAGCACAATTCCCATCGTTACGGCCCTTACTCCCTCTCTTAAATTCTGCTCAGGATCCGATGAAGAATACTCTGGAATCTGATGGGTATAAAAACTCACCGTCCCAGATACCGACACCTCAAACTCAGCCGTCGCTAAAACCTGCGAAAAAATGGGGTCTGGGCATTCTTTCTCATGAATTTTCCAAGATTCGCGAACTTTTTTGAGAAAGTCTGCTGCTTCGTTATCAATTGGACAGATCACCAATTCATGACCTCGACTAAGCGTCCGAACCTTTTCATATTCTTTTCGAGCCTGTGAATGCCCACAAGAACTGAATGAGAAAAGGGCAAATAATCCAAATCCAATAGCCTTAATTAGCCTTTTCCTAATAGTCACCCTGCTCACCTCAATATCCTAGATAAAGAAAGATAATTGGCCCAGCCCAAAGGTGGCCAAACAGTCAAACTCAAGGAGTTCAAATTATAACCTATAAGCCTACTCGGCGCGGAGCATTTCGGCAATCTCAGGATGATTTTTAAAGTCGAACTTTGCGGGAGCGATCCGCTGCTGTGGCGAAGATTCAGTCTTCCCGGCGATGCGTCATTTTTTGATCTTCACTGTGCCATTCAGGATTCCATGGGATGGGAGGACCGCCACCAGCATCAATTTGAATTCCGTTCCCAGGGAAAAGTTGAAGCCACCTTTTCGAGTAACCCCGTTAAGGAGGTCAGGGAGAATGACTTCTGCGGCGTCGGGAATCGAATCGTCGATGCCATTCTTGCGAGTGAACCAAACTTCCACTACGTCTATGACTTCAGGGATGATTGGGAGCACCTCCTCACCTTCGAGAACCTCGTTGGAGCAGGGCAGGAAGAAACTTCTCTCGGTCTCACTCCCATGATGCACGCTGGCGAAGGCCTATGCCCACCCGAAGACTGCGGTGGCATTCCCGGCTTCCTCGAGCTCCTCTCCGGCGAAAGCGAATTCATCGAAGAATACCCCGCTGAATTCCTAAAGAAACTCCGCGAAGGAGAATTTCATCCCCCCGCCGTAAAATTCCGCAACCCCGCCGATATAATTAAGCTGAGGTGACCAGCGTGAGGCCAAATCAAAGTAGCCGAGATTTCCAACCTCGGTTGCGCCCGTTCTTCCGCAGTTTTTCATCCACAGACTAAGAAGATTTTCTCTACGGTCTCTGGATCTTATCAGTCTCTTTGGAGCTGGAGGATCATCGTTGATAGCTCCGGCCCCCGAACCCCAATCTTCTTGGCCCCATGTTCAAGGCTCTTCATCTCGGCCCGGTCGATACGACCATCAGCAAGTGAGAATTGAATGAGCGATTCCAGGTTCTCCCGCTTGCTCGTCTTGGAGAGTTCCTCCCGGGCCCGTTGAGTCAGTTCGACGACTTTTGCCGAGCTCCAGCGATGGCGCTTGGTCCACTTATTGAGCATTTTTTGTTCGGATGCGGTGATCTCACTATCCCCGCCTACCAGCTGCCAGAGTTTGATAAATTCCAGTTCCCCCAGTTCGTTTTGTGAAGGAAAATGGCCCAGGGTTTTGAAGAGCTGCGTTTGAACATGTGCGCGCTTCCGCTTGGCATTTTTCCACAGGGAAAATAGCCCGGCTCCAAGGGCGAGAATAAAGAGCGCGAGGATCAGCGGTTGGCTGGTCAGGAAAGCAATCACCAGGGTAATGAGGCCCAGGAGGAAGCCGAGGAGCATTCCAAGCCAGCCGGAGAGTCGATTGACAAAAGGGCCGATCAAAGGGATGAAAATGAGGACGCGGGTTAGGCTGAAGAAAAAGATTCCGCTCCCAAGCGTGGCGCCTGCGATGCCGGCGATACGAACAATGTTCTTTAGGCGTGCCAAATGCGCTTTGATCGAATCAAGAGCGGTTTCCCGCTCTCCCGCCACGAGGTGATGAAGGATGCCTCTGTCGCTGATCATGCCGGAGATCAAGCCTGATTTCTTCTCGGCCTGATGGGCCACCGCGATGCCCTCGCCCCATTTTCCAAAGTAGGTCGCAGTCTCCGGAACCGGGAGGCCGCGGTAGGACAGACGTTCGTCGCCGAGTTCATTTTCTCCGCCCTTAAACAGGTAGAAATACCTTCCTTGCGTCGCCACCAGCTTCTGGTCCGTGCCCTTTTTCGAGAGCTGGAGACTGGAGGGAGGAATCTCTGCGTTCTCATCGACAAATTGAATCTGCTTGGGGGCGATTTTCAGCTCGGCGACTTGATAAGTTTTTGGGCGAATCTTGGTGGATGTCAGGAGCTTTTTGAAATCACTATTTCGACTGTTGTTCTCGAGGGAGGACATCCATTCCTTGCTCCAGGTAACGCCATCATCATCCTGGTCGCGATCCCAGGCGTAGATCTCCGCCGAGCGGGAGACTTCAAGAAACCCTTGAAAGGACTGGACATAGTTCCCTTTCATGGTGAGGTCTTGATCCATGCTCCCCGTGTGGGAAAATAAGTGATCGGCGGTCAGGTCGCCGACGGCTTCTGCAGGCTCGGTCGCCTTCGCCGCCTGATAGTAGTCAAAGCGATGCTCATTTTTCCAAATCGCCCCAATCGAGCCCCCGAGAAAAATCAACCCAATGATCCCATTGATGAGTGGGTTCCCTTTCTTCTTTCCTTCCGCCATTCTTGCGTGGACTTTAACGAAGAGGAAACAGGACGGGTAGGATAAACAAGCCCTTTCATTGTAATGGTAGGTGGGTGAGGGGAGATTCTTTTTAGATCTGGTGTTGTGAAATGCACACTCTCCCTGTGGGAGATGTCTTTTCCAAAGAAAAGCGGAGCTGGGTCATGTCCCGGATTACCGGGAAGGATACCAAGCCCGAGATGCTGCTGCGATCAATGCTCCACCGGAGAGACTTTCGCTTCACCGTGAACGGACCAAAAAACAAGAAGCTTCCTGGCCGTCCGGACATTGTTCTGCCAAAACTCAAAACCGTCGTCTTCGTCCACGGCTGCTACTGGCACGGTCACAAGGACTGCAAACACTTCCGTCTTCCGAAGTCGCGCACCAAGTGGTGGAAGGAAAAGATCGGGAAGACCCAGGAACGTGATCAACGGAATGAAGTTGCCGCGAACGGAATCGCTGAGCCTCCCTTCTCCATTCGAACATAGCTCGCAGTCCCAGAATTTTAAAAAGTGTGGACTCGCTAGATAAGGAGTTTGTTAATAGCGCGGCTGGCCGAATCTAGTAAGGATTGGGCCAAATCGTCAGTGGGTGCAACGGCAACGACGACAAAAGTGAGGGCGTCAAATTTTCCGCTAGGTTCGACGACATGCTCTACCCATGAGTTGGCGATTTCTGTTAGTCTCTCATTTTGAACGATGGGGCTGATGTACTGCTAGGAAATTGCTTTTGGCGGGAGGGCTTTGAAGGCGTATTTGGACCGGAGCAGAGGGGGCGAAAGGGGATTGGTTGAGTTCGATGATTTTGCGTGCGGCGTCCCAGGCGAGGTTGAGGTCAGTGGGGAAGTGAATGTCGCAATGCGCGTGCGATTTTATTCTCGCTGCCGGGTTCTCTTATATGGTATTTAGCTTGTATGTGTGTAAATCGTTTTGCTTCCCTGCTGGCAATTGTGACTGTGGCTTCAGTGCATTTCTCTTCCGCGCAAGACTCCGTAATCATTCCAGATGGAATCGCAGGAGCCACCGGCGACGGACAAAATCGCGGCTTCCGGGTGATTTCGGCCCAAGCTCCCGAATTTACAGAATTTCCAAATTCCTACCTCCGGGCCAACCAACAATTGAACGGTGTTCTCCGCGTTGGAGGGGCTCTCGTTGAGGATCAAGCCGAGAAGGGAGGCAATACCGACGGGAGCTTCGATGCCGAGGTGATCAACTTCGAAAAGGAAGGTAATCCCGATGTTGGTAACCTGACGAAGTTTTCCGGGGATGTCCTCTTCCCGGGAATCCCGGGCTCGGCCGGACACACCAACCTCTTTGCTACGGAAGTGACGGGACATCTTGAACTGAGTGCTGGCGAGCACACCTTAGGAGCACAGGTGATTGTCGGTCGGGTCGACGCCTCGCCCAGCAACGATAACGGGCTGAGGATTTTTACCGGAACCAATCCGCGCGACTTTTTCGCAACTGAGCTCGCGAATTTCGTGCGGCCCGCCGAGGCCCCGCCCTTCGACGAAACCACGCCGTGGGATTATGAATTCAAGATTACGGCCCCGAAGGATGGCATTTATCCAATCCGCCTTGTCTTCTGGTCACAGAACGGATCTGCGGCTTTGGAGTTTTATCAGGACGACCAACTCATCAACGCGGCGGAGGGAGACATTATCGCTTATCGCGAAAGTACGACGACTTTCCACAACCACGCCTATGTCGCCGAAATCTCGCCCTTTCCGGGCGTTTCGGATATCGCGGCGGAGGAACCTATCGAAATCCTGCTCCGGGATGACAAGACATCGGTCGCTCCGGAATCGATCAAGTTCAGCTTTAATCAGGTCGATGTGACCAGCCAAGCGATGGTCGTGACGGCGGACGGGCGGACCACGATCACCTACCAGCCTCCGGTCGGCCGGCAAAGCGAGCGCAATGAAATCGCGATTGAATACGGGGATTCCGCTGGGCAGAGCTTCAGCCGGGAATGGAGCTTTCAAAACACGCTTGGCGAAAAACCTCCGAAGGTGACCGCGCAGTGGGATTTTTTGGACGGCTTGAAGGCCACCTTCGGCGAGGACTTGCAATACAATGACATGGATAGCACGACGGGGACGAAATTCGACACCACCACCGGCTTCGGGATCTCTGACATCGGAGGGGATCCCGCCAATGTCATGTTCGTGCCGGAAGGCAACCAGGTGGGCTATCTCGCGAAGCATGGAATCGCGCCGAATGGGGGAGGGCTTTATGTCAATCGCTACACTCTTCTGATGGACGTAATGCAGGTGGGAAGCGGAGGCGCCTCGGCGATCATCCAGGCCTCGCCCAAAAAAAACCCCGGCGATGCCACCTTTTTCTGGCAAGACGGCAACATGGGACAGGGCGGTGGCGGATATAATGGCGACGGCTCATTCACTTCGGACGAATGGCATCGAATTGGATTTTCCGTCGATCTCTCAAGCGAATCCCCCGTGATTACGAAGTGGGTCGATGGCATTCTCCAGGACGAATGGACCCCCCAGGTCAAGGATCACATCCGGCGATCAATGGAACCTGAGATCATTTTCTTTTACGATGTCGACGAGCGGAGTTCGTGGTATGTCAATTCCGTCCAATTCCTTGATGGCATGCTTTCGAATGAGGAGATGGAGGCTTTGGGTGGCCCTACGGCGGAAGGTTTCGAAGCTCCGAACGCAGCGGGCTTGATCATCACGGACCTCGTTATCGAGGAGAACGGTGGGGTTACCATTACCTGGAATTCACGACCCGGACGCAGTTATGCGATCGACGCGTCGGAGGAGCTTAATGACTTTTTCGAACTCACAGACTCCCATCCCTCGCAGGGCAAGAGCACGCAATTTACCGAGGACGCGGTGAGCGTGGGAGAAGGCACCCGGAGATTCTATCGGGTGCGCGAAGAGTGATCATTAATCCAATCGGGTGGGGTCTCTATAATGGTCCCGTTTTGCAGTGAAAAATCTGAGGTGCATAAATGGCACGGACTTGAGCAAGTTTTCGTCTCGAAAAAACCAAAAACGGAAAAGACGAAAGTTGGGCTCCTTACGGTTTGCAAACCCGACGATACAATGCTGATTAACCAACTTTCCACCCAAGATTTTTGCCAATATTGCTAGGAATTTTCTTTTAGCGGGAGGGCTTTGAAGCCGCCTTTGGACCGGAGCGATTGGGGGAGAAAGGGGGTTGTTTTCTTAAACGTTTCGAATCTCTTTTCTGCAAATAGCTTTCTATTATCATCTCCGACCATGTCTTGCTTCTTAAGATCGTGAATGATAGTTATAATATCATAATCGTAGTTCGCTCCCATTGCAACTAAATTCCTCTTCTCTCTGTCAGTTAAGATATTAAATGTTTGAACCTCTAAAACTAGCCTTGGTCTATTATGTTTGACAAAGGAATCTAAAAGACCTGCTTGAGCTAAGGCTGATAAAGTGCCGATATTTAACCCAGCCTTTTTTGCAGCCAAGAAAATTTCATATTTATTAGAGAACGAATCCTCTCTAAACTCCAGCAGAGACTCTAACACTTTAGTCGATACCCCTTTAATAGAGTTCAATCCATACCTAATGTTTTTGCCTTCGATCTTAAAATCAATATCTGATTTATTTAAGTCAGGCGGGAGTAGTTCGATATCGAAATGAGAAAGCTCTTGAGATATCTTAGCTATTTCTTCGTGAGAATTACTGCTAGGAAATTGCTTCTGGCGGAAAGTCCGTGAAGAACGAATTTGGGCGGAATACATGGGGGAGAAAGGGGGTTTTCGCCTTCCTCACGCTGGAGACCGGCGTACCCTTCATCTGGGCTGGCATCGAACTTCGAGCTTCCCTCGTGCTTGGGTATTTGGGTGTTTCGACATTGCCCAATAACCCCGCTACCAGCCTGCTCCATTGTCCCGGCATCCGGCCGTTAGCTTGGCGGAAACCGAATCCTTCTACGCGATCGGCATCTTCCACGCGGACACCTCAGCCCGCAGGGTATCCGCATCCCACGCTTTGCGATCTTTCCCTAGATCCCACGGCGCCGGCCCGACAAATTCGCTGCTTTTCCCCTCGATCTGCATGAACCCACGCGCGGCATCGATCGTGACGATCGCGTAGATCGGGTCTTTGTAGGGCACCGTGTACTTGATGTAGGGATGCGATGCATCGACCTCCTTGCTGTAGCGCACCTTCTGGTAGTCGCCGCCGACCCAGTAGTAGGACGCACTGTTGATCTGCGGGTAGACGATGTTCTTGATCTGGCGCACGTAGTCGCGGTGGTGGTGGCCGGAGAAACAGGCGACCACTTTTCGCTCTCCGGCCGACTGGTTCGCGTCTTCGAGAATCTTGCGAATCGCGCCCCCATTCTTGATCGCGCCATCTGACTCCCGCTCGATGCTCTGATGGACAAAAACCACGGTGGCGAGTTTCGTCGCTGCCAGATCCTTTTGCAGCCACTCTTGCTGGTCGTCGGCGATGTAACACGGATAGCCACCGGTGTGATCTTTCGGCACATCGTTGCCATCCAGGACCACAAAGTGCACGCCACCGCGATCGAACGAGTAGTATCGCGACGGCATCTTCCACCAGGCGACGGTCTGCTCCCGCTTGTAACCGCCATCGGTGTCATGATTTCCTAGCACATGGTAGCGTCCACCCTCGAACGTATTCCAGATTTCGAGGAACGGCTTGTTGCCCTCCTTCGGCACGCAAAAGTCTCCCAGCTGCAGGATGAAATCGACATCGCGCTTCTTCATATCATCGATGAAAGAGCGCAGGCGCTGATCCGCATCGTGCATGACGTCCTTGTGGATATCGGCGATCAGTCCGAACCGCAGCGGCGCAGCTGACTCCTCCCCGCGCACCGGCCAGCTTGTCAGAAATCCCGAGACGCCAGCGAGGGCGGAGGTCTTGAGGAACGATCTGCGACCCAGTTGGTCTGTCTTCATACGGGAATTCTAGCGTGTTCCGACCCGCTTGCCAACTCTGCTGCGAATACTTCGGCCAGATCGACATCGCGCTCGCCAATTACTGCTAGGAAATTGCTTTTGGCGGGAGGGCTTTGAAGCCGCCTTTGGACCGGATCGGATGGGGGAGAAAGGGGGTTATATCGGGAGGGATATGAACTGGCTGTCGCGGCAATGTTTGGCGACCACGCGGGCTGTTTCAGCTACGAGGCAGGGACTCTGACCTTGACTGTTGATGGGGCTGGCGAATTTTTCTCACTACGAACAAAAAACGGGCTGCATCCGCTGCGGTTTCTGCCGATCGAGCGACTGATTCTTGTTGATACGATGATTTCGGATAGTTCGGAGTTCGCCGATCTGAAGATGCTTAGGGTGGCGGATTTACGCGGCAGTCAAATCAGCTCAGTGGGGGATTTAACCCTGTTCCCGCAACTGAAAACGTTGATTGTTCGCCCTGACCAACTGCCGCAGGAAGAGAAGGCCAGACTGCGCGCGCTGGTTCAGATTAGATACTGACTGACTCCTAGATCTCCTTGGTTAACTGCCCGGACTTTTGGTTCTTATGAAATCCCTCTGTTTTTTTGACGGCTGATCTTTGAGAGCCACAGAGACCCGATCATTCGCAAAAATCAGCTACCGGACTTTCTTAGGATACTGCTTTTTCCAAGCTTCAATAGATGCCTGATCGGGCTCACTGAGGGTCGAAATCGTCATCGTGAATCTCCTCCCATCTTCTCGGATGATCGTGACCTTAGTGCCGGCAATGGAAACGACCTTGGCCTTGATCTGCTGTCCTTTAGTATTCGTAAACTCCCGAAATTTCTCATCGGAACCATCTGCATTAGGCTCACTCTCTCCAGCTTTCGAATGCTTATCAAAAAAATCGAAAACCTCGGAAATCATTGATGGGTTCGAATGGATGGAGCTGCCATGATTTCCATCTTTAATCTCCTTGTACAGGTGAGTAATCCCTTCAGCCTTCAGCTTGTCAACTACACTGCGAATGCCAGTTACTGGAATGAGCCTGTCCTTGTCTCCAGTGACGATCATAATGGGAATCTTATTTTTCTTAAGAACGCCCAACTTATCTCGTCCTGACATGATTGCAGGAGCCAAGGGTGCCAATCCTGCCCACAGCTCAGGAAATTTAGTTCCCAGATGGACTGTTCCACCACCACCCATGGAATGCCCCATCAAATACATTCGGCTCACATCGATACTGAAATCATCACGAACAATGTTGATGACATTAAGCACATCTTTTTCACTCAACTCGCCAAGATTTTCGGGATCACTGGGATTTGGCCGAATGAAACCTCTTCCCTTCCCAGCCGCGCCATACCAACCACGGCTGTTGTATCCGTATGGAGCCACCACGATGTATCCGCGCTTCTCAGCCTCAGGAATAATTCCAGCATATTGAATCACTTCCTGTGGTTTACTTCCCAGTCCGTGGAGCAGGACAATCAGTGGAGTTTTGGCCGTTTTCTTATAGCTCCGGGGAACATAGAGCGCATACTCAACCTCCTCATTTGCGGCCTTAAAATCGTAGGTCTGTTCTTGATACCCTTTCTTGACCGATTCTTCGCCTTGGAGCGGGGACAGCGCCACCATAGACAACACACCTAGAATCGATAAAAGGCTGCCAAAAAATCGCTTTTGGCAGGAAAATGGTCTCTGCGAGGGCTCGACATTATTCATAGGGAAGAAAGGCTCAAATTTTGGCTGCGTGTTGTAAAATCTACTCGGTTGCTTAGGTGCTGTCTGGTGGCCATGTCGAGTGAGTTTTGACGAACAATCGTTGGAGTCTAGAAAAAGCGAACACGAATTTGGAGGAAAAAGTGGTGACTATTTGACATGGCTGCTGTGGATCTCCTTTTGCACTGCTAGGAATTTGCTTTTGGCGGGAGGGCTTTGAAGCCGCCTTTGGACCGGATCGGATGGGGAAGAGAGGGGGTTTAGCCACGACGTCAGCTTCTTCATAGTTGCCACGTAAAATAAGCGTTCGAGCCGAAGCATAGGATAACCGATAATGCGAAACCTATCCATGCCCAGCGCCATGGCGGTATACGTTTTTTTTGGCGAGGCCTCTGGTGAGGCCATTGGTAAAAGAGTAGGTTAAGTCATGTCGTTGACTTAATTCTATTCACGAAGTAAGACATCATCCGCGGTGAAAAATTGACGATCGGGGCCAGCTGATCGAATTTCCATCAGTTTTCCTGAGAATGCGTGAAAGCGATAGGGTATTTTCCAGCGGTCGAGAAGTTCGCCTTTTTCTGAGATGGCAGGGTGATCGGCAGGAAGACTGGCTGCGCCTTTGATGTTACGCCCCGTGAGCGCAGCCGTGATCTCATCATTGAGGCCGACAGGGTTTTCTCCCAAGGCACTACGATGAGACCAGAGAAGTGTGTGCAGCAGGGAAAGGTCATCTTGGGGCGTGGTGTTCGGAGAATGGAGAAGGTCGGTTCCTGAGGCAGCGGGGAGCGGGGTCGTGTGTTTAGGAAATGACGGCGGGCGCGTCGGTGAGGTGCGTAGCGAAGGGTTTGCACCCTTCGTATGTGAAAGCTCCCCATCCCGTGAATCCGACGAAGCAGACGAATCCTTCGCTACGGAGCCAGTAAGTTGCGGGTAGATCCACCAGAGCAAAAGCGCGGCGAGGGCAACCAGGAAGAATGTTAGGTAGGAGCGCAAGGGGGGGGCGGGTGGCGGATGTCAGGAAAAGAATCTACAGGAAGTTGAGGTTGGCGGCGCTGGAAGTCAGTGGGTCGTCGAAACGTGGGATGTTAGGGAACAAGGCCTCCATCGAGTTGGAGTCGACACCGAACCAGTTGGCGATAACCGCTGAATACTGATCCACAGAGGTGGAAGGGATGAGCCGACCGCGACTGCTGTGGGAGTCGATCGAGTCGGTTGTGTCACCTGTTTTTAAAGGTGGATAGTGGCCGTAGAGGTTGCGACCATTCACCCCCCCTCCCATGACGATGGCGTGGCTTCCCCAAGCGTGGTCCGACCCTTCAGCTGCCGACACGCCATTCGGCGTGAGGGTGCGAGCGAAGTCGGAGGCGGAAAAGGTAACAACGTCGTTGAAGGCGTTCATCAGTGGGTCTTTGAGGGTGTTGCGGAAGGCAAGCAGGGCCTCGGAGAGTTCCCCCATGAGGTTGGCGTGGTCGGGGATTAAGCTCTGGTGGGTATCGTAACCGTTGGCTTGGATAAAAAACACCTGGCGGTTATTACCCAGCGGGGTGCATCCGGCGATCAGCCGGGCAACCATTTTCAATTGGTCGCCAAGCGGTGTCTGCGCTCCAGTGAAGTGGGCGTCAAAGTCCACACCCGATAGTACTGCCTCAGCGAGTGAGTCTCCGATCACACCCTCGGTGGCGCGGGCGCGTTCCACGATTTTGTTATACTGATCCTCTAACAAGTTTTCATGGGTGAGCTTCATGATGTCCTCAAAGGCCTTGAGGCGAATCCCCGGGCTGGTATTCTGGTAGCCGGAGGCGGGGTCGCCGGCAACGTTGTAGGCATTTCCATAATTGACGCCGTAGCCCGATAGCGACATAGCGCCTTCGGGGGTGACGGCATACTGCGTGACACCTCCAGCGGTGCCAACCTGGAAGGAGTTGATGCCGGCGAGAGATACCGACATGGAAACATTGCTGTTAGGATTGTATGAGGCGTTGAGCATTTCGGCGGCGCGGCCACCCCAACCGCTGGAGAATGGTTTATCGGCGATAGACGATTGCCACTGGGTTTGCTGGTCGGAGTGGGAGAATAGTTGATGGGGGACAGGAACGGTTTTGTTAATGAACTCGCCGCGATTCTGGATAGGGTAGGCCAGCGTGCCGCAGTTGCAGACAAAGGCGAGGTCTCCTGCGTCGAAGAGAGTGGCTAGCGGCTGGGCGCTCGGGTGGACTCCCATTTCTGGAAATACGCTGCCGTAGTGTTTTTCAAAAGCGTTGGTGGGAGTGTCTGGGGATCCAACAGGAACATTCAATGCGTGCAGCGTATTTCGGTCCAGAGCGAGGCTGCCGCGTGCGGCCTCGTAGTCGTTACGGGCTTCATCACTGGTGGGGTCGCCCATTGGAACGAGCATGTTGTGGGCGTCGTTACCTCCTGCAAGGAAGATGCACACGATTGCTTTGTAGCCGGGGCTGGGATTGCCCGCAGCGCAGGCCGCTGTCATCAATCGCATTTGGGCCAGGGCATTCACCAGCCCGGTAACCCCGAGCGATGCACAGGTCGATTGCCTCAGGAAATCACGCCGCGAGCGAAGATCTTCTTTTTGATGCTTTTTCATATTTTGAATTTTTGACCGCCATAGCCTTGGCGGAGGAGGTTAAAACTTAGAGCTTACTTTTGAATCTGTGCCTGCGGTGCGGTGCTAATCAAGTAGGCGGAGACTTTTATGCGTTCCTTGAGCACGGAGGCTTGATCAGCATCATTGTCGTTGCCGTCGAGCCCGGCGGATTGCCTTGCCATGGTATCGATGATGGTGTCGCGTGGGTTATCAATTCTAACGGTTCCTGGGATGTAGCCACTGCCGTATTTCGCTTTCATGCGTCCGGTGCACAGTAGTAGGTCGAGGTGGTTAGCCAATGCAACGCAGGCGTCGTTGATGCTGTCGTCATCGTTGAAGGTGCTGTCGGCGGACGTCACCTTGCCATCGCCGTCGGTATCCATGACCGTCAGGTAGGCGAGGCCAGCTGCGCTGGCTCCAGTGAGATCTGTAGCTATGTGAGCGGCGGTGGCGCTGTATTCATAGGGGTTGTAGGTGGTGTTCGTGTCTCCCTTGTTAGGTAACGAGTTGCCGGGCATGCCGAAGTTAAAGTAGACCAGGCCGTAGTGGATGTTGACGATGGTGATGACCGATATCTCATTGGCGAGTTGGAGCTCGGGCACGCTCAGCCCGGCGTCGGCCAGAGGACCAGCGAGTGTGTAGCCTGGCAGGAAGTAGTTGAAGACTGTAGGGGAGGCGAGCGGGGTCTGACTCAGGGTAATGTCGGTGTTAGGCATGCGGATTCGGGTGGTGCCAACGGGAAACTTAGCGAGGTCTGCGGTAAAACGGGCGAGGTTGCTGGGCGAGTAGGCGTAGCTGGCGAGGTCGGCGATGGACGTGTCGCTGGGATCGAGGTCTTCGAGAGGTAGCAGGCTTTTAGAATCGAGCGCTCGGGTGTAGGCCAGGGTATGGATCAAGGGCTCTTTTTTCTTGCCGTATGTGTCCGGGGCGGCGGCGTTGAGCGAGCGAGCTTCGTAGTCGAGTAGGATCGCCTTGAAAATGAGGCCCAGGTCCCCGTTGGAGGACTTCCAGATCTGGGTAATGCGGTAGATGTAGCCGGCAGATGGGTTGGATGTGACGAGGCGCTGAATGAGTCGGCGGCAGATGAAGGGTGCCATGTTAGGGTGATCGGCCAGATGGTTCATCGTGGCATCAAGGTCGGCTTCACCACCGCCTCCGGCGCCAATGTTGAGCCCGAGTGTCGGCATGACTTTTTCCAGATCATCATGGAAGGCGGCGAAGTTGATCATCCGGTTCGACCACTGTGCCTGATAGTAACGGGAGCCGAAGCCGTGGGTGAAGCTGTTGTTATCAACCACGGTGTCAGAGTTCGAGGGGGAGCTCTTTTTCCCAAATGACCATCCGGTGAACACGCGCGACATGGCGGAGATATCGTCCTGGAGATACGTCGGGTCAGGAAGTGCCGAGGAATTGAGCTTGAGCGATCCGTCCTCGTGAAGCTGAACCAGACCGATGGAAAAGAGCTGCATCACCTCACGCGCGTAGTTCTCATCCGGGGAGACGATCACTTCACCGGTTATGAGGTCGATGATTTCCTTCGAGTTTCTTAGGTGGGAAAGATACTGCCCCATGATCGGGTGGGTGGAGACCCCTTCTAACAAATCTCGATAAGATCCGAAGGTGCCGTCCTTGAGCATGTCATAGTAATGAGCATGTCCGTAGTGGTGCTTCTTGACGATAGCCTCTACCTCGGAGGTGACCAGGATTTCACTGAGAGCAAAGGCGCAGCGCTGCCGGAACTGGTCGGGCGCGTGACGGGCGAGTAGCCACCAGCCGCGACGGCGGTTCGCGTCACGGACTTTGTAGTCGGAGTCGTAGTCGGGCGAACTGGGGATCGAGGAGAGAAAGATCTGCTGGGCGTCGGCTGCGTGAATGTAGGGTTCGAGATCGGGAGAGGCGGTGGCCATCTGGGTATCAAGCCAGGCCGTGTAGGCAGCGATGCGGTCACCGTTGTGTGCGGAGATCACTGATGTGCGCAGCTCGGTGATCAGTTCGGGTGTGGGACCGAAGGTCGCCTGGGTCAGAAACCGGGCGATATCGCGGTCGAGCTCGTCAGCGGTGAGTGTCTCAATGGCGGGAGGATTGGGAGGAATGACCAGGACGGTGGAGCCGGTGGATAAAAGGTAGTCACCTCGGATTTCCCCGGTGGAGTTGTCGGAGGAGTGAACGTTGACGTAAAGAGCCCCGGCCGCGAGCGCGTCTAACACGGCCTGATCGGTAACTAGAAACTGGGCGGCGACGATGCTCCACGGGTATTCGGTGACTTGCCCCATCGGCAGGCTCTCGACGTGTGGACCGGTGATCGGGTTTTTAATGTGGATATGCACCGCAGTCTGCGGAGTGGTCAGGCCATAGAATGTTAGGTTAACGCTGCCGATCTCGTTGTTACCCTGTACGAGCACCGTGGAAAGGCCGGAGGCGGAGGTGATGACACCGTCCTCAGGAGATAGCTGGGCAACAAACAGACGGGTATTCTCAAGGGTATTGGTGGCATCGCAGACGCGCACCGAGGCGTTGTTAGAAGTGCCTCCGATGGTGCAGGTCAGGGTCTCGGGCACTTCGATCAGAGTATCTGCTGTCTCTTATACACATCTGACGCTGCCGACGAATAGAGAGGTGTAGA
>OLHR01000115.1_pt1 | contig 29609 bp, 27 predicted proteins | sample 1609291 | NCBI WGS metagenome assembly OLHR01 (sample SAMN05416707, study PRJEB24817) | seawater metagenome | isolation source: Sea water | place: Canada:Atlantic | collected 2013-07 | reverse complement strand
CGAGATCATGCCTAGTCTCGTGGGCTCGGAGATGTGTATAAGAGACAGAGGTACTGTTGAAAAAACCGATCGAAGCAGTCCAGAAAGATCACTTCTTCTGCGGGCGTCTTCGCCAGTGTCATCGCCAGGCCGTCGCGCAACAGATTGCGATCGGAGTAACCCAGCGTAGCGGTTACCGCCACGGCGTCTAATGTCTCTGCTGGAGAAACTCTTATGTCGTGGCTGCGCAAGACCTGAATAAAATCGACAAGATTGGACTGCATGGTCCCTGATCCCCCGTGCTGTTATTGTCTGCCAAGATTTTTTCAGCGGCTGGTGATTATCCTGTGCCTGTGTCTGATGAGCTAGTACTCAAAAGGCTGCGCAATTCGCTATCCGTGGCTTCGATATCTTCCTCATATTTCAACAGGACATTGAGCGTGCTGCGGACCAGCTCTTCTTCTAACTGATTGGCATGTAACAGCATTAGGCTGCGCGCCCAATCGATGGTTTCTGAAATAGCCGGCGCTTTCTTTAGGTCCAGCTGTCGCAAAGAGTGCACAAACCCCACGAGTTGGTGGCGCAAATGCTCATTCACGTCCGGGACACGGCTGCGAATGATTCGCTCCTCGAGTTCCACTGTCGGGAACGGAATATACAAGTGGAGGCACCTCCGTTTGAGTGCATCGGAAATATCCCGTGTGTTATTGCTGGTTAGAAATACCATGGGAGTCGTGCGAGCTTTTACTGTGCCAATTTCAGGAATAGATATCTGATAATCAGACAAAATTTCCAGCAATAATGATTCGAACTCATAATCAGATTTGTCGACTTCATCTATCAGTAAAATAGCGCCTTTTTCCTGCTGCATGGCTTTGAGTAAAGGGCGTGGCTCCAAGAATTCCTCAGAGTAGAATATGTCACCAAACTGATGCAACTTCGCGACGGACTCAGCAAGGCCGGTTGCCCCTTGCAATAAATCTCCGAGCTTTTCCTTCAGCACCTGTGTGTACAGTAACTGTTTCCCGTACTTCCACTCGTAGAGTGCCTTGGCCTCATCTAAACCTTCATAACATTGCAGGCGAATTAGCGGTGTATCGAGTAACAGGGCAATCGTTTTAGCCAGCTCTGTCTTGCCTACACCCGGGGGGCCCTCAATCAGAATAGGTTTACGTAACTGAAAAGCCAAAAAGACAGCTGTCGCAATCTTACGGCTACAGATATACCCAAAAGATTCAAAACCCTGCTCAATGATCTCAACAGACTCAAGCTGCGGAAAATGTTGTGTGTGCAACGGAATACCTCGATTCTCAAGCAGCTATTGTACGCGATACTCGCTGAGAGAAAACATGCTTATCCGCCGGTTGTATTCATAAAGCGAACGATGTCGGGTGTTTCGTCTAGGTCGAAGTGATGGCTTTCGGGCTTTATGGACATAGCATTGATGATGGTTCTCTTGAGTGTGTCCAGTGTGTAATCTTTCGCGCGGATTACTCCGCGCAGGTCGACCGAGTGTTCATTGCCTAGGCACAGCAGCAGCTGCCCTTCAGCGGTCACGCGCACCCGATTACACAAATGGCAAAAGTTATGACTATGAGGGGAAATAAAGCCGATCCGCGTTGGCCCGCCTGTGGTGCGGAAGTAGCGAGCGGGGCCAGCGGTGTCTTTTGGGTCACCCAATGGTTCCAGTGTGTGCTGTCTCGAAATAATGTCGCGCAATGCCTCGCTGCTGCAGAAGCTCAAGGCGCGGTCGTGCTCATCAATTAGCCCCAATGGCATCTCTTCGATAAAAGCGATATCAATATTGCGTTGATAGGCGAAATTTACCAGATCAAGTACTTCATCCTCGTTGCGACCCTTGAGAATGACTGCATTGAGCCTTATCTGCTCGAAGCCCGCTTCAATAGCCGCGTCGATGCCCGCGATGACCTGATTCAGGTTGCCATGCCGTGTGAGTTGGCGAAATCTGCGGGGTTGCAGACTATCTAGACTAATATTGATGCGAGTCACGCCAAGTTGGTGCAAATCTGAAGCCATACGATGCAGCTGCGAGCCATTGGTTGTTATCGCCAATTGGTCAAGACCGGGCAGTTGCCCGAGGGGTTCGATCAACGCCAAAATATCGTTGCGGATCAGGGGTTCGCCTCCAGTGAGACGTATCTTGCCAACACCGAGCTCAACAAAGGCGCGGGCTATCTCCTGTATTTCCTCCAAAGTCAGAACGTGCTGTTTTGGCACGAACGTCATATCCTCCGCCATGCAGTAGACGCAGCGAAAGTCGCAGCGATCGGTGACAGAAAGACGAACATAATCGACCCTACGTTGAAATCGGTCGATCAGTACCTTGGGGAATTCATTCATAATGTTACGTAGTGTAGCGCTTTGGGAGGCACTGCTCCAGCGCGGGGTTTACACCAACCGGTGACTGGGACAGGATGGTTGGAATTTTGATACCAAGGGGATGAATTTGTTGTCGATAGGTCAGTGGGCTCTTTGGGTGGGACCTGTGTTGGGAACAGTGGCTGCGGCCGCCAGTATGTCCGCCGGTTACGGTTCGGATATGGCTATCGTCGGATTTGTCGCGGTGTTGTGTGTCATCTGGTGGATATTTGAGCCGGTCCCGATACCTGTTACCTCGCTATTGCCGCTAGCGATATTGCCTTTATTGGGTGTGCTGAGTCCCAGTGAAGTCGGCGAGGCCTATGGCTCACCCTTGATCTTGCTGCTGCTCGGTGGCTTTTTACTGTCGAAGGCGATGGAACACTCGGGCGCGCATCGCCGCATAGCGCTGGGTATGGTGGCGTTGTTCGGGGTTAGCAGTGGTCGTCGGCTCGTGATGGGTTTTATGGCAGCGGCGGCCGTGCTGAGTATGTGGATATCCAACACGGCCACAGCGCTAATGCTCTTGCCTGTTGCGTTGGCAGTGCTTGACGCTGTTGACGACAAGTCGCGCCTCGCGCCTCCTCTGCTACTCGGCATTGCTTATGCCGCGAATATTGGGGGCCTAGGAACACCCATAGGTACGCCCCCGAATCTGATCTTTATGCAGGTCTACCAGGAAACGACTGGGCAGGTGATTAGTTTTACCCAGTGGATGGGTTGGGCGCTACCGGTCGTTGTATTGATGGTGCCAGCCATGGCCCTGATATTGACGCGCAATTTGAGGGGTGCGTTGGAGTTACAATTACCTGAGGTGGGGCCTTGGCGTTCACATGAGCGCCGCGTAATGGTGGTGTTTGGCTTAACCGCTCTTGCCTGGATTACGCGCAGTGAACCCTTTGGTGGCTGGAAGGCATGGTTGGACTTGCCGCAGGCTAACGATGCGTCTGTGGCTTTGCTCGCGGTGGTGGCTCTGTTTCTTGTGCCCGACGGTAAGGGCCAGCGTCTGTTGAGCTGGGAGCGCGCCAGTACCATTCCGTGGGGCGTATTGTTGTTGTTTGCGGGCGGTATTTGTCTTGCAAAGGGGTTTGTGAGTTCGGGGATGAGTGATTTGATCGGGCTGTGGCTGACGGAAATGATCAGTATGCCTATGTACCTACTGATGGCGCTTGTTTGCCTATTGGTGACTTTTATGACCGAAGGGACGTCCAATACGGCCAGCACCGCACTGCTAATGCCGATACTGGCAGCAGCGGCGCTGGCGGCGGGAATCTCGCCGGAATTAATCATGGTGCCGGCAGCGATGAGTGCCAGTTGTGCCTTCATGTTGCCTGTTGCTACGGGGCCTAACACAGTCGTGTTTGGCACCGGACAGATCACCATTGCCCGAATGGCGCGAGAGGGTTTTATTATCAACCTTCTAGGGGCAGTGGTTATCAGCAGCGTATGCTACCTGTTGCTCACGTGAGCCGAGGCACCGCTAGAAGAGACGCTAGAGCAGCGCCATCATAGTTTCGGCAGAGCTCACGTCTACGCCCGCACCCTCTTCTACATTCAGATGGCTAACGGCGCCGTCCTCAACAATCATGGCAAAGCGCTGGCTGCGCATGCCCATGCCAAATCCATTGCCATCCAATTCCAAGCCAAGTGCTGCCGCAAAGTCTCCGTTGCCGTCCGCCAGCATTAACAGTGCTTCTGCATTTTGGGCTTTACCCCAGGCGCCCATTACGAAGCCATCATTTACCGACATACAGACGATAGTGTCTACGCCTTTGGCTTTGATGTTGTCAGCGTTTACCACGTACCCGGGTAAGTGAGTGATACTACAGCCTGGCGTGAACGCTCCCGGCACGGCGAACAACAGCACTTTTTTGCCGGCGAAAATCTCGTCAGTGGTGATGTCTGTTGGACCTTTTTCGCCCATGGTCTTCATTGTGCAGGCGGGAATTTTGTCTCCGGTCTTAATAGTCATGTTACGCTCCAGTAAAAATATAGTGTCCAAAGTGAGCAGGAATAGTACCAGATGTTGGGTGAAATACACTGTCTCCTGTGCAAGGGAGTCGAAATAATGTCTTACTTTAGGGACAGGAACCGCTCCTATTTGTGTTGCAGTACCTGCGGGCTGGTGTTCGTGCCGCCCGCCGAGTATGTGTCCCGGTGTGCCGAGAAAGCTGAGTATGAATTACATCAAAATGACATTGACGACCTCGGTTACCGAAAGTTCCTGTCGCGATTGATGTCTCCCCTCGTCGAGCGGCTATCCCCCGGCGCCCATGGCCTGGACTTCGGTTGCGGCCCGGGGCCGGCTCTGGCGCATATGTTGCGGGAAATTGGATTTGAGGTGTCTCTCTACGACAGTTTCTTCGTGCCCGATGAGGGCCCACTGGATGCGGAGTATGATTTTATTTGCGCCACTGAGGTGGTCGAACACCTGCATCGTCCCGCACAGGAGCTGGAACGTTTATGGTCTTTGCTGCGTCCGGGTGGCTGGATGGGCGTTATGACCAAGTTAGTCCTTGATCGCGCTGCGTTTGCCCGCTGGCACTATAAAAATGACCCCACGCATGTGTGCTTTTTTAGTGTGGACACGTGGCGTTGGTGGGCACGGAATCATGATGCCAGTTTGGAAATCATTGGGGCAGACGTCATCTTGCTCCAGAGAGCGTCCTAATTGTCCCCGGTCAGCATCTCGATATAAGTGTCTTCGCACTCGCGGTAAAAACTGAGCTCATCATCACCAAGATAGGGCGCGACCATGGTTAGCAGCTGTAATACGCCCTGGTGAATAGTGACCTGTGGTGAGCGATTGTCATGCAGCAGGGCTTCGTAGTTGAACCAGAATGTCAGATTCAACGTCATGTTGTCGACCAGTCCGAGCAACTGCTGATCTCTAGCATCAATGACGTCCTGTTGCAGGAGTGCCTGACAAATCGCATAAAGAGCAGCACGTTTCAATTGAATCAGTCGCTTGAAACCACGCTTGATGCCGGAATAGCGTTGCAGGATGTTGTCGAGATTGTGGTACAAAAAACGGTATTGATACATCTCCTCCATAACGACATAAAGATAGTACCAATTGTCTTCCGCGCTCCCACGCCCAGTGCTTAGGGGGCGTTCTATTGGAGCCGTTAGAGTATGACTCATGCCCAGCTCGTATTGCTGGAATAGCTCGGCAATGATCTGATCTTTACCTTTGAAATGGTAATAGAGATTGCCGGGGCTGATATCCATTTCATTGGCAATGTCTATAGTCGTAGTGCCGGCCTCGCCCTCCTCATTAAACAGCGCGAGGCTAGTGTGGAGAATACGGTCCCTTGTTTTCATGCTAGGTAGGCATCAGACTTTACGTTTTTTTGCGGCGGCTTTGGCCCGAGGCGCGCTTTTTTTGCTGGCCCCTCCCCGAGCGGGAGATGCCGTGGCGACGGGTTTTTTGGGCCGAATAGCGGCCTTGCCTGTGGAGGTGCTATTGCTGCGCTGCTCTGCAAGCGCCTTGCTGAGTCGGTCTACTTTCCTGGTGAGCTGGTCGACTTTTTTGTGTAGGGCTGCCAAGTCTTCGATGCGGGCTGGCCGCTGATTATGAAAATTTTCGCGGACTCGGTTGATTCGCTCTTCCACCGAATGCCGAGCTGCGACGGTGCTACCCTTGGCATCCTCTTCCAGGGCAGTGCCGGCTTTCACCAGATCACGAAATAATTTTGGTGGCTCGAGTGCTTTTTCTAATCTTCCCTGTGCGTCCTCCACGGCTTTGCCGTAGGCACCTAAACCCGCGAGCCATATATTTTTGGCGATTTCACTGGCTTTGTCTGTGACCTTACTTTTTTCATCATCCATGCCATATGCCTTTTTAGCTACTGACGGTGGGCTACTAGGTTAATGTATTCAATCGACCCATTAAAACAGATTAACAGACAAAAAAAAGGGGCCACAGAGTGGCCCCAAAAAATCCTCATAGAGAGAGGTAATCAGTTCTGGATGGAGTGCTGCTTAGGCAGCAGATTTGAAGCGTACAGATCCCTTCAATTCTTCAAAGCGTGCTTTGGCTTTTTTCAGTTGAGTTTGCAGAGCTTTGCGGTCAGTTAGATTTTCCAGCTCCAGTTTAGGTAGATCAATGTCGTCAATAGCGACTTTAGCAACCTTCTCTAGCTTAGCGCCACGCGTGACCAGCTCCATGTAGGCTCTATCAGCTTTCTTACGGCGCACTTTCAGCTCTTTTTGCAAGCTGCCAAACTGTTCCTGTGCTTGGTCGTACGCCTTACCATAGAAGCCAAGGCTAGCCAGAAAAACATTGCGGCCAGCTTCCTGGGCATTAGCAACAAAATCCGGTGTAGATTTTTTTGCGGTGGCGCGCTTGGCGGCCGGTTTTTTTGTGGCGACAGACTTACGTTTTACGACAGGCTTGCTCTTTGCAACAGGCTTACGCTTGGCAGCGGGCTTACGAGTGGCTTTAGTTGCTGTTTTCTTTGCTTCGGCCATGATTCAGCTCCTTGGGAGGGATAAAAAAATTTAATGGCCGTTGCCAGCCGTTGGAAAGCAGAATACGGAAGAAAATTAGAATAAACATACTAATGAAAGTCATTTTTTTACGTTTAGCGTCGTCGGCTCTCTAGGCGGCTAAACAACAGTGCCTTGCATAAAGGGTCACCGAGCAGTGAGCCTTTTGCAATTTTCTGAATTATAGGCGGGACTTGGGCCCTGCTGCGGTGATGTCCTGCGACACCTGAAACTTCTTAATGTTTTCCTCAAACAGGGCGGCCAATTTGCTCGCCTGTTCGTCATAGACGGCTGCACTACCCCAGCCTTTGCGTGGGTCGACGTATTTGGCGTCGACGCCCGGGATTTCCGTTGGGAAATGTAGGTTGATAATGTCCAAATGATCGGTAGGGGCATTTAACAACACACCTCTCTGGCAAGCCTGGACGACTGCGCGGGTAACTGGGATGGGAAATCGTGACCCTGTTCCGCCAGGAGCACCTGACCCACCTGCCCAGCCGGTATTAACCAGATAGACATGGCTGTCGAAATCGTCGATGCGCTTCATCAGTAATTCGGCGTAGTCACTGGCCGGTCGCGGCATGAATGGAGCACCGAAGCAGGTGGAAAAAGTCGGGTGTATGCCCGCTTCAGCGCCCAGTTCAGTGGAGCCCACTCTGGCGGTATAGCCACTGAGGAAGTGGAATGCCGCGGCTTCCTTGGACAATATTGAGACTGGGGGTAACACTCCGGAGACATCACATGTCAGGAAGATCACGCACTTTGGCTCGCCACCACTGTTGGTGTCAGTGCGTTTTTCGACATGCTCCAGCGGGTAACAGCAGCGGCCGTTCTCCGTGAGGCTTGTGTCGCAATAGTCGGCAAGACGGCTGTCATCTACGACGACATTTTCGACAATGGCGCCAAACCTAATAGCGTCCCAAATCACTGGCTCATTTTTTTGACTCAAGTCAATGGTTTTGGCGTAACAACCCCCTTCAAGGTTGAAAACTGAGCCCTTGGCCCAGCCGTGTTCGTCATCACCGATCAGGTAGCGATCGGAGTCGGCGGAGAGTGTGGTTTTGCCCGTTCCAGATAGACCAAAGAATAGGGTGGTGTCGCCATCTTCGCCCACATTGGCACTGCAGTGCATGGGCATAACATCTTTTTCAGGTAATAAGAAATTTTGCACTGAGAACATGGATTTTTTCATTTCGCCGGCATAGCGCATGCCAGCAAGCAGTACCTTTCGCTGGGCAAAATTAATGATAACAACGCCATCGGAGTTGGTGCCATCGCGCTCAGGGTCACACTCGAAACTAGCGACGTTGAGAACATTCCATTCGGGCTTTCGGCCGGCATTATAAGTCTTGGGGCGGATAAACATATTGCGCCCAAACAGAGACTGCCAAGCGGTTTCTGTTGTGACTTTCACGGGCAGGTAGTGATCGCTGTGCTCGCCCACATGAAGGTGGGTAATGAATCTCTCACGAATCTCCAAATGTGACTGCACACGATCCCACAGAGCGTCAAACTTGTCGCTGTCGAAGGGCCGATTTACGCTGCCCCAGTCGATGCTGTCTGCGGTGCTGGGTTCTTTGACCACAAATCGGTCAGCAGGTGAGCGGCCTGTGCGTCTTCCTGTTGTCACCAGCAAAGCGCCAGTATTGGTCAATATTCCCTCTCCGCGCTTTAGTGATGCTTCAATCAGTTTGGAAGGTGCCAGGTTGGTGTACTCCTGGGCGGTGTGGGTATCTACAGTCATTGTTCGTCCTGTCAGTATGCAGCGCTAGCCGGGTCGAGCCTTTGCGCTAATTATCGGGCCCTAGCTGGGGCCCGATTATGTCAGAATCGCCGCGTTATGCGAAATATATCGGGCATAATTTCAGCGAATTCCGCCTAGCAGGCGCTCAGTGTAAGATTTTCGCCTCATCGTCTTCTAAAATATTGGCGAGGTCACTGCGGCTATACTGGTAGTGCTGGTTGCAAAATTCACAGTCCATGGTGATGCTGCCCAGTTCTTCTAATAACTCTTCAATGTCGGCGGGATTTAAAGTGAGTAAGGCCTTGTGGGTGCGGTCGCGGGAGCAGCTGCAGTGAAAACTGACATCAGAAGGTTCAAATAGGCGCACACGGTCTTCATGGTAGAGTTGATAAAGCAACTGTTCACTCTCAACTTGGCGTAGCTCACAGTCCGTCACAGTGGACGCCAGTGAATAGACGTGCTCCCACTGGTGCGCTCGCTGGTCATCGTCAGTGGTGATGAGTGCAGGCAGCTGCTGTAATAGCAGGCCTGCTGCCCGGTGCCCGTCGGCTGTCAGCCAGACGCGGGTGTTCAATTGCTCGGACCGTTTAAAGTAGCCATCCAGACTGTTGGACAGCGAACCTTGCTCGAGCGGGACGATACCCTGATAACGCTGGCCATGGGTCGGATCGATGGTGATTGCTAGTTGGCCGTCCTTAAGCAGCTGATCATTGCTATCGGAAGTAGCCTGGCCCGCTCCCCGGGCAATACCGCGCACACGCAAGCGGTGGTCACATTCTACCATCAGCAGCGGTATCTCGCCTTCTGATCGCACCTGCAAAATCAATGTCCCCTCGAACTTGAGATTGGTGCTCAACAGCACTGCGGCGGCCAGAAATTCGCCCAGTAGACGACTCACGGCTAAGGGATACTGGTGGATGGCGATTATTTCGCGATACGCCGAGTCGAGGTGGACGATTTCGCCACGGATATCCGCATCCTCAAATAGGAAGCGCCGTGTTTCATCACTGCTCGGCGGTATTTCGGTGGAATCAAGGGTTTCAGGCATGCTGTCGCTCCCGCAAAGCGGCTAAGTAAATACCCAAAGCACTCTGGATGCCAGAGCGAAGACCGTTTTGGGAAGATGTTTACATCACATGCGTCCTCCGTTTAGCCCTGTTCGATCTGTTTCCCAACTCAAGGAACACCTATTGGGCAGCCTGTTTGCACTGTGACCGAGTATCCCCAAAATTAGCTGGAGCAACGGCATTAAGCCCCCGCAGTATTCATTTTTGATGCTCTCATCATGTCCTACTCTTGCGCCTAGAGCAGACTTTGCGACTCTCGCCCCGCCAGCAACTGGATGCAGGGTTTAGTATTTGAGGCCAGCTATGAATAATTTCACCCTCTCTGAGACCTTGACCCTATTAGCGGCTACAGTATGTTTTTTGAGCCAAGCAATAGGCTTCCCTTTTACTGTTTGAGGATTTAGGCAATGAGATTCAGTTATCAGATTGGCATGTGTGAGGCCGACCATTATCTGCCTTTGGCCAGAGCGGCAGAACAGGCGGGTTTCGATGGTATTACGATTCCCGATAGCATTTGTTATCCCCAGGAGGCCAGTTCTAAATACCCCTATAACAATGATGGCAGCAGGGAGTTTCTGGAAAGCGTGCCGTTCATTGAAAGTCTTATTGCGATTGCAGCAATGGCGGCAGTTACCGAGAAAATTCGACTCGCGACATTCGTCTATAAACTGGCCGTGCGCCAGGCGCCTGTTGTGGCCAAACAGGTACAGGGCATTCAGTCGTTGTCCGGCAATCGTTTTGATTTTGGTATTGGGATTAGCCCGTGGGAGGAGGATTTTGCGATCTGTGGCGTGCCCTGGGAAAAGCGTGGGAAGCGATTAGATGAACAGATCGATATTTTGCGCGGACTAGAGACTGGCGAGTATTTCGGCTATGTGGGCGAAATCCACAATATGCCGGCCAACAAGATGAACCCAGTGCCCACCAAGCCAACCCCGCTGCTGATTGGCGGACACACAGAGCTAGCCTTGAAGCGCGCTGCGCGGGTGGGTGATGGCTGGATGTGTGCAGGTGCGAATATTGAGGAGCTGGAGGCGTATATCGGCCGCATTAATCAGCTGCGTCAGGAATACGGGACGGCGGATAAGCCTTTTAGGGTATATACCACCGGACAGAATGCCTTCACTCCTGAGGGTATTGAAAAGCTCGAAAGCATTGGGGTGTCTGACGTCATTATCGGTTTTCGCAATGTGTATGCAATGGAAGCCGATAAGCCTTTGGAAGAAAAAATCGGCATGCTGAACTGGTACGCGGGCGAGTTTATTCATGGCTGAGTACGGGGTCAATACTCCGGTCCTGGTCGGTGTGGGTGCTGTTCAGCAGCACATTGAGGATTATGAGCGCGCGCTGGAACCGGTAGCCCTGATGGAGCAGGCTTTGCGCAATGCCGCCGTCGACGCAGGCAGTATGCAGCTCCTGAGTTTGGCAAATGAAATTTTGGTGCCGAAAAGTCTCTGGAGCTACACAGATCCAGGACGTTTGTTGGCCGCTTCTTTGGGCGCACACTCGGCCACTACGCTGCTGGCCGAATTTGGAATATTACAACAAAGCCTGTTGACCCGGGCTTGCCAGCGCATAAAGGATGGAGACGCTGAAGTGATGCTGGTTGCCGGTGGAGAGGCGAGGTTCCGCTCTCTGTGTGCAGGCAAGGCCGGTGCCGAGGCTTTCGAAACCCCACAAAACGGTGTTGAGCCGGACATCACTTTGCGACCCCAGGATGAGATGTGGTCAGCTGTGGAGTCAGACAGCGGTTTGGGTATGCCTGTCGGTTACTACGCTATCCTCGATAGCGCGTTACGCTACAAGCAAGGTTTGAGTGTAGACCAGCACAGGGATCAGATGGCCAGTATGTATGCCAGATTGAGTGAACTAGCGGCAGATAATCCGGATGCCTGGTCCGACCAAGTCGTGTCGGCGTCCCATATTCGGGAGCCTTCTGCTGCCAATCGTATGCTGGCTTTTCCTTACACCAAATTGCATAACAGTCAGTGGAATGTCGATCAGGCGGCCGGTCTTATATTGTGTTCTGCGGGCGTCGCCGAGACATTAGGTATCGAGCGCAGCAAGTGGGTGTTTCCACAGGCGTTTACGGAATCGAATGACATGTCGGTGGTCGCCAGTCGCAAGGACCTCGGCGCCAGCCCTGGATTTCGTGTTGCGGGACAGGTCGCCATGGCCTTGGCGGGGGTGGATTTTAATGATATTCGCTTTTGCGAGCTCTATTCCTGTTTTCCCTATGCGGTTCGTGTGCAGTTAGAAGAATTTGGCCTGAATTTAAATTGTGATGTGAGTGTCACCGGAGGGATGACCTTCGGTGGAGGTCCTTTGAATAATTTTGCCTTGCAGGCTACGGTGAAAATGGCTCAGTTGTTGCGTAAAAACTCTGCAGAGACCGGGCTAGTGACCACGGTAAGTGGCTTGCTGACCAAGCAGGCGTGTGCGCTGTGGTCGGCCAATCCGGGCATTAGGGAATGGAGCTGTGCAGATGTTACTGATCAGGTGCGTGAGCAGAGTGATGTGTGTGAGGTGGTTTCGAATTATAGTGGGAAGGGCTCCGTTGCCGGCTATACGGTACTGCATCAGGGATCGGATCCTTGGCGCGCTGTGGCCGTATTCGATTTGCCCGATGGCCAACGCACGGTGGCGTATAGTGAGGATCCTGCCATGATCGAGGCCATGATGACGCAGGAGTGCTGCGGTCTGTCTTATTCTGTGGCCGGGGGACGGTTTTAGTAACGCTAGCCTCTGCGAATCTCTCCGGGTGTCATTCCTGTCCATTTAAGATAGGCCCGGCGGAAGTTCGAGGGATCACTGAAGCCTATTTTATAGGCGATACTGGATAACGACAGACGTGTATTTTGCAGGTAGCGAGTGGCGTGTTCGACGCGCACCTGATCCAGCAATTGCTGAAAAGACTGCTGTTCTTCATCCAGGCGCCGTCGGTATGTGCGTGGGCTTAAATTGAGCATATTCGCGATCTGAGGCATCTGCGGATACTGGCCTTCTAGTTTGCGCAGTAATCGCAGAGTCTGCTCGGCTACTGAACTTTCTTCTTCCAGATCTGCCAGCAAGCGGGCACATTCCGCCTCATAGAGATTACGTAATACCGGATTAGAGGAGGGAACGGGTGTGTCGAGCTGGTCGCGATGAAATAAAATTCGGCCTCTCACACAGTTGAAGTAGACCTCCTTTCCGAGGGTCTCGTAGTAGAAGCTGGAGTGAGCCGGCTCTGGATAAGGCAGCTCCATGCGCAGACACAAGTCAGGTGCATTTAATAAACCACGCAGCGTATTGATGAAGGCGCCGTATAAAAGCTCATACCCAAACTCGACTGACACATCGCTCGGCGTGCTGACCAGTGTTAGGACACATTGCTCGCCGATGGTCTCGAGTTCGAGCTGGAGTCTTGACGCCAACAGATGGTGATACTTGAGCAGCAAATCCATAACCTGTGCCAGATCGCGACAGGTCATAAACGCCTGGCCCAGTATGGCGTGAGCGCTCAGATGCAGGCGCATTCCGAGTTTGAGGCCCAGCGCGGGGTCACCGGTCAGTGCTTGGGCATTGGCCACAAGCTTATTGAAATCCTCATCATTGATGCGAGCGCCGATTCCGGAAATACCACTCTTTGCAAGCGTGGTGCCAGCGAGTAAGCTTTTACGCGTGCAATCCTGACTCTCCACCATGTCGATGAGAATCAGAATGTACTGTGCGGGGGTGGTGGTATTAGACATACCCTATTTGGCCACAAAAGACTGCTATTTGACAAGACTTTACCTTGTCGCGGTTTTGGCGATGGCCCATAGTGATACCCTGAAATGATTAACTAGCCGAGCGATGACTATGCAAATTGAATGGACCGAAGAAGCGCCCCGAAAAATCCAGCGCTATGCTGGAGCAGATTACCCCCATGATAATCCCGTTTTGGAGGATGTGCTGACCAGTGCCGATGTTGACTACGTGGCTGAGATTTTCCAAACCCCGCTGAGTGGCTCTTATAACTGGGATTACACGATACAGGATGATCGGATTAAAAAGCTCTATGATCTTGGCAAACAGCTTAATTGGGACCCTGAGATGGACATCGACTGGGACCGTCCGTGGCCGGCTGAAGAGCGGGCTCCGGAGATGATGAATCTCCATGACTATGAGCCCTATCTGGCTATGGACGAAAAAACCAAGGATGAGTTCTGGTTGCATATGAATGCCTGGAGCCTGTCCCAATTTCTGCACGGTGAGCAGGGCGCGCTGTTGGTAGCCTCCCAGCTTTGCTCCTGTGCGCCCACGTTGAACGCCAAGCTTTACGCGGCCTCGCAAACCTTTGATGAGGCGCGGCATGTTGAGGTTTTCAATAAATATCTGCAACAGCGGGTAGGGATGATGTATCCGATCAATACGCACCTAAAAAGTATTGTTGACAAAATCCTCACCGATGAACGTTGGGATATGAAGTTCATTGGCATGCAAATAGTAATCGAAGGTCTTGCACTATCCGCTTTTGCTACAGCCCGCGAAACTACGCCTGATGAGGTACTTAAGGATGTGCTATATCTGGTCACTCGGGACGAAGCGCGGCACGTGACGTTTGGGGTCAACTATCTGGAAGAGTTTGTTAAGACGTTGACCGACGAGGAGCGCGAAGAACGAGCCCAGTTCGCTTACGAGGCTTGTGCTATTAGCCGCGAGCGCCTAGTGGCTACAGACGTATTTAGGCACTTTGGCTGGGATGTCGAAGAGGCTCGCAAAAAAGTGCTGGAAGGGTTTGTGATGTCCACCTTCCGTAATCTGTTATTTCAGCGTGTGATTCCTAATCTCGCTCGTATCGGCTTGCTGACGGAGAAAATACGCCCAAAATTCGAGTCTTTAGGCGTCCTGGATTACGAAAATTTAGCCACTGATGGCGATATCGATTGGTCAGTACTGGAGCGTCCACTCGATATGCAGGAAGCCCAATCCTATGAGCAGAGTATGATGGCTGCGTTCGCTAAGAAGCATGAGGAGGAAGAGGCGAGGGTTGATTCCGCTGCCTGAGTGGTTGCATCCGCCCTGCTGAGCCGCAGGACAGTGGGTGTTAAATAATCGAGGTGTAAAAAAGCCGGCATAGTAGCCGGCTTTTTTGTATCTGGCAGGTGTGCAGCGCTATACAGTTAACGCCTTAACCTGCGCGTTAAGACGACTTTTATGACGTGCTGCCTTGTTTTTGTGGATGATGCCCTTGTCTGCTAAGCGGTCGATGACCGGTACGGCATTGTCATAGGCTGATTTTGCCGCTGCAGGATCACCGCTACCTATGGCGGCGTTGACCTTTTTAATCACGGTGCGAACAAGCGACCGCAAACTAGAGTTATGTGTGCGACGCTTTTCTGACTGGCGGGCACGTTTTTTTGCTTGTGGTGAATTCGCCACGGTGTATTACCTCGATTGAGAGTCAAAAAATTGAGAGGCGCGATTATTCACATTCGCTATCCGCTTGTCAACTGCTGTGACACTGGTTTGCCCACTACGAGCTGAGGTATACTAACGCCTATTAGTCATTATTTGTCGATTGTTGAGGCTGACGTGTTTACGAATGGATAATTCAGTGGTGGCGACCGCCCCTCCCCGCGGCACTTCGGATCGTATTCTCGATGCGGCGGAAGACATCTTTGCCGAAAAAGGCTATAGCGCAACTTCGCTGGGTGATGTTGCAGACCGGGTAGGTATTCGCTCCCCCAGCCTGTATAACCATTTCAAGAACAAGGAAGCGCTGTATGAGGCGGTACTTGAGCGTTTGCTTACGGATTTCTCGGCACCTCTGGCAGAACTAGACAGTGGGCCCGTGACCAATGAGAGGGTCTTCCAATGGCTGGAGACCATCGTTCGTCTACACCATGCCAACCCCAACCTTGCTCGATTACTGCAACATGCAGCCCTTTCTGGCGGGCCTCATACCAATCAATTGATTGATCGATTGTTTCGCCCCATGTTTCAGTCGGGAGCAAAAATAGAGGGTGCGGACATTAGTTTATTCGAAAACTCGGGGTTACAGCCCTGGGCGGTAATGGCTTTTAATAATCTGGTCATGTCTTACGTCACGATGGCGCCGATGTACCGGGACCTACTCGGGGAGGATCCGTTCAGCGACAAAGCCTTGGAGAATCAGCTTAATCTGGTCAAAACCCTGCTACGAGCGGTTTTTGAGTATAAAGGGGAGTAGGTTTTTTCCACTTACGTTAGCATGTAGCACGCAATAAATTATCTAAGAGGTCTGTTCTAGATCATGTTGGTTTCAAATGCAGTACACATCTGGCGCGAGTCAGACGGTGATTATCATATAGAGTGGCGAGCCAGTCATCCCGATACCCAAGTCACGGTTGAACCGGTTATAGCCAGTAGCGCAGCACAAGCGCATTACGATGCCGATACCGAACGGGCTCGCGTGTCGGGTCTCACGCCCGCGAACCGCCATTTTTTTCGTGTGCGTGACCAGCACGGCACTGAAGTGTTAGCGGCAGAGCGTAAATTGGGGATGCAAGGAACGCCAAACTTCAGAGATTTTGGCGGATACCGCTCTGTCGACGGGCGTTTGGTGAGGTGGGGTTTTTTGTTCCGCTCCGGCCAGCTGTCGAATTTGAGTGACCAGGATGTGGCATTGTTGGCTACTCTGGAGCTTGATCTGGTCTGTGATTTTAGGCGCCTAGAGGAGCAGGAAGCTGACCCCAGCAGGTTGCCCGTAAGCAATCCCCCGCGAATAGCGAGCCTACCGATTAGTCCCGGCAGTAACGCGCAATTTTTCGAGCAACTGGGAGGTCAATTCGGTGATAGGCAGGCCATGTTCGATTTCATGGTGGAGATCAATAGAGATTTTGCCGAGGCCCAGAGCGAGACATACGCCCAAATGTTCCGCGAGATATTGGATGTGGAGGACGCGCGATTTTTGGTGCACTGTGCCGCGGGCAAGGATCGTACCGGCTTTGCCGCAGCGATCATTCTCTTGGCGCTGGGGGTCTCGCAAGAAGTCGTGATGCAAGATTACATGCTTACCAAGCGGTTCTTTAGCCCTCACCAGGAGATCGACCGCTTGCGGCAAAAGTACCAGATGCAGCAGATGGAGACTGAATCCATTTTGCCAATGCTGGAGGTGCATGAGGATTACTTGTCTCGCGCCCTAATGGCGATTGCACAAAACTATCCGTCAATAGAGGTTTATCTGGAGGAGGCGCTGGGTATGGGGTCTACAGAAGTCGCTCATTTGCGAGCACGTTATCTAGATTAGCGCTTGAAAAAGGCAAAGCCGCCACCACAGTTGTGGCGACTTTACGGCATCAAGGCTAAGATTAAGACGCCTTGCACGCGGTTTTGGCGGCTTTGATCTGCTTCTTCTCGCAGGCTGTGCTGCTTGCATCACCAACACACCATTTGCCCCGGTTGTTCCAGGCCGTTAGGTCAGCGCGTTTACCATTGGAACACTTCACGGTGTAGTTCGCATAGGCAATGCCATCAGTGGTTGCGGCATTTGACTCAAATACGATACTGGTAGGCTTGGCAGCAAAGCTGTGGGCGGAAAAGATTACCAAAGCCGCCGTCGCTGCAAATTTCAATATGTTCATTACAAATCCTTGTCTACTCGCTGAGGGTGATCGGCTCGATCTGCAACTGTGGTCGAAGAGCGGGCCCTGAAGTTACATTGTACGGTCTATGGCTGATGTTAGATCAGTTACGATTTAGTAACTATTTGGGTATTATCGTAACATTGTCTTTTTGTTTGAGTTGTCATTATGTTTACAACTGTTTGAATAATAACAAGTATATAGATTTTTGGCGATATTTTTTTTGGCCACATTAATGATCTTTAATGTCTCTATTGGTAACGCAGTGAGGTTAGAGGGTGTCTTTAACGTGCAATAAGATCCAGCGGCAAAGCCTTTTGCGTGGCCTCTAACTAAACGCAATGACAGGTTCCCCGCGATATGCCAGATATCCGCCCACATCACTTTGCACTGGGCTGCATTGGTTTGGTTAATTGCTCTGATCTGTATTGAGGCCAGATATTGCACCTGACTGGGCGCAACACGCTGCAGCTGTAGTATACTCGCCGCCACGGCGGGTTGGAGGGTGCTAGGCGTGATGTTTTGTCTCTTTGAATGGCACTGGCCATCAACCTAGGAGCCGTGAACCTTGTGACGAATTTTGGTGGTCTTGAGTATGCTGTGGATCTTTGGTGAATTGAGAAGACTGGCTTGACCGATCCTTTTGTAGATATCCGGCCCTACAGAGATGGAGAGGTGGCGACCGTCCTGTCGCGCTTGCTTGATAATCCGGAGTTTTTGGGTGCTCTAGCAACGTATCGACTGGGTCGATTGGCCTCCCTTATGCCCGGGCTGGTGCGCTCGTTTGTGCGTTATCGGCTCGCTCGTGAAGTGCGTGGCGTGTCGGACGTACGGTCGATACAAGTTATTATCGAACGCTATATGACGCGGATGATTGAAGGCGCCACGGGCGGATTCAGCGTATCAGGCTTAGAGCAGCTTAAGCCTGTGCGCCCCTACCTTTATATGAGCAATCACCGTGACATTGCGATGGACCCTGCTTTTACCAACTATGCGCTGCACCGTGGCGGTTATGAGACCGCGCGGATTGCCATCGGCGACAATCTGCTTACCAAGCCCTGGGTCTCAGACTTAATGAGGTTAAACAAAAGCTTCATTGTCAGGCGTTCAGTCAATGGCCCGCGAGAATTATTGGCCGCATCCAAAACGCTGGCCAACTATATTCAACACTCGCTGCTGCTGGAGAAATCGCCGGTTTGGATCGCCCAGCGAGAAGGGCGAGCAAAGGACGGCATTGACCGCACAGAACCGGTCATTATAAAGATGTTATCCATGAGTCGTGACAAGAGTCAGCGTGGCTTTGGTGAGCATATCGAGGGTCTAGGTATTGTGCCCGTCGCCGTATCCTATGAACTTGATCCCTGTGATGCTATGAAGGCCAAAGAATTATTTGAAAAAGCGACCAAGGGCAGTTATGAAAAAGCCGAACAGGAGGACGTCGCCTCGATTGCTAAGGGTATCGCTGGTGAGAAAGGCCGCGTCCACGTCTCTTTTGGCACCCCTTTGGGCGGCAACCTGAGTACGCCAGATGCGGTTGCAACCGAGGTTGATAGACAAATTATCACTGAGTATTGCCTGCACCCTACCAATCTTTATGCCTACCGTCGGCTATACGGAGGCAATGCCCTAATGTCCACAAAGTTCTATGTGGAGGAGGGGGATTACAGTGAGGCGGCTTTTGATGCTCGCATCGCGGCTATGCCGGAAGCGCATCGTCCCTTCGCGCTGGGTATCTATGCCAATGCGGTGGTCAGTAAACTGGCGCTGGCCGACCGCTCGCCGACGCCTTGCTGAACGAGGATCTAAAAGACCGCATCCGCGAGGCCTATAACGCGATTGTGGAGAGCAAATCTCTCACTCCGCGCTGGGGACAGCGGCAGATGATTGCGGAGATCGCCAATACGTTGTCTCGCATTCCTCCCCCGGGAGAAAATCATAGCGACCTGCCTGCCGTTTGTGTCATCGAAGCGGGTACCGGGACCGGCAAAACGATTGCATACGCGGTCGCGGCGATCACCATGGCTCGGGCTCTCGGCAAACGTCTGGTGGTTGCCACCGCGACAATTGCTTTGCAGGAACAGTTCGTTAACAAGGACTTGCCGGACATCCGTCAAAGCAGCGGCATGGACTTCACTTTTGCTCTGGCAAAGGGGCGACGACGTTATGTCTGTCTATCAAAGCTCGATCGAATGATGGCGGACAGTCAGGGAGAATCATCCCTGATACCGTTGTACCCCGACGGATTTGGTGCGCCGCTTTTGGCAGAGGCCTTGCCCACTTACGACGCTATGCTCGATGCTCTGGGTCGAGGGGAGTGGGACGGCGACAGGGACAACTGGCCCGATAGTATCGGCGAGCAAGTCTGGTTTGGCGTGACCACAGATCACAGTCAATGCAGTGGTCGGCGCTGCCCCAATATTAGTCAGTGCAGCTTCTTTCATGCCCGAGACGAGTTGCAAAATGCAGACATTATCGTCACCAACCATGATCTTGTCCTTGCGGATCTCGCCCTCGGCGGTGGTGCGATATTGTCACCACCGGAAGAAAGCATCTATGTGTTTGACGAGGGCCACCATCTTCCCGATAAAGCGCTGTCGCACTTTGCGAGCTTCTGCCGGCTGCATACCACCATAGTGTGGTTGCAGGACAGTGCCAAGTCGCTGGCGCATTCAGCACCTGCGCTGGTTGCCATTGACGGTGTACAGAAGCTGCTGCAGACCTTGCCCGCAGAAATGGAGCAGACTGTTGCTGCACTGCATGTGGCTGAGCAGACTGTAGCCGTCTTGTTTGAAGAAGCTGAATTCGATGACAGGCGGGATGAGCAACAATTGCGGCTAGAGCACGGACTGGTGCCCGCTACATTGATCCCCATAGCGGAAGAACTCGTAGGTCAATTCCAGAAGTTGAGTAGTGTCCTTTCACGCCTGGAGACGATGCTTGAAGAGGCGCTGGATGATGATTTTGCCGGCTTGGACAAATCGGAAATAGACACCTGGCACATCAACGTTGGCGGCATGTTGGGCCGCGTGGATGCTGCCCTCACCTTGTGGCTGGAGTATGCGGTGAGCGGCGAAGGCGAGTTGCCGCCGAAGGCGCGCTGGATCACGCAAATGAATAACGCGGGACAGTCGGGCTTTGAGCTGCGCTGTAGTCCAGTCCTGGCAGCGGAGATCCTGCAAGACTGTTTATGGTCAAAGGCTGCCGGCGTGATTGTGACCTCGGCCACAATTACCGCACTCAATTCATTTGATCGCTTCAAACTCCATTCCGGTGCGCCATCAGACGCCAATTACAAAGCGGTGGCCAGCCCCTTTAATTATGCCAATGCCACGTTTATTGTGCCTGCCATGGACTGCGACCCCGGCGACGCACAGGCTCACACGGAAGCCCTTATTGAGCGCTTCCCCCATATTTTGGACCAGAATGAGGGCAGTCTGGTCCTGTTTTCCTCGCGCCGGCAAATGCAGGACGTCTATCAAGGGGTCAGCGGAGAGTTCAGTGGTCGAATATTGATGCAGGGGGACTACAGTAAGCAGGAAATTTTACGTCGGCATAAGGAGGCGGTCGATGGCGGGCGCGGTAGCGTCATCTTCGGTCTGGCTAGTTTTGCTGAGGGAGTAGATCTACCCGGAGATTACTGCCGTCACGTGGTGATAGCCAAAATCCCCTTTGCAGTGCCAGACAGCCCATTAGAGGCGGCGTTGGCTGAGTGGGTGGAAGCGCAAGGCCGCAACGCGTTCATGGAAATTAGTGTGCCGGACGCAGCCCTGCGTTTGGTTCAGGCCAGCGGTCGGCTGCTGCGCACAGAACAGGACAGTGGTCGAGTCACGTTGATGGATCGGCGTATTCTGACTCGACGTTACGGCCGCGATATTCTCGATTCGCTGCCGCCATTTACGCGTGAGCTGGGATAAACCGAGATCTCCTTATACGGCAAATAGCTGAACCGGCACGCCGTTGACAATACAGGTGCTTGAGGCCTTATCTAACGATTCGTCTATGAGGTCGTTGCAACTTATACCGGGCAGAATAGTCCCTGCGTTGCTTTGTTTTGAGGCTTCATAAACATGACCAAAACCGTGCGGAATACTGACCACGCCGGGCATCATTTCGTCGGATATTTCTACCGGTATTACCGCCTCGCCTACGTTCGATACTACCTTTACATCGGCCTCATGTTTGAGCCCAAGACGTTCCGCATCGGCAGGATTGATTTTTGCGGTGCAACGATTACTGCCACGTATATACGGTTTCAAGTTGTGCAGCCAGGAGTTCATGTCACGGACATGGCGGCGACCGATGAGTAACATGTCATTGCCATTGTGGCTCTGGGCATCTTGGTCTGATCGGTCTTCAAATCGTTGCTGCAGGCGCGTCAAATCATTTGCAAAGACTTCATGCATCAGATCTATGCGCTTGCCCGGCGTGCGTAATATACCGGGAAGGCGTTGCTGCAGTGGCCCAAGATCCATTGACGCTTGGGGGTGATCCTTGATCGCCTGTAACGATATACCCTCACGGTGTCCAAATTGATCTCCATAAGGCCCACTTCGGATCATTAAGTCGGCAAAGCGCTCGGGAGACGAATCACCGCTAATCTGATCATTGATAATGTCGGCGCTCAGTGGGTAGCTATCGTCCTCGGCCCGCTTTATCACCATGTCGACCATACCCTGATAGACGAAGCCATCCATCTCATCGCGACTCAGCCCCGACATGCGCGCGGCCAACTCTAAGATAATTTCGCCAAGGTCTTTTAGGCCAGGCGCGGGTTCGAATGTCCTGGGCGAAAAGGACAAGTAGTTTCTGGTAGTGAAGTTCTGGAAGGTAACATCAATATTACTGTGCTCAGGGTGAACCGTGCTGGGTAAAATGATGTCGGCCTGACTGGTGGTTTCATTGATATAGATATCCAGTGCCACCATAAAATCGAGCGTGTCGAGAGCCTTGTGGATCTTATCGCCGCGCGGAACAGACAGTACCGGGTTGCCACAAATCGTTAATAAGCCACGTACCTCATTGCCGGGTGCGGTGATTTCTTCGGCCATCAACGATGCTGGAAGCTCACCGCAGGTTTCAGGTACTCCCCGCACCTTAGAATGCCAGCGCCCGTAGGGTTTAATGTCGCCCGCGCCGCCGGGCCCGAAGCCACCTGTGGGTGCCGTGGCCAGCATCATGCCACCCTCGCTGTCAAAATTACCAGTCAGTAGGCTGATCACCATTAGCATCCAGTGTGATGCAAGTCCAAATTCTTGCGTACACAGTCCGATGCGACCGTAAAGCGCCGCTTTTTTTGCTGCACAGTAATCCGTGACTAACTGACGTAATGTCTCGGCGGGGACACCGGTCAAAGAAGCCGTGCTTTCTGGCGTGTAGTTGGCCACCGCTCGGCGCAGCTCGTCCACGTTATCAATGTGCTCTGACAAATGTCCTAGCTGTATGTCATTTCTTTCAAACAGGGTATTCGCAAAGGCCATCAAGAAGTAAGCATCAGTGCCCGGCTGAATAAATAGATGCTGATCGGCTGCTTCTGCCGTCTCCGTGCGCCGCGGATCAATCACCACACACTTACCACCGCGCTGCTGAATATCCATCATGGCACGCCTCACATCCGGTGTGCCTAGAATACTGCCCTGCGACACAAGAGGATTTGCCCCCATGCATATAAACAGTTCTGTGCGTGATAAATCTGGGACGGGGAACAACCACTCGTGACCAATTAAGCCCCAGCAAACCCGCTGCTGCGGCATCTGATCGACTGTGCCGGCAGAGAAAAAACGTTCGGTGCCAATTGCAGTCATCAGTGCTTGCAAGTAGACACCTGCGGCAAAGTCATGCCCGAGTGGATTGCCAACGTATATCGACAGCGCATCTTTTCCATGTGTATCGCGGATGTGGGAGAACTTCGCCGCAATGGTATCAAGCGCTTCATCCCAGGAGATTTCTTGCCAGCCATCGGTGGTTTTTTTTACCGGGTGGCGTAAGCGCTCGGTATCTTCATAGATATAGTTGAAAGCCTGTGACTTTGCGCACACATAACCTTTTGAGCGATGATCGTCAGGGTCGCCCTTTATGGACACGATTTTTTTTTGATCGCGGTCCACTTGCATAATCAGGCCACAGCAGGCTTCGCAGGTAGGACAAATTCTTCGCAGCGTTTCAATGTTGTCAGACATCTTTAATCCTTTTTATATTACTAGCGGTGGCAGCGCGCAACAGTAGTTGCTCCAGAACAAAGGGTAATAGACTCTGTCCGCCGGGTGGGGAGTTTCGCAGCACTAGCTCAATGCGGCGCGTGTCTTCGCGGCTTAAGTACTGTAATTCAGGGGCAACCAAGACAGCAATATTGTCGCCATATGCTTCGGCTAAAATGCAATCCATAACAATGGCTTGGCTCAATATTGAAGACGTGCTGCTTAATTCCTCGTCTTCAAGACCGGCCTGTTCGAGCACTCCTACCAGTTGTGCCTGTATGCGTAACCATTGGCTGGAAACCTGTCGGCGTTCACCTACCAACTTGGCTATTTGCGGGTATAAGCTGAAGTGAGTCTGTACTTGCGACACCCATTGCCTGACTTTGCCTTGCCAATCAGGAGCCGTCAATTGCAATGTCAGCCTGGCTAGAACCAACTCGGATATGCCCAACAACAGATCGTCGCGGTTTTGAATATGGGTATACAAGGACATTGGCGCGACATTCAATTGGCGGGCAACACCGTTTACGGACACTTCCGAGATGCCGCTTTCCAGTAAGCTTAAGGCTGCTAAAAGCACCTGCTCACGAGACAACCGCGCTGGCCTACCCCGCTTTACAGGCGCTGCGGTACTGCCCATGCCCCACCTCTCATTTTGCACTGATATCACTACTGTTTGATTTAGCGTATAGCATACGTTAATGTATCGAAATGTCGCTGTCAAATGACCCTAGCGTCGTCGGCCCTATATCAAGGATGCAAAAAATGGTCACCACAAAACGCACGTTTTGCTCCCTCTGCGAATCTTTCTGTGGCCTTGAAGTAGACATAGAAAACAACAAGATTGTCGACATTCGGCCAGACAACGACCATGTTGTCACCCAAGGTTATGCGTGTGTTAAGGGCACCAAATTTGATTCGGTGCAACACAGTCCAGATCGCATAACAGAACCACAGAAGCGCGTAGGCAATGAATGGCAGTCCATTGGCTGGGACCAGGCCTTAACAGAAATTGCCGATAAAATGGCACGGCTTAAGCGAGAGCATGGAGCGCAATCTGTAAGCCACTTTGTGGGAGCGCCCGGTGGTGCAAATTTACTAGCACCCATATTTAGGGGTGAGCTGTACAAAGGGCTGGGCTCAAATCGCATGTATGGTACGGGCACCTGCGACACCATGAATAAATTTCGTGTCAACGGCGATATGTATGGCTCACCGATGCGGCTGGCTTATCCGGATGTCGACCATACCCAATTTATGATGATTCTCGGAGCCAACCCGCTTATCTCTGGCAATACCCTTTATCACTTGCCCCGCTCGCGTGAACGTTTTGGAGGTATTATTCAGCGCGGCGGTCGGGTTGTATTTATTAACCCCCGACGAATCGAAAGTGCGGGTAACGCCGAGCACCTATTTATTCGCCCCGATACCGATGTGTATTTCTTAGCCGCCTTCTGCAATGAGATCATTCAGCGCGATGCAGTGGCACATGAGCGCATTGAAAGAACTATGAAGAACTTCGATGCGCTGAAACAAACCGTATCGCCATGGACACCGGAGCGACAAGCAAAGGTTACCGGCATCTCTGCATCTGCTCTCATCGATCTGGTAGACAGTTATGTGAGCGCGGGCGCCGCGGCACTGAATATGGCGACCGGTGTTAATCAGGGTCGCAGCGGCACACTGTGCTATTGGCTGCTGGAATCGATCAGTGCCATCTCCGGCAACTTCGACCGCAAAGGCGGCAATTTGATCGGTGAGGGTATTATTGATTTCGCAAGCCAAGCAAAAGACGACCCACAAATGAAGCTGGGGTTTCACCGTGAAGATGATCTTCCTACTGTGAGTGGGCAGCAGGCTGCGGGTATGGTCGCCGATGATATTCTCAATGGGCACGTGCGAGGTATGATCGTTGAGGCCTCGAATCCTTTGTTAGCGTGTGGCAATCCGGATGGACGCCTGCAGCGGGCGATGAACGAATTGGACCTGCTGGTGAGCGTAGACCTATTTCGTAATGAAACAGGTAACCTGGCGCACTACATATTGCCCGCAACCACATGGATGGAGCGAAGCGGCATGCCTTATGCTTTGCAGTCTTTTGTCGGCTGCACGGCAACTCCGTATTTGTATGCCTCAGGGCCCGCGCTGGAGCCGCCTCCCGAAGTGCGCCACGAATGGTGGATCTATGTGCGCCTAGCAGACAAGCTGGGTGTCACGCTTTTCAATAATAAATTTATGAGCGGATTTCTCAAACTGGCGGCAAAATTTGCCTATACGCGCTTTGAGTTTATCAAGGTGCCAGAGCTGATAATCAATGGGATGCTGAAAAAAGCCGGCCAACCAAGCCTTAAGCGTATGCTGAAAAACCACCCCCATGGCATTCGCCTGCCTGATAATGAGGGTGATAATTTTCTCGGTACTGACAGGGTGCTGACCGAGGACGGTCTGGTTGACCTTGCACCTCAACCCTATGTGGATCGATTTAACAGCGCTATCGAGGATCTCTATCAGGAAGAGTTAAACAGCTTGGGTAGAATGAAACTGATTGGCAAGCGTGAGGTGAAACGCATGAACAGCTCGTCTGCAAACTCCCCTCGACTGGTGAAGGACGGCACCAACTACGCCTATCTCAGCCCTCAAGACGCCGACCGCATCGGTATAAATACCTTGGAGCTAGTCGATGTTACCTCGAAGTTTGGGAAAATAACTATTCCTGCAAAAATCACTGATGAGATGATGCCTGGTACCGTAGCAATTCCGCAATGCTGGGGGCACGAAGATGCTGATGGCTTACGGCATGCGCAGCAACATCCGGGCGTAAACTCAAATTTGCTTGCAGGCGATGGCCGCGACAATATTGAAGAGTTGTCTGGAATGTCTCATTTGTCAGGTATTATCGTCGATATCGTAAAATCCCGCCGACCGGCGCTGCCATCGAGCGGCAGCGCTAGTTCAGGTTCTACTGCAGTTTAAATGCGATAGACGTGTCTATGGCGACGCAGAGTCCAGTGATCGTTGTGATCTGACGCTGCACATGGCAGGTGGTATATCTTGCGGCCGCTAAGCATTCAAATGGAGTCCAAAATAATGGCTGATCACGACATTTTTCTGTCAATCCGAGGTGAGTATGGGTAGCCAAATAGCTGAATTGCTGATCGATATCGAGGCGCAGCTACGCCAGCTAGGGCAGTGGGATAAAGTACCTCCTGAGGCCGACGCTCTGGCCTCAGAGCAGCCTTTTTGTGTGGATACATTGCGGCTACCACAGTGGTTGCAGTTTGTTTTTTTACCCACCCTTTACGCAATGCTGGAGGAGTCGCAAGATCTGCCTCAGGGCTGCGGGATTGCGCCGATGGCAGAAGAATACTTTCGCGGAACCGGCCTTTTTAGCAGCGAATTAGTGGCCACTCTGGTGAGGGTAGACGAGTTGTTATCCTAGGAACACTAGGCAAAAAAGTATGTATCTCGATAGTATGTGGGAGATAGCTGACCTCCATACTGAATTATGGTAACGTCATTCGTTTAATAATAAATCATCTGTGAAACCGAATATGCAGCCGAAACCTTTTGTTAAATATGTATTACTGTCTCTTGTTATACGTCGAAGGTCGATTGCTTTTAGGAAAATAATATTGGGGGTGTTTTTTTGTCTGCCCCTCTGGGTGCATGCTGGCGGCGCGGTCGTGGGGCAGGAAGCGCCTGCTGTGCGCTTGCCTGAATTATCGGGTGGCGGGGACGTGACCCTAGAGTCCTTGCGCGGTAAAGTAGTGTATCTGGATTTCTGGGCTTCTTGGTGCGGTCCCTGTCGAGTCTCCTTCCCTATTCTGGAAGCATTGGCGAGCGAGTTGGGCCCCGACGGTTTTGAGGTGCTGGCGATTAATGTGGATGAAGTGAAATCGGATGCGCAGGAATTCCTATCTGATGTTCCAGTGAGTTACCTTGTGGTGCGTGATGCGGAGGGCGTCTCGCCACAAGCTTACGGAATTCTGGGAATGCCTACTGGCTATCTTATCGACCGAGAGGGCGTGGTTCGCGAAATACATCAGGGCTTTCGAAAAAGTGATGGTGATCAATTGCGGGCCGAAATTGTTAAGCTGTTGGGAGAATAATAATTTTAAAATTTATGACAGGAATTTTATTGGTTATCGTGATTTGCGGTTGCGAAACGGTGCAGCCCTGGGAGCGTGGGATCCTTTCCAAAGATGAAATGCAGTGGCAGCCTAATGTGATGGAATCGCGGCTGCGTAATCAGGTTTACGCAAGTAAGGAAGCCTCGTCGGGCGGCACGGGAGCCGCTGGCGGCGGCTGTGGGTGTAACTGATGGCGTCTCGTAAGGACGATCTCAATAAGACACTGGCCGCACTCACTTCGAGCGCTTTTTTGCTGCCTGCTTATCAGAGCGCTATGGCCGATGCGCCGCCGGAATTTACTGAAATAGGCATGCGCTACAGTAAATATAAGGAAGACGATCTATCTGCTAAAAAGGTCTTCGGGGGGCGCAGCCAGAGAATGGACATTGATGTGGCCCAGTTTCATCTATTGGCCCCCGTCTCAGATGACTGGTCTGTTGCCTTAGATGTGGGATGGGAGGACATGAGCGGCGCCTCACCTTGGTTTGTTGGCGAGAGTATCGAGGCTGGCGATCCAAAGGTTGTTATGAGTGGAGCCAGTATCGAGGATACGCGGACTGAAGTGAGCGTTACTACCCGCTACTATTTTGACAGCGGCACCGCCGGTGTTAACTTTACCTATTCCGATGAGGACGATTATGAATCTAAATCGATAAGCCTAGATGGTTCGCTTAACAGTGAAGATGGGTTAACCACCTACAGTGCCTCATTGAGTGCATCTGATGATGATATCACTCCGACTCAGGGGAGCTATCCGACCAATACATTGTCAGCCACTAAGGACATACGCTCGGCGTGGATAGGCGTATCGCGTATTATCAGTAAACGCGCACTGGTGCGTTTTGGGCTTAGCTATACCTACCGCGACGGGTATCTTACGGACCCCTACAAGTATAAGGATAGCCGTCCGGATGAACGCAAGGAGTGGACCGCTAGTGCAGGGTACCGTCATTTTTTCGCTGAGCAAAATGCTGCACTGCATGTCGATTATCGGTATTTTGATGATGACTGGGACATCGCATCACAGACTCTTGACGTCGCATGGATCCAAAACGTTGGACAGGATATAACAGTGGCACCGTTCATTCGATATTACACGCAGGATAAGGCGAAGTTCTTTTCTGTAGTGATAAATGACGACAACGATAGTGATTATTTTTCGGATGACTACCGGTTGTCATCGTTCGGGGCTTTTTCTTACGGCTTGCGAGTGAACTACGAGATTGGTAACTGGTCTATTAACGCTGATGCAGAGCGTTATCAAACCGACGAGAGCTGGGGTCTATACAGCGGCGAGGAAGCGCCGGCCCTTGTTGATACTTGGCGTTATGGCGTTGGGCTGAGCTACGCTTTTAAATAGGTGCTGGTTGTTGATGGTACGCATCGAGCACAACTTTAAAGCTATGGGTGGTCCTTGCTGCCTGCGTCTGGATGCGGATGATGATGCCGTTGCGGGGGTTGCCATCGCAGCCGCTGTCGCAGAGGTGACCCGCCTTGAGAAAAAATACAGTCGCTACCTTGATGAATCCCTAACCAGTCAAATCAATCGCGCCGCCGGCGCCGGAATACCCGTACCTATCGATCAAGAAACATCAGCTCTGCTCAGCTATGCAAATACTGTATGGCAGGAAAGCGATGGGCTGTTTGATTTAACATCCGGTGTACTGCGCTTGGCCTGGGATTTTAAATCCGGTCGTTGCCCTGATCAGCTGGAAATTGATGCTCTGCTGCCCTTGGTGGGGTGGGATTTGGTGCAGCGGGAGCAGGACAACGTGTATCTCCCCAGGGCGGGAATGGAGCTGGACTTTGGTGGCTGTGTGAAAGAGTACGCCGCCGATAGTGCTGCCATGCAATTGCGACGCCACGGGGTTGCGTCTGCCCTGGTCGATCTGGCAGGTGATATGGTTGCGCTTGGTGCGCCTCAAGGCAACGCTAGTGGGGTTTCAGGTTGGCCGATAGGCATTCGGCACCCGGTTGAAAAAGACAAAGCATTGGCTGGCGTATATCTGCCTGAAGGTGGGCTAGCCAGCAGTGGC
>OLHR01000111.1_pt1 | contig 30240 bp, 13 predicted proteins | sample 1609291 | NCBI WGS metagenome assembly OLHR01 (sample SAMN05416707, study PRJEB24817) | seawater metagenome | isolation source: Sea water | place: Canada:Atlantic | collected 2013-07 | reverse complement strand
CCGTATAGGTGATGGCAGAGTGCGCATAATTATTGAAAGAGCTATTAGGAGTTTGCTTTTGGCGGGAGGGCCTTGAAGCCGCCTTTGGGCCGGAGCGGAGGGGGGCGAAAGGGGGTTGTCCGGTGCCCGAATGCAATGCATTGACGAAATTGGGACGGACAGTTTCTCGGGCCGAAGGCCACCCGCCGCCGAGAAATCTCTAGTTTCACCGGCTGTCTTCTGGCGGGCTACCAGTATGCAGAATCCTGGTAAGTGAGTCCGGTTTTCGTATCGTGATAGTAACTGTGACCACCGCCGTTGCTCGCCGAGTAGCCATAAAAGACGGTCTCCTCTGTCACCACCCATCCAAGAGGGTCGATGACATTTCCGATTTCCTTGGGGGCCGCGGGCCGTCTCTCGCTGAAAGAATCGAGCGCCTTCCCAGGGCGAGCGAAGCGTTTGTCGAGGAATGCGTTGAGATCCTTCTCCGATACGGTGTAGATGGCGTAGTGATCGAGCAAGTCCCTCCGCAGGGTGATATCGGTGGCGGTGGGTGGGATCAGATTCCGGCCTCTCTCCGGCCACCAGATGCCTGCGCGGCTCGAATGGTGTGTATCGACTTCATAGATCCGGAACAGTATCAGGGCGCACACCACCGGTAGGGCAAGGATGGCGATGCAGATCTTGAGAAAGAGCCGGCGGACCGGGGCCTTGGGCAGGGGCGGGGGTAGATTGCTTTTTGAACTCATGGATAATGGCTGTGGGTCTTTCCATCCGCATCGAAGTAGTAATTCTCGTAAAATCTGGAGAAACCTTGAACATACCTCCATTTCCCGGACTCTCTCGAATCGGATGAATCGAGCGTCGAAAACCAAGGATCGGCAAACGCACCCGTGTGACGATAGACCATCGCGTCGAAATACGACACCCAGGAGTCCGCGGTGACAAACAACTGGTAATCATCCTTGCCGATGCGGTCGTAGAACCATCTGTCCGTGCCGGGCGCGGCGCCATTGCGGGTTAAGAAGTCAGTTGGTTTTGCGTGATCCTCGTCAATGTCGCTGAGCGACATCGGGAACTCGCTGTTCTCCTCGCGGTGTTTTTCGAGCAGGAGTCGAATGTCGGTTGATTCCTCGATGACCTTTGCAGCCCACTCCTCATCGGGGTCCCAGCGCGTCATGACCTTGAAGATCGCGAAAACCGCGCAAGCAAGGACAGCCACCGCGACAAGGGTCACGGTGATCGGTCTTCGAAAACCTGCTTTCAATCCTTGTCGCTTTCGATCACGCGACTTCTTGATACGTAGTATAAGGGCCACTGCCCCGCCGATGATGCACGCCGCGCCAGCACCGTAAAAGAGGAGCAGCCGGGCGCTGATAGAATCTGCAATAGAATCTATGGATAGGGACGCATCGGCGGGGACCGGCGTCATCCACGCAAACAAGCCTGTGACAGCCAGCGCAAAGCAAACGATGCCAACGAATATCAGGAATACGCCGAGGACCTTCATGGTGTGATAATGAAACCAGATTAATGTGAAATCTGGGTGAACGCAGTATGAAAAATTCGTGAATTCCTGCTAGGAAATTTCGTTTGCCGGGAGGGCCTTGAAGGCGCCTTTGGCCTGGAATGCGTCGTGATGGTTCATTGCTATCGTCTAGTAAAGTAGTCTGATGAAACGATCCCCAACAAAATGTCTTGCAGCCTGAAGTTCGCATTAGCGGACTGCTTGTAGAGCTGTTCAATATGCTCACGGTCGAGAAAGTTGAGCTCACGAGCCATTGCATAGGACAACATGTTCTCCACGAACGCTTTGGAAAACCTCTCTTTGTCTTCCATCAGAATTGTCTTTAGACCCCGGGGACCTTCAAAGGCTCGGCCGTCCATATGGACAGTTCTCGCATCCACTGGAAAACGTTCACCCTTCTTACTGTCCTTTGGGGCATAGTTGCTCACGTCAGTGTATTGGTCCCGCCAGCGTCCAATTACGTCGAAGTTCTCCAGGGCGATTCCAAGGGGATCCATCTTCTTGTGACAGATGTTGCAACTAATATCTGCTCGATGTGCATCGATCGTTTCTTTGATAGTCTCCGTTTTCGTAGGGGGGCTGAGTGCAGAGATCTCAAGGTCTTCCGGTGTCTCCAGATGATCTCCGTAAAAACTCTTCAATACCCAGGCCCCGCGATAAAACGGGTTGGTATATTCCCCATTGTTGGTCGTCATCAGCATGAAGCCTGCCTGTGAAAGTAGGCCTCCGCGATATCGGTCTTTTTCGTCCAGCATCACTTTAGAGAACTCTGATGTGATCTCTTTAGGTCTGTAATCTTTCGGTGATATTTTACTTGCGCCAGGTCTTTTGCTAGGGGTCGCGATTGGATGTCCCTCGATCCGATAGATGTAGTTGAGCTCCTGCGTGATCATCACGAAATCAGAGTCAATAAAATTCACCAAGCTCAAATTGCTCGACAGTAGTTCCTTGAAGAACTCAACCGGTTCTTCTTTGATCTGATCTCGAACAAGGTCAAATTCTTCAACAGTGAAAATGCTTATGTCTGGTTCGATGATCTTGAGTTTTTCAAGATCGAGCCATTGATAAACATAGTCCCTGACGAAGCGATCAGTTCTTGCGTCCCGTAACATTCGGAGTGTCTGCTCACGACGGACTTCTGGATCCTTCAGCTTTCCCTGTCTCGCCAGCTCGAAGAGCACCTCGTCGGGCAAGGAATTCCAAAGAAAATACGACATACGTGCAGCGAGCGCGTAATCATCCAAAGGCCCTGATTTGCCTTCCTGCTTAAATAAGAACTTCGGGGAACATAACATTCCGCGAATGCCTGCCTGTAGACCTGTGAAAATGCTTCGGTCTTGGGCAAACTCTTTCTTGGCATACTTATAGAATTGCTGCATTTCAGCGTCGGAGACCGGACCGCGAAACAGTTTCCGTGCAAGCCTCTTCAAAATGGCCTGGCATGTCTCATAGCCAGTAGATGCATCGATGTCTTTGCCGTAGGTTTTATAAAAGTAAGTATCTGGTGGCCACGACTCGTACACTGGTCCCGTAATGGTGGCCGTCTCGATACAGAACATCCGCTGAGCCGCGCCCCCTTTGACCGAATTACATCTGAGAACGATCGTATCATCGGACGACAGTTGCGCCGTGAACCCGATGCTGGGATTGAAGTCTTTCCAAGCAGCATTTTTGGGAATCACAGTAACAATGCTTTGCCCTACTCCAGAGTTTTTCCGGAGAAAGTAGCTCATCGAGTGGTCGGTTGGCGGCGTATTGTTGGTGTTAATCTCTGAAATGTCCGTGACGGTAGGCAATCTTTCTTCAACCCGGCTTCCTGAAACAAACTTGGCCTGGATGAAGAACCCCTTTGGAACAATCCGATAAACACCGCTTGTTTTGACCGATGGATTGATTTTTATTTGGATGGATTGAGTCGCAAAAACCAGGGGTCGTGAAGCTAGGGACAGCGACGGGGCAAACCCATTGGTATTGTCCTTATGGCTGTGCGTATCAATGTCTGTGTCTTTCGTTGAGTAGACAATGGCGCGCGGAGCAGGTTTGTCGCTGACAACACTCACGGCAATGAGGTTCGCAATGTTGAAGTAAGACTCCATATCGACAACCGACATATGCAGGTTGTCGGAGTTGTTGTTAAAGCCTGCTTCGATGTTGTCGAGTGGCAGCCGCTCGAGCAGTGAGAAGTCGCTTCCAAAGACATCATTTACGGTGTTTTGATACTCGACTCGACTCAAGCGTTTCAGCATTCCTGGCTTCTGCTTTTCTGCGAGTAGATGCAGTTGATTGCCCAATGCCTTCTGCAATGTTTTGAATTGATCGGGGTCCGGACGTTTCGGTGCATCTTCCGGCGGCATCTCGTCAGATTCGATTGCTGTATAGATATCATTCAACAGACTTGGGTCGTTCCATTGCTGTAGGTCAATCTGATCTAGACGGAGGCCAGCCTTACTCTTTTCTGTTCCGTGACAGGAAACGCAAAACGTATTGAAGAAATGCTGCGATTGCATTCGTTCATCTGCAATGCTGCTCGAAACGTGGGCAACTGCAAACAGCAGCAGAAAAGCTGTAACCTTTTTGGTTCTGTAATTCAACATGATGTCACAACTCGATGCTCTTCTTGCTATTGCCGAACCGACCTTGTTCGATGCCAAATTGCTGAAGTATTGAGAGGTAGATATCGCAGGTCGTTTCGCCTTTGCGAATGATATGGCCGCCGTGATTTGCAAATTTTCCGCCCGCAACGAATACCGGGATTTCACTCCCGTTGTGAGGCCCCATTCTCTTGGTCACGCTGTTGTTTCCTGTGGAGACGGTGATCGTCTCATCCATCAGCGTACCTCCGGATTCGACTCTCGTGCTGGATAGCTTGTCGTAGAAGTTTGCCATCAGTGAAAAAAACGAGGAGTCATATTTCGTCAGACTTGTGCGTGCTTCCTCGGATTTGGGGACGTTGTGCGTCGTGAGGTGGTGATCATTGTCGAGTCCTGTCATATAGAAATTGACCACGCGAGTGACATCAAATTTGAAGGCCTTGTAAATCATGTCGAATGCAATACCGCGTTGAATCTGACGCGGGTTTGTCAGGAATCTTTGTTTGTCAGTATCGGTTGCGAGAAATTCATTCTTAAATGAAGGTGCGATAGGGAATTCGACATCCTGGCGAGACCGACTGAGCCATTCGATGGATTTGTTGAGTTCCTGCTCCGATTCACGTAATGCCGCGAAATACTCGTCTAGTCTCTGCTTGTCCCTGCCCGAGACCCGTGCCATCAGTGATTTCGCCTCCTCAAGTGACCCGTCAAGGACGCTCTTCTTATTCGCCAGTAGTCGCTCTTCCGTCTTCCTGTCAGTCCTGGCGAAGAGAGTTTCAAATAGCACCCTCGTCGATTGAATTGGCATAACGGGTAGTCTGTTACGCCAGGAGGCAACGATGTGGTGATGGGCATGGCTGATAAAAGTGACCACGTTTCTGACACGGGTTAAATGCCCGACGTGGTCCGCGACAAGTTGGTCCAGAGAGTCCGGGTTCGTCGTGGTGTTTCCGACAAAGCACATGTGGTCATTTGCGTGGTTCCCTCCAAACCTCATTTTCGAATAGAGCGTGAAATGGTCTCTGTGTTTTTTAAGAGGCTCCATGTGGTCGCTGAATACGTAGTCCGCACCATCAGTTTGCGGCAGAGCGTCGGTGAACAAGCCGTAGCCCATGCTAACACAGAAAAGCCGTTTTACATCAGCTTCGGCCGGGGTAGAACGATTCTTCCCGAAGCTCTCAAGAGACGGTAGGAAAAGTGTGCAGCCAGCGGTTTTTAAAATATTGCGACGTTTCATAACTGCTAGGAATTTACTTTTAGCGGGAGGGTTTTAAAGACGCCTTTGGAGCGGAGGGTGGGGGAGAGGGCGGTGTTGGACACATATCTGTAGCTCTTCTAGGCATCATCAATACCCGAAGACTGGATTACTCTTTCAACAATATCATCAAGGACTGAAGTGGCCCCGGGAAACGGAGCCAGAGACTTGTTGGTGAAAAGAACTGGTTTTCGAGGGCGACCAACCCGAAATAAAACCAAATGAGTCAACGAAAAAGAAGGCACCTGAGTGCCGAATTTAAAGCCCGTGTCGCCCGAGAGGCGATGGAGAACTGAAGTGGCCCCGTTTTTTGTAGCCAGTAAATTCTTGGGCTTATTGACTGATAGGAATTTTCTTTTGGCGAGCTCTGGATCCTGACAATCTGGGTTAGCGAGCTACCAAAGTGACGAGCGGTCTTACCCCTTCAAATTGAATCTCCTTTCGCCAATGAAAAGTGAAGAACACATCAAAGAATCTAGGGTCAGAAGCGCCTTGAAAGGTCTTTCTTGGAGAATCATAGCAACGGGGACGATCATCGTAATCGTTTACGTGAAGACCGGAGAAATACAATCCGCACTAGAAATTGGCGCGATTGAATTTGTCATTAAATACCTACTCTATTTCGCTCACGAAAGAGCATGGGCCCGAATCCCATTAGGATAGGTTAGGAAAATAGCTGAAGGTTGAGAGGATTAATCCGCACTTATTTATAAAACATCGAAAAAGGAGCGTTCCTTTTACCTAACCATATTACCACTAGGAATTTCCTTTCAGCGGGAGGGCTTTGAGGCCGTATTTGGAGCGGAGCGGAGGGAGGTGAAAAAGGGTTAATTTTCTCGGATTGTTGCGACTCGGTGAAAACGTGCAGGCGATGCCACGGCATGAATTATTACCCTGGAGGATCAGACTTTCTAATGGAGCTCATGCTCCTCCGCGACTTTAAGTAGAGCCTCCAAAACCGACAATTCGCTTGCCGATTTTGCGAGCATTCCCGGTTCCGCCGCTTCGAGAGGAACTGGAAATACTTCGATGACAAAGGCTCACGAAAATCACTTCGCGAGACGGGGGGCCGAGTGGCCCTGTGCACGGATTTTCTTCAACAAGGCCCGCATCGATTTCACCTTCCCGGGGTGCTTGGTAGCGACGTCATTACGCTGCCCGATGTCTTCCTTAAGGTTAAAAAGTTTAGGCTCCTTTCTCTCGATCTCGGGATAGCCGTGCTTTTTGTCCCACGCCTTACTCTTACGCGAAGAAAGACCACTTGTGCCCTCCACTAGCACCCAATCGCCCTCACGTATCGCGTAAGAATCTTTGAAGGTGTTATGGACATGACTCGTCCTCACCGACTTCACCTCACCCTTAAGCAGAGGCAAAAGATCATATGAATCTTCGGCGGCATTCTTTGCCGGAAGCTCGTAACCCACCACCGAAGCGAGCGTCGCCATGAGGTCGATTTGTGAGACAAGCGCCTCATTGACCGTCCCCGGTTTGGTGACGCCGGGATACTTAATCATAAAAGGGACGTGGTGACCGCCTTCATAAATATCGCGCTTCAAGCCCCGAAATGGGTGCGCCGACCAATGATCGAACCTGGCATCCCGAGCGTAGGCATAGTGCTCGGGGCCATTGTCTGCTGAAAAAATCACGATGGTGTTTTCAGCTTGTCCCGAGTCCTTCAGCGCCTTCAATATCTGTCCAATGGAATGATCCGTCTCATGCACAAAGTCTCCGTATGGTCCCGCCTTCGATTTCCCGTCGAATTCATCGTTCGGAATGATCGGAGCATGCGGCGAAGGATAAGCAAAGTAGAGAAAGAAGGGTTCCTCCATCTTGGCCTGCGCCTTGATATACTCCACTCCTTTTTTCGTGGTCGTTGGAATATTCTCATAAGGATCCCAATCCGAAACCATCGGCCCAGGGCGACATTCCCAATTCCCCTCCTTGATCGGCTTCCACTTTTTGGTGTCCATCAACATGTCCGGAGCCTTCACCACCTTGTCGTTTTCGATCCAGCAATAAGGCGGGAAATTGATCACGGTATCACCAAAGTAATAGTCAAAGCCATGCGCGAGCGGGCCGTTCGGAATCGACTTGCTCCAGTCGAACGCCTCCGGCCCCAATTGCCCCTCCTTGTTGCGAATGGCGCTCCAATCCCAACCCAAATGCCATTTCCCGATCGCCGCAGTGGCATACCCTTTCTCCTTCAACATCTCCGGCAGGGTCAATCGCTCCAGCTTGAAAACAGAATCCCCAAAAACATTCACAATGCCATGAAAGTCGCGCCAGTGATACCGGCCCGTGAGCATCGCAAAGCGCGAAGGGGTGCAAATCCCCGAAGAGGAATGCCCATCCGTAAATCGCACCGATTCCTTCGCGAGCTCGTTCAGGTTCGGGGTGGGAATTTTGCTATTCTCGTAGTAGCAACCAAGATCACCGAAGCCGAGATCGTCAGCATAGAGAATCAAAATATTGGGCTGCTTTGCCGTCGCTCCACCTATTACCAAAAGGCATGCCAACGCTGTCAGAGTTTGTTTCATAAGTCGCAGTTTGATCAATTTGTCCTTCTCTCGAAAGCCCGAAACTTCCAATTCCCAAAACCCAAAGTGGCTTTCTCTCCAGAACGCCCTCCCAACCCCAGAAAATTCACGACAGATTCAAGGGTGGGAAAGGATGGACACAGATTTCTCCCGGAGTTTGGAGGATTTTTTTAACGTTGATTAGAAAGAGTTTCCGCTAATTTTACAGATTCTCCAAGCCTCTCCGAAATTGTGTGTGGCGGAAGCCCTTCACGCGCTGCGCCCCCCGTCGTATTTACCCAAAAATACCACGCATCTCTACCCTCCTAATTCTGCTCGCCACCATCGCCCCAGCCCTGGCCGATGGCTTTTCGGACTGACTGCTAGGAATTTTCTTTTAGCGGGGCCTTGGATCGGCCCTCGGACCGGAGCGGATCACTTCGGCCCAGTCCAGATGGTTCGCACGAAGACTCAAGAGCATATTTACGGATCGACTGAAGTGGTCTATTCTTCTGGTGCCAATCGGAGGTAATCGAGACCGAACATGTGTTTTTTCACGGCCTTGGGATTAGTTCCACTGGAGATGATGGTGAGTGTGTTTTTTCCGGCGCTGAGCATTGCTTTTCCAAGCCTGACCTGTCCGGTGTGGCTCACGCTGCTGGGTTGAAAGAAGTCCTGGGCTTCTCCGAGAGCACTGCCATTGATGGTGAATGAGTGAATGCCGTAGTCGACGGCTTTGGTTCCGGCAAAATAAATCTCAAATTCCCCGGCGGTGGGGACGGAGAACTCGACGGTGAGTTTGGAGTTTTTTTTCTCGGCGATCCACCAGAGTTGAGAATTTCCGCTCCAAATTCCTGCGCCGAATGATGCCATGGATTGGGGAATGGCAGGACCATCGGCTTTGATTACGTGGAGATTTTCTCCTTCAAAAATGATCCCGGAACCGAGATCTTTTTTAGGTGGCTGGGGACCAAAGGGCAGAGGTCCGCCGGAGTGCTGTCCCCACTTGATGAGCTCGCCTTTGCCTGCGCGGTCAAGACCGACTTGGAGAGCTTCTTCGGTCCAACCGGGGTTGCCTTTGAGGTGCATGAGCATTTCGGTGGGGGTGGGGCGGGTGGAAGAAATTCCTTTTTGAGGAACGTCGGCACCAGTGGTCCAGTAGATGCCGTTGAGGATGAGTTTGCGGAGTTCGTCGCGTCCCCAGTTCCAGTGGGTGTGGCCGCCGGTGAAACCGAAGGTGCGGCCACCGCTTGGACGGTCGAAGCCCCAGGCACAGTATTGATCCTGACCATTCTTCACCCCTTCGACAGCTGAATCGCTTCCACTGTCCATGGCGCGACCGGGGTGGATGATGCCGACCGGAGGAAGGGCACCGTGAAGGGGGGTGAGATGCTTGTGTTCCGGGTCGGTGCAGCGGAGGTGGAAGTAGCATTCGTCGTGAATGACGAAGGGTGGTACGCCGCGAGTCACAGGATGGTTGGGGAGTTTTTCGAAGCTGGCATCCCAGAAGCGGCTGACGGAGTGCCATGGCTCGAAGTCGGCTCCGACGAGGTTGCGCCATTGGCGTCGGATGGGGTCGGCGGAATGATCCTTGGTCTTGTTTCCAGCATCGGGGGATCCGAGTCCGGTGGCCCAGTGGATGACGGTGAGGCCTCCGCCTTGGTTCATGAATTTCTGGAGACTATCGAGATGACCATTGGCGGGGTGGGAGCCCCATCCGTCGGCGTAGATGACGAGGGCGTCTTGTTGAAGAAGTGTTTCCTCGTCGGGCCATTCGCGGATGACCTTGACTTCAACGGGCAGGGTGGATTCGCGCATGCCTTTGGAAAGAATCGTGGTGCCCCCGAAGTGTTGATGCGCTCCCCAACCGTGGCTGTCGCTTCCGGCGAGGAAGAGGATTTTCTTTTCGGTGGTATTGGCTTTGGCTCCATTGCGGATCCGGAGAAGGTGTTCGGCGGCAAGTTCGAGGGTGCGTGAATCGAGCTTGTCGAAGGCAGGCATTTGCGGGTAAGCCTCTCGCTTTTTGAGGGGTTTTTTTGTCCACGCGATGATGTCTGCTTTGTTGTCGTGGATTTGTGCGATCTCTTCGAGGGAGGGGCCGGGTTGATTGAGGCCGGATTGGTGACAGGCGGCGCAAATTGCGAAGGCCGTGGCGGCTTGCTTGGCGCGTTCGGCGACGGAGTCGACTTCCATTTCTCCTTGTCCGAAGATCGTATTAAGTTGGGCGATGTGGGTGATGGTGCGATCGTCGCCGGTGGCACCGGCCTTGGTCGTGAACTCAGCCCAGCCAATGGGTGCGGGTTGTTTTTCTCCTGCGAGGGCCTGGTGGATGACGGCAGCGGCCCGGGAGATGTCGGCGGGCTTGGTGAGTTGGTTCGCGAGAGCGATGGCTTCCTTGAGGTCTTGACGCGTGAGATCCCAGAGAATGGAATCGCGCAGCAGGGGGAGGGGTGTTGTTAAGGCGAGATTTGCGATGAGATTGGGCTGCTCCTTTGCGAAGGGGCTGAGGGCATACCAGATCAGCTTGGGGATGAAACGGTCGTGGGTATCTTCTGAGCGGTCGGCCAGCGCGAGGAGAATGGGGAGGCGCATGTCTTCCGGGAGGCGGTACTGGGCGGCCCCGGCGAGGGCGAGTCGAACTCGGGAAGATGGGTCGCTTTTGGCGAGATTGAGGAGGGCGTCGGAGTGGGGGCGGGTTTGTTCGCCGACCTGATTGGTGAGGAGGTGGAGAGCATGAGCACGGATCGTTTCGTCAGTATCCTTGAGAAGCTTTGTGAAGTCGTTCTGATTGAGCTGTCCGGTTCCATCGAGGGCGACGAGATGGCGGAAGCGATGAAGCTGGGTTTGATCAAAAACGGTGCTTCTTAGCGAGGTTGCGAGCTCGGGAGAAATGGGCTTGTCAGCAGCTCGCTGACGGATCTGATGTTGCGCCATGCGGGAGAACCATTCGTTCTTGTGGCGCAGTGCTGAAAGGAGCTGTTTTTCCGAGGCGGAGGCGAGGTCTTTGACGCGAACCGGTTCAAAGGTTTCCTTCCAACTCATGCGATAGAGTCTTCCGTTGGTGCGATCCCATCGGGCGGTGTCGTCGACGTGGCATTGTTGTGTGTCTTGCCAGTCGATGGAGTAGACGGAGCCGTCGGGGCCGTATTTGAGATCGACGGCGAGGTATTGTTTGTCGTCGGCGTAGAGGGTGTCTTGGCCGTGGCTGCTGCTGAGGTAGGCGGAGTCGCGGCGTGAGAGGAGTTCGCGGTTCAGTTGGTGTCCGTGAAGATTATGGGTGAAGAGATCTCCACGATATTCCTCGGGCCAGTTGTCACCGAGGTAGATCATGGATCCGACGTGGGAGTGTCCGCCGAAGATGGAGCGGGAACCTTGTTTTCCCGCGCCGCCTTCGCCATGGCCATAGGCCGCGATGGATTCGCAGAGGTTAAAGAGGGGGAGATCGGTGCGGCTCCAACCTTCGCGATCGGTGGCGATGAAGTCGCGGTGGTTGCCGTTGTTTTGCGTCCAGTAATGTCCATCACGGAAGACCTGGCTGACAGGGCCGAGTCCCCAGGAACTACGGCAGTGGGTCATGAAGAGGGAGCCGTCGGCACTGTAGTCGAGACCCCATTGATTGGATCCGCCGTGGGCGTAGATTTCGAAGTCGTGGGTGACGGGGTGGAATCGCCAGATGCCGGCTTGGAGATCGACGCGTTCTTCCTTGGGAGTGCCGGGCTTGCCGACGAGGGAATTGTTAAAAACGCCGTGACAGCCGTAAAGCCAGCCGTCGTGGCCCCAAAGAAAAGAGTTTGGCGTTTCGTGCGTGTCCCGGAGCGCGAAGCCGTCGAGAAGGACCTCGGGTGGGCCGTCGGGTTTGTCATCGCCATTGGCATCGGGGATGAAGAGGAATTCGGGAGCGCAGGCCGCGAAGACGCCTCCGTAGCCGACTTCGAAGCCGCTGATGAGGTTGAGATTGTCGGCGAAGACTTTGTGGGTTTCGAACGAGCCATCGCCGTCCTGGTCCTCGAGAATGATGATGCGATCGCTGGCTTCTTCGTTGGAGCGTCGCCGAGGATAGGAGAAGGCTTCGGCGATCCAGATGCGGCCCCGGCTGTCGAAGGTGAAAGCGATGGGTTGGCGGAGCTGCGGTTCGCGGGCGATGGTTTCGACTTGGAAACCTTCCGGGACGAAGATGCGACTGGTGATGTCGTCTGGCTTTCCTGCCGGATTAGGTTTGAGGTTCCAAAGGAGAGGGCTGGAGGAGAGGCGGGACGTGTTTGGATCCGAGGAAGCGGTGGGCTTCTTTTCGTGAAAGCGGAAATCGTCGTAGTTGAGGTGGCCCCAAGGGCCGGAATGTTCATCGACGAGGCGGAGGCGGATCATTTTTCCGAGGTGGGCGCTAAGATCGACGGTGTTCTGGGCCATGTCCTCGACTTCGCCTCGACCGCTTGCTTTGTGGATGATCTTGCTGGTCTTGGCGTCGATGATTGCAACGTGGGTTTCGGAAAGGGGGCCGGCTCCGATGCGATAGGTTGCCCATGGGTGGGTGACTTTGAAGGGCTTGGAAGTGAGTGTTCCCTGAGCTTGATCGGTGTTCCAGAGTTCGTAGCCGCCGACCCAGAAGTTGCCGTTGTGAGAGGAATTTCCGCGACCCCGGACGGCGATGCTGTCGCCTTTGATTGGGCCTTTGTTCCAAACGGTTCCGGTTTCTTCCCAGCCCTCATAGTTGCCCTTTTCGAATCCAATATTGGGGGCGTCGGGAGGGACGATTCCTTCGGTGGGTTTCTCGGAGGAAGGCGGGGGTTTTGGAATACTTTGCGGGAATGATGTCAGGGTGATATCGCGGAATTGAATTTTGGCGGGGCCGGCTCCGCTGTGAATTTGGACTGCGAGGAGTCCGCTGAGATCAGCTTGGTTTTTCTGGTAGTCCACGAGGGTCGTGAAGTGGGTGCCATTGATGTGGATCTCGATACGATTGCCGCGGCAGCGAATGAGGTAATGATTCCAGTCCTCAGTCTTGGCAAAGCGCGTGAGTGAGGGAGATTCGGAGAAGGGGATGGAGTGATTCTGCCCAGCTCCGGAAATCTTGGTGAGAGCACCGCGCTCGGCGATGAGACCGCGGCCATGTTCGTCGTAGATTCGGCCGAGCCAGAGCTTGCCGTCGTCGAGATCGCATTGATACCCGGCAGCGTGTCCCGAGGCGTCTTTCTGAGAGCGGATTTGAATGCCTGAGTTGGCGGTGGGACCGCCCGTGATTCGATAGTGGAGGTTAAGATCGAAGTCAGCGACTTCACCTTTCCAATAGAGGAATTCGTTTTTGGAAAGGGTTTTACCGTCTTCGATGGAGGCGGTGATGGCACCATCCTCGACACTCCAGAATCCCGGCGTGCCTTGCCATTGATCGAGAGTTTTACCGTCGAAAAGGCTCTGCGGTTTTGTGGCATGGGCACACAAGGAGAGGAGGAGGAAGGCTAGGAATTTCATGATCGCTGTGAGATATTACGATGGTTACTTGGAATTTAGAGATAGAAAAAAATAATTGGATGGATCAGTGAGAGTCACTGGCTCCATCCATGTGGGGTTTACGGAAGCAAAACGATTTTGAATTCGTGACGTTTCTCCCAGAGTGTGATGCTAGTACGCTGGGCGATGTCAGCGACCTCAGGGTCACCGGGAAGCAAGGTATTTAAATACCGCAGAATAGCCCCTTGGTGGGAGGTCAAATCCCCGACGAAGAGAGAGTTGTCTCCCTTCTCGCTAGAATTGGTTGGTCCTGGGGAAGGCATGCTAAATATAAACAGCCTACAAAGGGGTAGTGGTAACTGATTTTTCAGTTTTTGTTCATGGACTCCGTTACTTACGCCTTTTGATCAGTCAAAGGATTTAAAAAGTCAAAGTTCAGCTTTGTTCCCCACAGTGAGTATCATCATAATGAATACCGGAGGTTTCGCTGTTCCATTCGCGGCCCCTTTGAGCGACCCATCGGCGAGGAGTCATACTCCGGATTGAGGAACCCGCGACCCTGTCGGCACGGAGGGCCTAAGAACTGGTCGTTGGGATGCATGCCCGCGAGTTATGTCGAAACCGATGAGCTTGGAGCTGCGGCAGTGACGAATAGGTTGCATGTAAAAAACTTGCATGCGATGATCCTCAATCGGATGGGGCTTGATTCCAATCACTTGAATTACTTCTACGGCGGCCTCGGGCCTAAGTTGGTTGCAGTGGAAGATGCCGAGCCGATTCACGAAATTTTTGCTTAAAAATATGAAGATGAAAAAGATTCTCTCCTTGGTGTTTATTGGGACCCTTTTGCCCCTGGTGGCGAAGGATGATCGCTTGGTTTTAGTGGGCACGTCGTATGGCAAGAATGTTCTCGCGATTTGTGATTCCGATGGTGAGATCTTGTGGAAGCAAAAGACAGCGGGTCCACAGCAGGGGCACGCCGGTCATCATGATATCCATCTTTTAAAGAACGGAAATATTCTCTTTCACGATACTTGGAGCAAGACCCAGGAAGTAACACTCGGCAAAAAAACGGTCTGGGAATACGAGAGCGCAAAAATGAACGGGAACGAAGGAAAGGGTGTCGATGTGCATGCCTTTGCCCGCTTCCCTGATGGAAGTACGATGATCGCTGAAAGTGGCGTTGGCCGCTTTATTCATGTTGATTCCAAGGGCGCGATGATCAAGGTCGTCCCGATGGGGGAAGGCGGACGCAAGAGCACCCGTTTGGTGCGGATGTTGGATAATGGGCACTATCTGGCATGCGCCGAAAACCCTGGAGTGGTCACGGAGTATGGCAAGGATGGCAAGGTGGTCTGGGAATACTCTACCAAGACTCGTGTCTTTGGAGCAATCCGCCTTAAAAACGGTAATACTCTCATTGCAACCGGTAGTGGAAACAGCGTGATCGAGGTGTCTCCTGAAAAAGAGATTGTCTGGGAGATCGTGAAGAAAGTTCCCGGCACAGAGATCGAGCTAGCGTGGACGACCTGTCTTCAGGAACTTCCTAATGGAAACCTCGTGATTGGAAATTGTCACGCGGGCGAAAACAACCCCCAGATTTTTGAGATTACGAAAGAGAAAAAAGTAGTCTGGGAATTCAATGAATGGGATCTTGTTGGTGACGGTCTGGCCTGTTGGCAGATCCTCGACCCCGGGCAGTCTGCGATGGTTCGCAAACAGCTTGCTGAGTTGAATAAGTAGGGATTTACCGGAGGGTTTTTCCTCCGTTGACGAGAAGAGTCTGGCCGGTGAGAAAGCCGGAATCTTCGGTGGTAAAAAAGTTCACCGTGTTCTTTGATATCGGCGACAATGGCTTCGCTGCGATTCCATTCTGAGTAGCAATTCCCCACCGTTTTAGCGCCTGATTTGGCGAGGGTTTCGGTGATCACTTTTCCTAGTCTCCGGCTGGAGCTGGTTACCCATACAACACGATTATCGAGGCGAAAGGGTCGGTGTTTTTGAGTCATGGATTTGAGTCGGTTTTAGGGAGTCCAGAACTAAGGTCGAATTCACTTATTTCGTGCTGAGACCCAACTGATAGATGGTGGTCATGGACTGGCGGTAAAGGGCACCTTTGGAACACTGGTGCCGACAACTGGGGCTACGGTGGGCTTCCGAGAAATACCGAGGAAGATTGTGGTGCGATGTGCGTCAGAGTTGGCGAAGGATGTGCCGTTGTGGCGGTAGCTGAGCGTGTTAAGGAGAGGTTTGAGTTTGTCGGATCTTCCTTGGATGGAACAGTTTGTCGATCGCGATCTGGGGCAGCCTTCCCCGCGATATTTGGAAACGAAGGAAGCCTTGATTCGCCATATTGGTGCATTCCAGCCTTCCTTCGGGCGGTGAAATTTGGTTAACATAATTTTGTGAAATTTGGTCAAAGTTTGCTTTTTCTGATTCTGGTGTCTCAGGCGCCGGGGGAGAAATCCTTATCGTTTAATAGAGACATTCGTCCGATTCTCTCTGACAAGTGTTTTACCTGTCATGGATTTGATGAGGAGACCCGTGAGGGTGAGCTGAGATTGGATACTCCGGAGGGCGCTTTTAAAAAGAAAAGGCGAGGAAAATCGCCCATTGTTGCAGGGAAGCCCGATGAAAGTGAGGCCTGGTTGCGAATCATCACCAAGGATGAGGACGATGTGATGCCGCCACCGGATTCTCATAAGCAGCTGACATTGGAGGAGAAGTCGATCCTACGGCAATGGATTCAGGAAGGGGCTGAGTATCAGAGGCACTGGGCCTTCGTGGCACCGGTGAAGGCTGAGGTTCCGGGAGGCGAGGGCTTGGAGATAGATCGTTTTGTGGGGGCGCTGTTGACCAAAGAAGGCATGGGATTTTCTCCGGAGGCGGATCGCCCGACTCTGATTCGACGAGTGAGTTTTGCGCTGATTGGATTGCCCCCGACGATTGAGGATGTGGAGAAATATGTGAGCGATCAATCGGCGGATGCCTTTGGCAAGATGGTGGATCGCTATTTGGACTCGAAGCATTATGGCGAGGAAATGGCGCGTCATTGGCTGGATGCGGCGCGCTACGGAGATACTCATGGAATGCATCTCGATAACGAACGTCAGATGTGGGCTTACCGGGATTGGGTGATCGATTCGTTTAATCGAAATCTGCCCTACGATGATTTCACGATCGAACAACTGGCCGGTGACTTGATGCCTAATTCGACCCAGGAGCAGATGGTGGCGACGGGATTTAATCGATGTAATGTTACGACCGGTGAAGGCGGAAGTATCGCCAAGGAATTTGTCTTTCGTTATGCCGTCGATCGAGCCAGCACTACGGCGCAGGTCTGGCTGGGCTTAACGGCAGGATGCGCAGTATGTCATGATCACAAGTATGATCCGATCACCTCAAAGGATTTTTATTCGCTCTACGCTTTCTTTAACTCCAATGCCGATCCGGCGATGGACGGTAATAAACTCCTCACGCAACCGGTGATTAAAGTGAAGACGCCGGATTATGATGAGAAGATAAAGAGTTTTTCTGATCGCGAGAACGTTCTCGAAAAGAAGATGAGCGAGATTTCGGTAAGTTTGAAATATGAAGATCCGGCTAAGAAAAATCCACCTCCAAAAAGATCAGAGCACGAACAAGTGTGGTTTGACGATGCCTTTCCAGAGGGGGCGCAAGTTGGGGTTTCCGGACATCCGTTGACCTTCGTTGAAAACCCCGTCAAGAGTGGGAAGAAATCGTTGAAGCGTGGCGGGGCAGAAATGGCGCAGGATTACTATCAATCGGGAGCAGCTCCGCTCACGGTGCCTTCCCAGGCTAAGTTTTTCCTTCACGTCTATCTCGATCCGGAGGATCCGCCCGAAGAAGTGATGATTCAATTCCACACCAAGGACTGGAGTCATCGAGCCTTGTGGGGGGCTGATGTGATCGATTTTGGGAAAAAGGGAACGACCGAGCGGTACCGTGCCGGTGACCTTCCGAAAAAGGGGCAATGGGTGCGTCTTGAAGTGCCCGCTGAAAAGATGGGTCTAGCCACTGGTGCCAAGGTTGTCGGCTTTGCTTTCACGGTGCATGGTGGGACGGCTTACTTTGATCGCTTTGGCGTTATCGGAGTGACTGATCCTGCTTTGGACCCGAATCTCTCGCTTCTTGCCTGGCGAAAATCACGAGTGGGGAAAGATACTCCAGAGGCGAAAGGAACGCTTCGGGGGTGGCTGAAAGAGGGACCGGACAAGCCGAGGAAGCCGGAGGAGTTGATGCAAATCAGATCCTATTATCTACAGGAAGTTTGTCAGAGCACGCGCGATGCCTTTACCTCGGTCAGAGGAGAATTGGCGAAAGTGAAGAAGGAAAATGCGGACTTTGATGCAGGGATCCCTTCGACCTTTGTCTTTCGAGATCTTCCCAAGCCGCGCGACAGTTTTGTCATGATCCGCGGCGAATACGACAAGCCGGGTGAGAAGGTAGAGCCAAATACTCCTTTGGTTCTTCCTCCGCTCAAGAAGAGCGGTGAGCGGGCTAATCGTCTCGACCTGGCAAAGTGGCTGGTGGCTCCGGAGAATCCGCTGACCGCAAGAGTTGCGGTGAATCGGTTTTGGCAGCAAGTGTTTGGAATTGGACTCGTGAAAACCAGTCATGACTTTGGAACGCAGGGCGATCTGCCAAGCCATCCTGAACTGCTGGACTTTCTGGCACTTCGTTTTCAGGACAATAACTGGGATGTTAAAAAGATCATGCGCGCATTGGTGATGAGCCGGGCCTTTCGTCAAGAGAGCCAGGCGGCCAGTCCGCGATGGATTCAGGATCCTGAAAATCGCAAGTTGGCTAGGGGTCCGAGATTTAGACTATCCGCCGAGCAGCTACGCGATCAGGCGCTCTTCGTGAGCGGATTGATGGATCACAGATTGGGTGGAAAAGGAGTAAACCCTTATCAGCCGCCGAACATCTGGGAGCCGGTGGCTTTCGGTGGGTCAAATACGCGCAGCTATAAGCAAGCCAAGGGGACTGATCTGTATCGGCGTTCGGTGTATACCTTCTTTAAACGAACCGCGCCCCATCCCGCGATGACCAATTTCGATGCTCCGTCGCGCGAGCAATCCTGCCTGCAACGGGAAAGTAGTAATACGCCGCTGCAGGCTCTCCAGTTGATGAATGATGTGCAGCATTATGAGGCCGCCCGTGGACTGGCAACACGGATGATGCAGTCGTCTTCCGATCTCAACGAACGTTTCGGGTTTGCATTTGAAAGTGTCTTGTCCCGATCTCCCGGTGTCGAAGAACTCACGATTGCGACGAAGCTCTATCAGCGGCAATTGGCCCGATATGAGAAAGTTCCTGAAGATGCCAAGAAGGCAGTTGGGTTTGGTGAATCCAAGGCGCCTCGTGATTTAGATGTTTCCGAACTCGCGGCCTTCACTTTGGTCGCCAATCTTATTTTGAATATGGACGAAGCCATCGTTCGCAACTGATCCGCCCTATGAATCCATTTTTAGAAAATCAACTTCTTCAGACCCGTCGTCAGTTTTTTGGCGATAGTGGAATCCGTCTTGGCGGAATTGCCATGGCTTCATTGATGGGTGCCCCGCGAATCGGAGCAGCCCCGTCCGAAGTGCATCCGGGCCTTCCGGGCTTGCCGCACTTCGCAAGTAAGGCCAAAGCGGTGATCTATCTCCACATGAATGGTGGCCCCTCGCAGCTCGATACCTGGGATTACAAGCCGAATTTATTGAAGGAATATAACAAAGATCTTCCTAAGGAGTTCCTTGGCGATCGCATCACGACGATGACGAGCGGACAGGGAAGATTTCCGGTGGCTCCGTCGCGATTCAAGTTTGCCCAACATGGTGAATGTGGCCGATGGGTGAGCGAACTTCTTCCGCATACTGCCAAGCTTGTTGATGACATCGCGGTGGTGAAGACGGTGCATACCAACGCGATTAACCATGATCCGGCTTGTACTTTTGTCATGACGGGAAGTGAAGTTTCCGGGAAGCCGAGTATGGGCTCGTGGGTCTCATACGGATTGGGTGCGGAGACGAGTGACCTTCCGTCCTTTGTGGCCTTGACGCCAAATTTCCCCAATGGCTCGAATGCCCAAGCGCTCTTCAGCCGAATGTGGGGGCCGGGCTTTCTCCCGGGACGGCACAGCGGAGTGGTTCTGCGCTCGGGGAATGATCCCGTTCTTTATCTCGAGAATCCTCCGGGAGTGAATCGGGGAGACCGTCGGGCGATGCTTGATTCATTGGGTGAGCTGAACCAACGCGGATTTAAAAAGTTCGGCGATCCGGATATCCAGACTCGGATTTCCCAGTATGAAATGGCTTATCGCATGCAGGCGAGCGTTCCCGATTTGACTGACTTTAGTAAAGAATCGAAGGCCACGATGGATCTTTATGGCGAGGACGTGAACCGTCCGGGCTCGTTTGCTTCGAGTGCGCTTCTGGCGCGTCGGCTCGTCGAGCGAGGCGTGCGCATGGTGCAGATCATGCATCGTGGCTGGGATTCACACGGAAACCTTCCCAAAGAGATGGGCAATCAGTGCAAGGACACTGATCAGGCTTGTGCCGCTCTCCTGACCGATCTCAAACAGCAAGGAATGCTCGATGAAACCTTGATCATTTGGGGCGGAGAATTCGGGCGGACGGTCTACTCACAGGGAACGCTTACCGAAACCAGCTACGGACGCGATCACCATCCGCGGAACTTCTGCATGTGGATGGCAGGCGGTGGAATTAAGGGCGGAGTATCTTTAGGTGAGACCGATGAATATTCCTACAATCCGGTTTCCGATTCCGTGCACATTAACGAGATCAACGCCACGGTGCTTCATTGCCTCGGGATCGATCATGAACGATTTACTCTTCGTTATCAGGGTCTCGATCAGCGTCTCACCGGGGTGGAGCCGATGAAGGTCCTAAAGAAGATCTTGGCTTAAGGCAGAGATCTCGAGAGAGAGGAGGATTGTCGCAGATGAAGAAGGATCTCGCTGGGCGATATCCCAAACATAATTTGGAGCGGTCCGAAGTAGAAGCGGGCTTACTTTCCGGGGAACGCGGGATGGAGGCGATGGGTCCAGTCGGGGAAGTGGAGTTTTCGATCGAGCGTGCCGGGTGTTCCCGCCGGGGCATTTGGGAAGAGTTGCCCTTTGGGTTTCTTGAGAAGGGAACGATCGCTCAGGGTTTTTAAAAATGCCAGGAGTTCATCGATTTCTTGTTCACTTAAACCAAGATCGCCCATGTCATCGTGGTTCACTGTTTTTGGGTAATCGGTCTTGGGCCAGCGGGGTGGTTGAAGGTCGCGGACATTGTAGAATTCGAGGACTTCACGCAGGGTCGGGATAGAACCGTTGTGCATGTAGGGTGCAGTGAGCGCGATATTTCGCAGAGAGGGGGCTTTGAACTTTCCCATGTCTTCCGGGTCATCAGTCACGGCGAAAAGCCCGGGGTCCTTTTGTCCGAGGGAAGGAACACCGAGATTATCATATCCGAAGTCACTGAGGAGGGGAGCGGTCCAGCTTTTGGCGTGAAGGAAGTGGCAGTCGGCGCAGGCCGCGGTGGTTTTGAAAATTTTAAGCCCCCGTTTTTCTGTTTTAGTGAGGACGTTTTTTTCGCCGCCTTGGTAGGCGTCGAATCGGGAGTCGAAGGGACGGAAGAAGGGCTCTTTGAGAAACTCCACCAGAGAACGGTAAGCGAAGTAATTGAGTTGCTCGTCATTTTTCCAGGCCTTATTACCGATCCACTTTTGGAAGCCCGGAGCGTAGGATGATTTTCGGAGTGCTTCAGCCAAGGTATCTGGTCCGGGGAGATTCATCTCCTTGGGGTTAAAGAAGGGCTCCTGCACTTGCTCGAAGAGATCCTGCGCCCGCCCGTCGTGAAAGAGGCCTCCCTCCCAAGCGTATGCCTCGCTGCCGTTGGGGAGGATGAAGTCATCGAAGGCCATGGGTGGAATTAAGGCGGCATACATCAGAGATGGAGCATTGCGGGTCCCTTTGATGCTCGGTGCCGCACCGGGTGAAACTTGTCGGGAGTCGGCGAATGCGTGGTTGGGATCGTGGCAGGAGATGCAGGCCTGTCCCTTTGGACGGGAAAGATTGGTGTCCTGAAAAATGGCGCGTCCGATTGCTGCGGCGGTGGCTGGTTCTTCAGCGGGGATTGTTCCCAAACTCAATAGTGTGATCACTCCGGTTTGGAGGAGCTTCCAAATCGAATCACAAGAAATCACGTCAGAGGGATAGCATTCGGATCACCTGTGTCGATCATGTGATTCGCCTTATTCTGCCGATGCCGGTCCGTAGATTCGTTGATCAAGCAGAGACGCCCCAATCTTCAATTCGTTATTTCAAGGTGCGGATATAGGTGAAGAGGTCGGCGATTTGTTCGTCAGAAAGATGATCAATGAGACCTTCGGGCATCAGGGAAGATTTGGTGATTTTGTGCTGCGAAATGTTTCCTCTTGGAACGATTTTGACGGCAGTGCCGATTGGCTGGATGCTGAGTTGCGTCGTTGTTTCTTCGACGAGAGATCCGCTGATTTTACTGCCGTCCTTGAGGATGATGTCGTGGCGATAGTAGCCACTTTCCATTTGTGCATTCGGAGTAAGGATGTTGTGGAGAAGAGCTTCGGTGGACATGGCTCCTGCTCCCGAAAGGTCCGGTCCGATGATGCCGCCAGTGTCACTGACCTTGTGACAGGCAAGGCAGGTGGCGAAGAGGGCTTTGCCTTTTGTGGCATCACCCTGTTGGTTGGCAAGGCGGTGGTATTTATCAAATTTCTCACGCGCGGCTTTGGCCGCCTGAGGAGTGACGAGCTTTGGAGAGTCGTCGGTAAGTTGGATGGAAGCCTGGCCGCGAAGCTTGATGTTTTTCGAGTCGCCGGAGAAGCGATGAACAAGAGCTTGTGGGAGTGCTTCGGTGTATTCGGTCAGGAAGTTTGAGCGGATTTCTTCGGCGTTTCTTTCCCGGTTCCAGACACGATATTCGCGGAATTGATAGGCCGATCCCTTGGCAGTATTCGATTGTCCGATTTTGAGATCGCGGAGGTCGTTCTTAAAGGGTTTGGATTTGTCGGTGTCGAGAACGCCATCGAGATAGAGCTTCATACCGCCGTTTTCGTCTCGTGTGATGGCACAGTGAGTCCATAGATTGGCAACCATGGGGCGTGTGGCAACGATGAGGTCTCCAACGGTGGAACCGCCATAGACGCGGAGAGTATTACCGTAGAAATTGAAGTCCGGTCCGCTTGCTCCGCTGCCAAGGAGGGAATCATTGTTGTCGATATTGGGTGCGAGTTTGATCCAGGTTTCGACGGTGAAGGGACCTTTCAAGGTGATCGCTACGTCGATGGCATCGGCGGGATTTTCAGAGAGTTGGATGACGGGTTGAAGGAGATTCGGTGAGTTTTTGAGGATGACTTTGACGTCGGGGTGGCTCGCTCCAAGTACCGCGACAATGCTGCCGAGGGCATCGGCGGTGAGGTCTTTGAATTCCCCGGATGACGCTGCCCGGGCGAGGGCGAGGGCACTTTCTTTCCGCGAGGTCAGGCCGTGGATGACGAGTTGGCGAAGGTCTCCTGGAAGGGAGTCCCACTCTCTCGCGAGGAAGGTGACAATGCGCGGATCCTGCAAGGATGCAAGGGAGGTCAGGGCTTCACGTTTCAGTGCGAGATCTGACGAGCGATAGTATTTTTCGAAGAGTGATCGGTCGGTGGAACCCAGTTCACGGAGAGCGGTGATGACGCTGAGAGTTTCGGGTTGCGAACGTTCTGCTGCGTTGAGCCAATTACGGATGGGATCCTCGAGATTCTTGAGGCGGAACTTGGCGGCGAGGCGGATGATAAGTCGTTGGTTTTTGAGCGTCGCCTTTGGGAAAATTTTGAGGGAAGCTTTGCCAACCAGCCTGGAAAGTGAGGGGTCGGCGGCAAGACTGGGGGAAATGTTTTCAAATGACTTGAGGAGGGAGACTTGCTGCTTGGGATCGGCAAGGATGCTTGAAAGGGCTGCCGTGACTTCCGGTTGATTGAGCTGGCTGCCAAGGAGGGCAAGTTCGCCGGAGCTGAGGGGTCGGCCCAAGCGGGGAATTGCCTTGGCGAGCTGGGAGGCCGCGACCTCGGGATCGAGCGATTGGATGGCGAGGAGAAATTGCTCGGAGGAGAGGGTTTTGACGGCCCCGCTCTCGAGCATTTTCTGCGTCACTGGACGGTGCGTTTCCATGGCCCATCGGGCAAGGTAGCGTTCGAAAGTGCGGTCGTAGGTGTCCCATCCTCCGGTGTTGAGAGGTGCATTTCCAAGACGAGCGGCGAGGGCCATCATGGCCGGGGTTGGGCTTTTGTGATAGCGCAGGGCATTGGCAAGGGCAGCGCGGATGCGACGTTGATCGGTGGGTGCGCCCTTGGCGATCGCGAGGAAGTCTGCTTCGGGAAAGCTGAGTTCTCCGGCGATGCGGATGCTCTGATAGCGAAGGGACGGGTGGGGATCCGAAGCAAGGGTGCGAAGGATGGAGGGAGTGATTTCGGCCATTCCTTCGAGGGCCCAAAGAGCGGCGCAGCGTCGGGAGACGGAGGCCCTGGAATCGATAATTGTTTTGGTGAGGAGAGGAATGACGGACTTGTCCCCCCGGTCGGAAAGTTCGTGCCAGGCGAGGCGGGAGAGGAGAGCGTTGGGGCCGCCGAGGTAGGTCGCGACTTCCTCCGAAGGAAGTTTGGTGAGGTTGGGTGGGGTGGTGTGCTTTTGGCTGTGATGGCGGATGCGCCAGATACGTCCGCGCTTTTTGTCGCGGTCGGGATGACTACGAGGGACCTCGTTGTGGGAAATGATTTTGTTATACCAATCGACGATATAGAGGCAGCCGTCGGGGCCGAAGTGGGCCGCGATAGGGCGGAACGACTTGTCACCGGAGAGGAGAAAATCGTCCTGCTTTTTATAGGAGTATTGTCCTTTGCCGTTCGTGGTGGCCGTCATGATCTGGAGACGGTTCGTGATGGGATTGACGATAATAAAAACCTCGCCCTCGTAGCCGAGTTGAAAGGGACTGCCTTCATCTTCGACGAGCGCGAGCCCGCTCAGCCCGGTGCCGCCCATTTGGGGGCCGTTGGTGGAGGGGTGGATGTTCGGAGCGTATGAGCGGAGTTTGTCTTGGGAGCCAGTGGGGTAGTGGGTTCCTGGTTCGAACTCGGCGACGGGAATGCTAATGTCGTTGGCTTCTTGGAGAAAGGCGCGGCCATCGCGGGTTTGGGTGAAGCCCCAGATGTTGTTTGGCCCGTGTGTGAGGAGGTCGAAGTCCGATCCATCGGGCCTCATGCGGGCAAGCTTGCAGTGAGTGAAGGTGATGCTTTTCGAGCCGTTGGCGAAGGGTTCACCCGATGGTCGCTGAACTTTCGAAGCGTTGAAGAGACCCTGAGCGAGAGAAATCCAGCCTCCGGGCATGCGTTCGAACTGGTGAGGGAAAAGGTGTGAATCCTGGACTCCGAATCCAGTGAGGACGGGGTCAAAGCGATCTGCTTTGCCGTCGTTGTTGGTATCATGGTAGTGACGGATTTCGTGGCCGTATTGAATGAGGGCTCCATCTTTCCAGGGGAGGATACCTAGTGGAATGACGAGACCCTCGGCAAAGACGCGCGGGGTGTGAGGGCCGGGTCCGTAGGGATTGTCAAAGACGAGGGCTTGATCCGTTCCGCCTTTTGCGAAGAGGGCTTCTGCAGCGTCTTTGCTCTCGTTGGCATCGACGGGGTATTCGCGGGCGGTGGTGGTCCACATGCGGCCAGCGGCATCCCAGACGACGGTGATGGGTTTGCTGACTCCCTGTTCTTCGCTTGCGACAAGCTCGGCAGTGAATCCGGGGGCGATCTGAAAGGTCGCTCTTTCTTCCTCCGGGGTGAGGGGACTTGGCTTGCTGGTCGATTTGGTTTCCCAATGAAGTGCGCCGGGAGTGGGTGCAAGTTCCTTGATGGTGACATTTTTCAGGTGGACCTCGAAGGCGCCACCGCCGTGAGCCTGGAAACCAATGAGACCGTTTTGGGGAATGCCGGGAGCGCGTTCGATGAAGTCGAGAGCGGCGACACCGTTGATCCATGAACGGATACGGGGGCCTTCGGCGACGATGCGGTAGTGATTCCAATCCCAATCTTTTGTGACCTTGCCGAGGGCCTCGGGATTGACCGGTTCGGCGATGACCCGGTTGCGACGGGACTCGTCGTAAATTTTGCCCCACCAGCCGATGCCGGCATCAACTTGATAGCCTTTCATTTCGGAATTATTGGGGAGTCGAATACTGCGCATCTGGAGACCTGAATTCATGAAACCAGTTCCCTTTTCCAATTTGATGTCGAATTCGAGTTCGAAGTTTTCGTAGCTTTTGTCAGTGGCGAGGAAGGTGTTGTGCGGGACTTTCTTTTTCATCGATCCGCCGATGATCATGCCATCACGGGTGGTCCACCACTGTTCCTCGCCTTTGCGGACATCCCAGCCGGCGAGAGTTTTACCATCGAAGAGGGAGACTTTTTCGGCATGGCTGAGACAAACGAAAAGGAAGAACAGAGAGAGGATTTTCATAGCGGTCGGGAGAGCAGTTTGCCCCTCTGAATACGCGATGTCAGGAGGATTCCTGCCACAAACGTATACGGGAAATCCACATGGCTTTTATTTTAGAGTCTGCAGGTAGGAGATGAGGTCGAGGAAGTCTCGGTCGCCCATGCCGTCAGTCATGTTTTCTGGCATGACCGACTTACCTTTGATGTATCCGGCTCTCTTGATTTCGGTGAGAGGAATGACGACTTTGCCTCCTCCCATGAAGGCCAAGGTAATATTCTGATGACTGAGGTCGGAGCGGAATCCTTCGATAGCACTCCCATCTTTCTTAATTACCTTGTAGCTGTAGAAGATTCCTTCGACGGCATCATTCGGCTTTAAGATGGCGGTCAGGACCTCCAGAGGAGAGCGATGTCCTCCTCCTCCCAGGGGTGGGGCGAAGCCACCGCGTGCGCCGTCGTGACAAGCTGCGCATCGACCCGCGAAATGGACCTTGCCTTTTGCGATGTCTCCGGTTGAGGTTTGCACGAGTCTACTCAAGCGGGCGATGTCTGCGTCCAATTTCTTTGAGGCTTGAGGCTTTTTCTTTTGATTCTGTTCCAGAATTTGGCTCCATTTTTCTTCATCGGGTGAAGGGTGAATGGTGCGATCCTTTCCGATGCTTTCAATGAGTTGGTTGAGGAAGCGTTTTTCGTAGGGGCCACCCAGAGCGTAGTAGTATTTTTTCCAGCCCTGGACTTTCTTGCTTGCTAGATTTTTCTTGGGTGTTTGGAAGTGTTTCGCGAAATCCAAGTGGGTTTGATTTAGCGGCTGCGGGGTGTCGCGGAAGAAGCGAATGAGTTCATTGATGACGTAGAATGATCGCTCTCCGCGAAGAACTTTCAGAAGAGGGAAGCACTCTGAGAGCGGGGGATGGAGATTGGAAAGGGCACGAAGGGCTTCATGGCGAACGTTTTGATTTTTGCTTTCGAAGAGGATTTTCCAGACCGAAGCGTCGAAATGGCCGAGAGATTCGAGTGCCCAGAGAGCATGGATGCGATTGCTGTCGCTCGTGTCGGAGGATTGGACGAGTTGGGTGAGAGATGGGATGATGAAGTTTGCTTTCCGGATGGAAATCTGGTGGATAGCCGCGCGCATTTCCCAGAGGTTTCCGGAAGTGAGATGATCGATGAGCTGGGGCGTTGACGACTCTTGGACGTTCGGGGGGATGAGGGGGTTTTGGGATTTGTGACGGACTCTCCAAATCCGGCCAAGAGTGCGGGCGTGCTTGTCGAGGTTACGGGTCGTCGTGCCGTGGGAGATGGTTCGGTTATACCAGTCGGCGATGTAAAGACATCCATCGGGGCCGAAGGCAACATTGACGGGGCGGAACATGGGGTCGTCACAGGTGACGAGGTCGGTTTCCCGTTTAAAGTGGTGGTTGCCAAGTTCATCGACGTTGTATGAAACGGTATTGATCTCACCCGTGATGGGGTTGGCGACGAAGTTAAAGTCCCGCCATTCGGCAGGGAAGTCGCGAGGTGAAGTCCCGGCGGTGGCGATCCCGCAGAAGCCGGTTCCGTCCAGGCCGAGGTCGGCTGAGGTGGGAGGATGTTGGAGAGGGTTTCGTGAAGCGGTGGCGAGGAAGCTGGGGTAGGTGGCATCGCGCTCAAAGGCGGCCTGACTGTAGCCGAGATCGTTTGCTTCGTGAATGTAGGTTCGTCCTTCCCGGTTGATGGCCCAGGCCCAAATGTTGTTCATTCCTTCGCCAATGATTTCCAATCGAGTTCCGTTTGGTTGATAGCGTCCGACAAGGCCCTGATTGAACGGTGTTTGTTTGCCATCGGAAGTCGTGATCGTTCCGGTGCTGTGGACTCCTTGTGAAAAGTAAATCCAGTTTCCGGGGCCACGGGTAAGTCGGTGGGCGCTGGTGTGGCTGTCTTTGACGCCGAAGCCACTCATGAGAGTGGTGATGCGGTCCGCTTTTCCGTCGGAGTCGGTGTCGTTGAATTTTAGAACCTCGGTTCCTTGAATCACATGGATGCCATCGTCATGAGGAAGAACGGAGATGGGCATGACGAGTCCGTCCGCAAAGACTCGGGGTGTTTGAGAATCGGTGAGATGAGGTTCCGGAAAAACAAGGATCTTATCGTTCCCCTTCAGTTTGAAACGTGAGGGGTTGTTGTCGTTGGGATACTCGCTGGCGGTTTGGGTCCAAAGGCGGCCTGCGTCATCGAATCCGAGTGAGATGGGCTTGATGGCACCTAGCTTTTCGTGGCTGACGTTTTCAATCACGAAGCCTTCGGGAAGGTGGAAGAGGGCAAGTTGCTCCTCCATTGACTGGGTTTTGGCATCGAGGGTGTTACCTAGTCCTTCGGTAAATTTCTTTTTTCGGATGTTTTTTTTTGAAGAGATAGAAGTGGTGCGGAAGGCCTTTAAGTCGACTTCGTCTCCCGGGTGGAGGATGAGATAATCGAGAGCAAACATGTAGGATTTCAAGGCCTCGGGATGGGTTCCGATGATCTTGATGGAGAGGGTGTGTTGGCCTGCGGAGAGAGCGATCGCTTGACCGAGGGGAATGGTGCCGGATCGGGTCACTCCGTCGTTGTAAAGGTCGATAGATTTCGAGAGCTTTTTACCATCGAGGGAGAATTCCACGATGCCGTAGTCCTTTGCTTTGGTCATTCCGACGCCAAGACGATAGGTCCCGGCTTTGCTTACGGGAATGGCGAGTTCAAGGATGTCACCGGGTTTCGCTCCGGTCCACCAAAGGTGCTGGTCTCCGCTCCAGAGTCCGGTCCCGAAGGTGTGAAGACTCTGGGGGCGGGCGGATCCGGTGGACTTCATGACTTTGAGAGCCTCGCCTTCGAAGAAGAGAGTGTTGTCTTTCGGCGAGGGCTTCGCCTTTTTGGGGGGAGCGGTGTCGGTTTGGATGAAGGCAAAGACGCCTTTTTTATTTCCTACGACGATGTCGATCTTGCCATCGCCGTTAAGATCGCCAGTGGAGATCTGTCGGCCCACTCCGGAATTGTCATCGATGAGATAGGGGATGAGTTCAGTGCTGCCGTCCTTGTGCCGGGTCGTCCGGAACCAATAAAGGACGGCGGGATCGTTCGCGCCGGGGTCGCGGCCGTTGTGGGCGAAGTAGCACTTGCCGGTGACGATATCCTTAATGCCGTCGCCATCGATATCGACACAGTCCATGGCATGGGGTTGGGAGAAACAAACGCCGTAGGGATTTCCTACGGGCTTATCCGTCATCACGATATGTTGTTTAAAGGTGATGGCTCCGTCTTCTTGGACTTGTTCATACCAAGCCATTCCCCAGGAGTGGGCATTGAGGGCGGTAACGACGTCGTTATCGCCATCGCCATCGATATCGTAGGCGAACATCTGGGCTCCTCCTTGCTTTGGGGCGAAGGCAAACGGATGAAATTTCCAGGGCGTCTTGCGGTCCCAGTTTTTCGGTTGCTGCCACCAGCCGCGTTTTTCGAGAATATCGGGAAGCTTGTCGCCATCAATGTCGCCGGAACCGAGGCCATGAATGAACATCTGAACCCCGCTATCCTTCGGGGTGATGCGATGAACGATCCAGGGTTTGGTCGGGTCGGGAGCTGGCTCAGAGAGAGTGATGTAGCCCCGACTATGAGCGAGCAGTTGCCGGCTCTTGCCCAGGACATTGAGATATTGGGGAGATTCATTGCAGATGTGCTCCTGGGCGGGGCAGTGTTCGCATTGGTGTTCCTTGTTGTCGGCCGGGAGCGGTTTTTCGCCGGGGTTGATGGTAAAGGAGACATCGTGAAGTACGTCCTGTTCCTCATAGCCGAAGCTCAAATGTCTGAACTCCAGTTTGCCAGAGATTCGATCAGGGAGCTTGGCAGGTTTTACCGGTTCTCTAACCTGTTCGTGCCAGTCGAGTGCTTGGAATATTCTTTCCGCGCTTGCCATCGCTCTAAATAGAATATTGTATTGCATGCCTAAAACGCGAATCGGTCGAATAAACATATCGATAAACTGAGTGAACAGGATGACGCTGCCAAGTGAGATTGTGTCCTGTATGACGGCGCCACCACCAAACCAAAGTATGACGGCGAGGGCCATGTTGACCATGTTGTCCATGAATGCGCCGTAGCCTGTTTCCAGATAAATCGCTTCGATTTCATGTTTTTGGTTTTTCTGATTAATAACGCGATAAACCGACAGATTTTTTCTTTCTCGATTACTGAGTTGTACGACCTGCATGCCGCTGAGATTTTCTTGAGTTTGGGTTGCGAGCATCGACAAGGCTTCTTGTACCTGTTGGGAGGATTCTCCCATTTGGGTCGCCACATACTGTGCATAGAAATACAAAATGGGCAGCAGTGGCAAGATCAGCAACGTCAAGCTCACAGACTTAAACAGCATCGCGGTATCCCAAAGAGCGG
>OLHR01000102.1_pt1 | contig 30930 bp, 32 predicted proteins | sample 1609291 | NCBI WGS metagenome assembly OLHR01 (sample SAMN05416707, study PRJEB24817) | seawater metagenome | isolation source: Sea water | place: Canada:Atlantic | collected 2013-07 | reverse complement strand
AGATCATGCCTAGTCTCGTGGGCTCGGAGATGTGTATAAGAGACAGCATATAATATTGATTTTGAATTCAAATTCAACTATTTTATCATCCTATGTCAGAAATCACTGCCAAATCACCCAAGAGTATCGCTGCTCTCAGCGCGCGGGGAGAGCGCGCCCGTGCCGGTTTGAAAGAAGCAGCGCTGGCTGTGCTCGAGCGTGAGGGCTACCACAAGATGCGCATAGCCGATGTCACCGGCCAGGCAGGGGTCGCCCAGGGCTTGTTTTACCACTATTTCAAGGACCTGAAGACCCTTACATTGGAGGTTCTCACGGATTTCTCCATGGCCAGCAATGACCCAGCGCAAGTAGAGAAGCATGTATCCAAGGGTGACTGGTACGCGCGGATTTACGCGCACAACCTTGTTGTGGTGCGTACATATGCAAAACGCCCAGGGGTTATGCGGTCGCTGTTGCAATTAGCGGACGAGGATGAGGCATTCTCCAGCATGTTGCGCGCGAACTATCGTAATCAGTTAATGTGGCTGGTGGATCTCATGCCGAAACTGTTTCCCGACGTGCATTTCAGAAAAAACCAGTCGCTAATGGTGGTGTACTCCCTAGCCGGCATCGGAGAGGGGTTGATACGCGAATACTTTATTAATGAGAGTAAGACTCTGCGTGCTGCGGATTTGTCTGTAGAACAGTTCGCAGAGCTACTGTCCACTATGTTTTATCGAGCACTATTTCTTCAGCAACCTGAGGAAAAGAAGCTCAAATATACCCGCAACCTGACTGCCATGGTCAGGACCTACTGAGGCATGCAATTATGAATTTTACTTTTAGTGACGACCAGAATTCAATTCGCGAACTGGCTTGCCAGATTTTTTCTGATCGCGCCAGCGACGAATTTCTGCTGGGTTTCTCGCGCACAGACGAGACGTATGACGAGGCGTTATGGCAAACGCTGGCAGATCAAGGTTTATTAGGGGTGGCCATCCCCGAATCTGCCGGCGGCACGGGTCTGGGTCTCACTGAACTTTGTATGGTGCTGGAAGAACAAGGGAGACGCGTTGCGCCGGTACCGCTGTACGCTTCGTTGGTCTTGGGTGGGCTACCTATTGCGGAATTCGGTTCGGCGGAACAGCAGCAACATTATCTTCCGTCGCTCGCTTCCGGCAAAGCAAAATTTAGTGCAGCTATCGCCGAGTTGGGCATGAATGTCGCAATCGCGACTAAAGTCTCAGCCACGCAGGGTGCGCAGGGCTGGATACTCGACGGCAAAAAAGCGGTAGTACCCGATGGTGCGGTGGCGGATTTTATTCTTGTACCGGCTGAAGACGCTAAAGGACAGCAAACCGTATTTGTCGTTGACATTGGTGCGCCGGGGGTGACCGTTCAGAGTGTCGAGATTGGCCTGTCCGGTGAAAGAGCAGCCCATTTGATATTGGAAAACGTCACCGCCGGTGACGATACCGTACTGGGCGCGCCCGGACAGGGTGCAGACATTATTGAGTGGCTGGAGCAGCGTGCAAATCTCTGTCACTGCGCATTGCAGGTTGGTGTTACCGAAGAGGCGATGAAGCGCACGGCGGACTTCCTGGGTGAGCGCAAACAATTCGGGGTTGCTTTGGGCACGTTTCAGGCCTTAGCTATGCGTATGGCGGATAGCTACATCGACGTGGAAGCGATTCGCTCTACCTATTGGCTGGCGCTGTGGCGTCTCAGCGAGGGACTGGATGCACGCGCTGAAGTGCGAGCCGCAAAATGGTGGGCCTGTGATGCTGCGCATCGGATAGTGTGCTCGGCACAACATTTACACGGGGGTATTGGCGCGGATGTCGAATACCCTATCCACCGTTTTTACCTGATGGCAAAGCAGATTAGCTTCTCTTTGGGTAATGCCAGTCAACAGCTGGAAAAGTTGGGCCGTTTGCTGGCGGAGGATGACAGCCTTGGTTTTCGTGCAATGGAAGTAGAGGGGACTTGATAAGTCTTACGACAGACACCTTGAATTTGAATCACGAGCGCGTCAGAGGAGCATTATGGATCTGTTTACACCATTAAAGCTTGGTGCGTTAGAATTGCGCAACCGTGTTGTGATGGCACCCATGACGCGCAGTCGCGCGAGTGAGAATGGCCTGCCTACCGACATCATGGTGGATTATTACAGCCAGCGTGCTACCGCTGGGCTGATTATTTCTGAAGGTATCGCTCCTAGTGCGGACGGGCGTGGGTACTGTCGTACCCCTGGAATTTATAATGAGGAGCAGGTTGAAGCTTGGACCCGCGTCACCGATGCGGTGCATGAAAAGGGCGGTTGTATGGTGGCACAGCTGATGCATGTGGGCCGGGTAGCCAATGTTCTGAATAAAGAGCCAGGTAGTGAGACAGTCGCACCCTCGGCGATTCGTGCGCGTGGAGAAATGTACACTGATCTGCAGGGTATGCAGCCCTTTGATGAACCCCGTGCCTTAGCATTGAACGAAATTGTGCAGGTGATAGCGGATTATCAGAGGGCCACGGAAAATGCATTTTCCGCTGGTTTTGATGGCGTCGAATTACACTGCACTAGCGGCTACCTGCCGGCTCAGTTTCTTTGCAGTGGTACCAACAAACGTACCGATGATTACGGTGGCAGCACCGCCAAGAGAGGCCGCTTCGTGCTCGAGGTGCTGGAGGCTATGGCCAGCGTTGACGGTGCACAGCGTGTGGGTATGCGCATCTGTCCGGATAACCCTTTTAACGACATTGAGGATGACGACCCGCAACACACATTCGACTACTTGCTACAGGAAGCTAAGTCTCTGAATCTGGCGTACCTGCATGCCATGCGTTTTCCGAAAGGGCGTGTGGACAATATTGTACTCGGCCAGCGTTATTTCGGTGATCGATTGATTGGTAATGAGAGCTATAGCTTTGAAGAAGCCGGAGCCGCAGTTGTGGCAGGAGAGCTCGCCGCGGTATCTTTTGGCCGGCATTTTATTGCAAATCCAGATTTGGTCGAGCGATGGCAGACCGGTGAGCAGCTAACAGCCTTCGATCTGCATACGCTTTATACGCCCGGTGCAGAGGGCTATAGCAGCTACCCTCGAGCAGGCGCCTGACACATAAAAATTATACTTGAGGAACATGCCATGCCGGTAACCCCTGTCGATTTAACCAACAAGAAAATCCTTATCACTGGCCCCACTGGACAGGTGGCTCTTCCGGTTGTCGAGCATTACGCAAAAATTGCTGATGTCTATGCGCTGGCGCGGTTTCGCAAACCAGAGGATCGTGCGCAGATAGAGAGTCTGGGTGCGAAGGTATTGCAGGCAGACCTGGCCGATGCAAGCAGTCTTGATGTGGTTCCCGAGGGCTTTGACTATGTGTTAAATTTCGCTGTTGTGAAAAGCGGCGACTTTGAGTACGATCTGGCTGCCAATGCCGAGGGCGTTGGAAATCTCATGACCCGATGCCGCACCGCAAAAGCTTTCCTTCACTTTTCATCCACTGCCGTCTATGAATATTGCGGTCAGGAACCGCGCGCCGAAAATGCCCCATTAGGCGATAACCACCGCGTCATGTTTCCTACCTATAGTATCTCGAAGATCGCTGCTGAGACGGTGTGCCGCTTTGTTGCGCATCAACAAAAAATACCCACTACTATAGCTCGCTTGAGTGTGCCTTACGGTGACAACGGCGGTTGGATGTACTTTCATATGTTGATGATGCAGCAGGGGATTGCCATCGACTTACATCCAGATAAGCCCAATTATTACAACCCACTGCACAGTGATGACTACATCGAGAAAATACCCTACCTACTCGGAGCGGCAAGTACAGATGTTACGACCGTTAATTTCGGGGGTTCACAAAAGGTCAGTATCGAGGAGTGGTGTGCCTACATCACTGAGCTAACAGGTTTTGAGCCGAACTTTCAAGATAACGCCAAAGCGTTTGGCAGCTTGTGTATAGACCTAGAAAAAATGCACGGATTGATCGGAGAAACCAAGGTTGACTGGCGGGAGGGTATTCGCCGCCAGCTCGAGAACCTTGCTCCCGATCTGTTGCGCTGACCCTAAATCGCTGTTGACTGAGGTGTATGTGGCACCTCAACAGCCGTTATCATATTGGCCCCGCTTTAAAAAAAACAGCATTATAATCCTTCAATTTCGTTACAGTGCACAGTATCCTCTATCTGATGCGGGGTGATCGGTACTAGGACGATAGGGGGTCTTATGAACGTGAGTGATTACGCGTCGCCTGAAGACGTGGCGTATTTTACCACCAGAAGCGACTGGCAAGGCTGGCGTCTGGTACTGGGTAATTGGTTATTTATCGCTGCCATCTTTGCTGTCGTCGCGGCCTGGCCCAACCCCATAACGATAGTATTGGCAGTGATCCTTTTGGCTAGCAGGCAAATGGGCTTGTCTGTGATGATGCATGATTGTGGTCATCGAAGCCTATTTCGTTCTAAGCGCCTCAACGCTGTTGTCGGTCAGTGGCTCTGCGCCCTTCCGGTTATGAGCGATCAGCCCTCATATGCGCGAGGTCACCTAGAGCATCATGCTAAGTCCGGCAGTATCGCTGACCCAGACCTGTCAAACTATCAGGCGTACCCGGTGTCGCGGGCAAGCTTTAAACGCAAGGTTATCCGCGACCTTAGCGGCCAAACTGGCTTCAAGTTGATGTCATCTATCGTTCACGGTGCTGCGGGCGCGCTATCCAAGGAAAAGCGCGCATCGGCACTGCCTTTCGTAAAGCAGTTGCTAGTGCAACTGGTGTTGTTTGCGATCCTGACGGCCTGCGGTATCGGCTGGACTTTTTTGCTATGGGCGGTGGCCTATATGACGGTATTTATGTTGATTATTCGCATACGTCAGGTTGCTGAGCATGCCGCTGTGCCCGATTTATTCGATCGAGATACCCGTATGAATACTCGCACTGTTGATGCACCCTGGTGGCAGCGCATGATTTTCGCGCCTTGTGGCGTTAACTACCACCTAGAACACCACTTTATGGCCAGTGTGCCCAGCTACAAATTGCGTGAGTTGCGAGAGCATCTGCGCAGTCGCCATGCACTGGATGGCGTTCCGCAGTTTGATGGCTACGGTGCGGTGCTACGCCAAGCAGTGACTGCCTGACCAATCCCCACGCATAACCATCGTAAGTGCAAAGTGGTCGAATTCCGCTCGGTTTTTATAAATAAAAGACGGGGTAAGCTTAGTGGGCTATTTATTGCTTATACTGTGCTTTATATATTTTTAGAGTGGTAGGGGTTGTGGGTTCTTCGCGTTCGTAATAGAGCTTCATCGAAACTGCGACATCGGCAATAGTCGACTGCACAAAGTTTGCCATTCTCGCTCCCAGCCAGTCTCCCACTGCGCCCCACGGCATCTCGTAAATGAGTGTGGTAGAAAGCTCGGTTTGTCCTGATCCGGAATCTGTTAGTGCGTAGCGAAACCATGCATTTTTAAAGGGAGGAGCAGGTTTTTCACCCTTGTGCAGGCGTATCAAAAATCCTGTTCCATCCTGCCATTCCTCCACTGTTTCTTGGATATAGCTACTCTTGTTGCGGTACACGTAACGACTGGCGCCAATACCTTGTAATTGTTCGCTTACGATTTCTGTTTTGACAATGCCAGGGACATAATTGTGTGCAACGGATATGTCCTTGAGCTTCTCCCACGCCGCAAAAAGCGGAATATCGATAAGCACTTTTGCGTTTACTTCCTGAGTCATTTGTTGCTCCCTTTGTTACCGGCTGTGGTGCAGCCCAAGCCATTGAGACATTTAGGATAGTTCATTTTCGGAGTCTTTCTCTGCCTATAACTTTATCGTGCTATTTTTTCATGGTTGGGTCTTATCGAGAAAGTATGGAAATGTTACCGTTGTGAAGAGACAATGGAAAACTCACTTCTTTACCGTCTGATAAAGTCTCTTACGCAAAGCAGATTATAAAACATTTTCTAAAGACATTGGAGCCAGGTATGGGCAAGTTTGAGAATCAATGTGTCGTGGTTACCGGTGGCGCCAGTGGTATTGGAGAAGCGACCGTCCGAGCAATTATAAACGAAGGAGGTAGCGTGCTGATTGCGGACTTACAGGAAGAGCGTGGGCGAGCTCTCGTGTTGGAGTTGGGTTCGCGTGCCGCTTTTCACTTTACGGATGTGACGCGAGAGGACGATATCATAGGCGCCATCGCCATGGCTCAGAATGAATTCGGTTCTTTGACCGGCATGGTTAACAATGCCGGCGTTGTCGGTGCCATTGGCTCGATTATGGATACCAGTGCAGAAGCCTTTGACCATACGATGGCAATTCTATCCCGCGCTGTGTTCTTGGGTATCAAGCATGCTGCCAAGGCGATGCAGCCGCAAGGCAGGGGTGCGATTGTGTCTCTGGCAAGTACTGCAGGTGTCGTGGGTGGACTTGGACCGCATGTGTATACGATGGCCAAGCACGGTGTCGTTGGGCTTACCAAGTCCGCTGCGTGTGAGTTGGCTAGACTAGGTATTAGGGTCAATGCGGTGGCGCCTGGCGGCACGGTTACACCGATGACCAGTGCACTGGGTGACAATAACCCTGAAACGACAGCCCAGTTTATAGCGGATTCCTCACCCTTGGGGTTTGCTTGTATGCCACAGGATATTGCCAATGCCATTCTGTTTTTGCTGAGTGAAGACGCTCGTTATATGACAGGACACACGATGGTCATCGATGCGGGCGAAACAACAGGCGCTGCGCCGCCACCCTTCTTTTCTGTCGATGCGGATATTTTGCTTCATGCCGGAAAGCGCGGCCTCGACCAGTAAGTTAGGTAGCTGGGGCCATATCGCTTGTCCGAGCTGTGACATGATCCCAATTGCCACAAAGGATGTTGATTGATGCTTAGCTATCGCCATGCATTTCACGCTGGTAACCATGCCGACGTATTGAAACACCTGGTTGAGGTGTTGATACTGCAGTATTTGGTGCAAAAGAAAGATAAGCCGTTACGGTATATTGATACCCATGCTGGGCCGGGTATTTACGCGCTGCAGAGGTCGTTTGCCAGTAAAAATCGAGAGTTTGACTCGGGCATCGCTCGCCTGTGGGGGCGCAGTGACCTGCCGCCGCCATTGGAACATTATGTCAATATGGTGCGCAGCTTTAACCCCTCAAGTGAGCTCTTACATTATCCCGGATCACCGGCTATCGCAGCGAGTATTTTGGGTGCGGCTCATCGCCTGCAATTGTTTGAGTTACATCCCGACGATGCTTCGGGACTGGACGACTGGGTTGGCCGCGATCGACGTATCAAGGTACAGCAGGCTGATGGATTTTCGGCATTAAAGGCAATACTTCCGCCTCCGGAAAAGCGTGCACTTGTCATGATCGATCCACCTTATGAGGTAAAGACTGATTACGACACCGCAATTTCTGCCTTGGAGGTCGGCTGTAAAAAGTTTGCGACAGGCGTTTACGCACTGTGGTACCCGTTGCTGGACCGCGATGATGTGTCGGCCTTTGTAGAAAGATTGAAGATGATGCCGGTAAAATCGCTATTGGTCGAATTCCCGGTGCAGCCTTTGACAGGTGAGGGCATGCGCGGAAGTGGCATGTTTATTGTGAACCCCCCTTGGATATTGCAGCAGCAGTTAGAAAATTGCCTGCCATACCTGCATGCAGCGCTGGCGGAACCCGGCGCGCCGCTGTGGAGCATGCGCAGTCACGGTGAATAAAGATCTCTTCACCGTATCAGTAATCAGCTCGTGAGCAGCGTCGCCTCAAGCGCCTCGACGAACTGAGTGCGAAAAACACGGTCATTTTGTTCATACCATGTTCTGGCATTTTGACCCAATGCTTGCATCGACGATGGCTCCATTTGAATAATTTTTTCTATCTTTCTCTCAAGGTCCTCCGTGTCTACATAATAGTTGATACCCGCTCGCTGCTGGCGTGTCTTGTTGTGTGCGACAAGAACGCCCCGGTCCCGTGTAATCAATTCGTTCATCGGGGGCGCATCCGTAGTAAGAGTAACAGCACCGCAGCTCATGGCTTCTGCAATACAATGTCCGAACCCTTCTGCTTCGGAGGGGCATAGGTGGACAGAGTAGGTGTTTTGGAGCTGCCGCAGGCTGTCATTATCCAGACACTCAAGCACATGTTTTATGTTTGGTGCGTGAATTAACTTAACCCTCGACTGACTATAGGTTTTTGGGTTCTGTACCACGGTTAAAAGCGGCCATTCAGGATGTCGCAGCCACAAGTCAGTCAGAGGCTTAGTACCTTTTTGCCAACTGCGGCCCGCTAAATGGAGGAATCCGACCTGCTTTTCCCCAGAGGATATCGTATCGAGGCGGTCGTCACTGGTGAAACTGATAAAATGCGTTGGGAGCCCTAGTGCCTCAAATACGCTCTGCCCGCTTTGGGTTTTGCAAAAAACGCTATTGATTCTTTCCAGATGCCGATACTGCGATTTTCTAAACCATTCCGGATTAGGAATAAAGGTATTGATACTGGCGTACCTGAAAAACCCGGGACTAATATCCTCCAGAAACAAATTTATATCATACGGCGCAGCAGCGAGAGTTTTAGGATGCAGCCACCGCTGTCGAAAGCCGTGAGCGCGATGAGAAATTCGATGACGTCGAATCTTTGCCTTATGATAACGGGAGCCATTAAGAGTCACCTCGAAGCGATCTGTCGGCAAAGCAGCAATAATAATATCGACATCATGGCTGAGTCCGCCGCCATTATGCCAGGCAACTATATTGAGGCGTATCATAGATTATTAGTCATTGGGCGCAGCGTGCTTCGATAACTTGTTGAGATGTTCAAATTTATGCAACTCATTGTCAAGTATCGGTACAGGTATTCGACGGTGCTGCTGGCGGCGCTCATTTGCAGCACGACATTAGCTGTCGCTTGCTTGGTGGCTCTGCTCTTTCTGTTGAGCAAACCACAAATCGGCATAGTAACCACGCTGTTCGAGTAGTGCCTCATGTGAACCCTGTTCCACAATGCGGCCATGATCCAGTACAACGATTTTGTCCGCATCAATAATAGTAGACAGTCTGTGTGCGATTACCAAGCTTGTATGTCCCTCAGCGACTTCTCGCAATGCTGTTAGAATAGCCTGTTCCGACTTGCTGTCGAGTGATGAGGTCGCTTCATCAAAGACCAACACCGGCGAGCGTTTAAGGATTGTTCGCGCTATTGCCACCCGCTGTTTTTCACCGCCTGACAGCTTCAAGCCTCGTTCACCGACTCTGGTCTGGTGCCCCTCCGGCAGCTGGCTGATAAAATTATCGAGATGCGCGAGATAAATGGCATTAGACACTTCTGCATCGCTTGCCTCGGGACAGCCATAGCGGACGTTTTCAAAAACGCTGTCATTGAATAAGACCGTATCCTGGGGAACGATGCCAATAGCCTGGCGCAGTGAATTTTTGGTGATATGACTAATATCCGTACCGCCTATTGTAATGCTGCCTTCATCAAGATCATAAAATCGAAACAAAAGTTTCACCAATGTCGACTTTCCGGCACCACTGGCACCGACGACGGCGACCTTTTGACCTGCTCCAATAGTGAATGACACGTTGTTCAAGATTTTTCTGTCAGGTCGGTAGGAAAACGAAACATCAGTGAACTTAATGTCCCAGGTCGCGGGTTCCAACGTTTTTGCTTCGAGGCGGTCGTCGACGCTGGTCGTGATCTCCAGAAGCTGCAACATTTTTTCAATATTGGCCATCGAGCCCTTGATCTCTCGATAGACGAAGCCTAAAAAATTCAGCGGCAGGAAAAGCTGGATCATAAAGGCGTTAATCAGCACAAAATCGCCTAGTGTCATAGTGCCGGCTGCAACACGTGAGGTGGCCAGCCACATCATCGCAGTCATAGCGACTGCAATAATCAGCGCTTGACCTCCATTGAGGGAGAATAGCGACAAGCGGTTTTTGCGCCTAGCGGACTCCCACTTTTCGAGCTCATAGTCGTAACGCTGCACCTCAAATTCTTCGTTGGTAAAATATTTTACCGTTTCAAAATTGAGCAGGCTGTCCACAGCACGGTTGTTGCTAGCAGAGTCAGCAATATTGGCTTCACGCACAAATTTGGTGCGCCATTCCGTCGCTGCTACCGAAAACCACACATATGCTAACACTGCACTGAGCGTGATCAGCGCAAATCCCCAGCCATAGTTGTAGAGCAGGATGCCCACGACCATAAAAATTTCGATAAATGTTGGCACAATATTGAAGACAAAAAAGCGCATGAGAAAGCTGATCCCAGTCGTGCCGCGTTCAATATCACGTGACAGGCCACCGGTGCGACGGTTGAGGTGGAAGTCTAGGTCAAGATTATGCAGGTGCCTGAATACTTTGATGCCAATTTTCCGCATTGCCCGTTCGGTAACGTGCCCAAAAACGGTATCGCGAAGCTCCCCAAACAGGACGTTAGCAAAGCGCGCAAGGCCGTAGGCTAATACGAGTGCTATTGGGGCCGCGATGAGTTGCGTTTTCTCGGAGTCTAGGGCGTCAACGATATACTTGAGGATGAACGGACCAACCACATTGCCTAGCTTGGCGAGGATTAAGCAGCCGAGGGCCAACAGCACTCGGTTGCGATATTCCATCAGATAGGGCCAAATTATCCGGATGATATGCCAGTTGATTTTTTGGTTAGGCTCGTCTTCGTAGTTACCGTGGTTCATAGTGGTGGTTACTTGCGTCATCTGTTTAGCCTATCGTACACTACGTCACCCTGTCGGCCACTACGTCTTTATAATCGGCGCTCCAATCATTTTTTGATAAGTGTAAGAATAGACGTCATCAAAAGCCTCGTCACCGTATGCGTCGAATAAATAATTGGACATTGATTTTCCAATGGTCATTGAGAGAGTGATGCTAGACCCGATTGAAGAACCGCTGGACCGTAATCTTTGTTTCCTCGGTTTCATATGGCTTTTTGATCTGCTGCTTTCGTTCCGCTAGGGATGCTATGCACAGCAGCATTTTCAGGCGCGGTGTAGACAAGATTTTAGCCAAGCATGTCATGTATTTGGCGATGCATGTTTTGAACGCCGGGTTCATTGCGTCCCACCAGGACCTTACGTTCTATGCCCGCTTTCAGGCCCCGATTGATCTTGTTGACCAGTGAGTAATCTTCGGCGACGGCCACATCATTAATCATCTGGAAATAGTCTTCGTAGTGCTGTCGTTCCTCGGGTGTTGCCGGTTCTTTGGGTAGGAACATACTGTGATATACCACTGACCGGTCTGGTGTGATGGGGTAGACTCGCCAAGTCTGGAAGTGATCCTGCACGATGAAAATCACAGTGTTGGGGAAAATAAAGGTGACGTAAGAACTGTGGTTTCTAGGCTCCCATTCATCCTCCGGAATATTTTTGAGTTCATTGATGCTGAGCGCCGGAGATCCCATGGAATGGTTGCGCCCATACTGTCGGTAGCTTGCAGTATTGCTATAGGCCATCGTGGCAATGGACTCTGCATGCAGAAATTCAAAGTGGTAGTACTCGTGGAAGGTATCCATGTTCAGTTTCCAGCTAAAATCGGTGAACACTTGCTTGGCACCTAAATAGTAGTGATCCTCAAAGCCAAAGCCCGAAAGGCGCTCTTGAATACCTCCCAATACTTCGTCGATGTCAAAATTTTTGTCTGGGTCAGGCATGACGAAAATCATGCCGTATTTTTCCTGAACGTCTAATGGTCTGAGCGCTAGTGTATCGCGGTCGATGCTATCAAAGCCTTCATTGCCAAATGGCACTCCCACTAATTTACCTTCCAAGTCATAAGTCCAGCCGTGGTAGGGGCAGGAAAATAGCCGCTTTTTTTTAGCCGTTCCATGTGCGCACTCGTTCAATGGTGCCCCGCGGTGTGAACAAATATTTACGAACGCTTTGAGGCCTCCGTCTTGCTGTCGCACGATGAGAATCGGAATGCCGGTATCGTCAAAGGCGAAATAATCGCCCGTATCAGGCACCACACAACTGGGTCCAACAAACTGAGGATAGTGTCGAAACAACTCGATTTTTTCGCGCTCAAACTGTTGCGGGTCGGTGTACTCGTTGACGTCGATTTCCATCACGCTATCGGCCAGCGTTGTGGTTTTATCCGCCACTAGATCCATCAGGATTTTAATTTCATCAACCAGTTGCTGGCGCTGCATTGAAAATCTCCCGAGTACTTTTGCTGTGCTGTTACAGTCCTAGCACCATTTTGGCGATGATGTTGTGCTGAATCTCCTGAGAGCCGCCAAAGATGGATGCAGCGCGATTATTGAGATACCGCGGCACTATTGAACTAACGTAATCTGCTCTGACTGGATTGCCGCCTGCGATCGGATCCATGATGAAGCTGTTGTAGCCGAGGACATCGACTGATAATTCGTTAATCTCCTGCTCCAGTCGGGTCGCTGAAAGCTTCATAATGGAGGATTCCGGCCCGGGGTTACCACCATCACTGACCGAGGAAAGGATGCGCAATTCAGTGATTTCCAGGGCTTTGAGATCGATTTCTATGCGCGCGAGCTTACTGGCGATGGTTCCTTCCCTGTCAAATGCAGCATTGCAATTTTTTGCATTCGCAATGAGGCCACGCAGATGGTCCAGTTCGTGCCGGATGCGGTGTGCGTTGAAGCCACCACCGCGTTCAAACTCCAACAGATATTTTGCGTAGCTCCAGCCCTGATTCTCCTCGCCGATACGGTTCGCCATTGGCACTCGGACGTTGTCAAAGAACACCTGGTTGACTTCATGATCCCCCGCCATCGTAATGATGGGTTCAACGACAACACCGGGTGCTGCCATGTCGATAAGGAGGAAGCTGATTCCAGCCTGAGGCTTGCCGCTATTATCGGTGCGCACCAGGCAGAAAATATGGTCGGCGAGGTGGGCGTGGGTAGTCCAGATTTTTGAGCCATTAACAATGTAGTGATCGCCGTCGGATTCAGCTTTGAGTTTTAGACTGGCAAGATCGGAGCCAGAACCAGGCTCTGAGTAGCCCTGACACCAGTAATGTTCACCGCTCAGGATTTTCGGCAGGTATTCGGTTTTTTGTTCGTCCGTTCCGAACGCCATGATGACTGGCGCGAGCATTAGAAGTCCCAGGGGAATGAGCATGGGTGCCCCGGCGTGGTAGCATTCTTTACTGAAAATATATTTCTGGGTAGGCGTCCAGTCAGTGCCCCCGTGTTCCACCGGCCACTGCGGAACGGCCCAGCCCTTTTTTACCAGAATATCTTGCCATTGAAGGGCGATATCTTTCTCGACAAATACACTGCCATTATTCGCAGTGCCTTCGATAATATGCTTTGGTAATTTCTCCGCCAGGAACTGGCGAACCTCACGTTGGAACTGCAGTTCTTCGTCGCTAAAGTTTAGGTTCATGGTTTTAATCCGGTAAGACTACTGTATGGGGTCCATCGCCCACAGGATGCCACGGCGCAACAACTCATAGAATTCCTGAGTTTTCCAGGCGCCTTCTTCAGGCACTGGGTACTCCTCAATATAGGGTTGCATGTCGTATTTTCCGCGGCAGTGTCCTAATGTTAGATACAGAACCTGGCCGATTCCGTAGGGGTGGATATACAAAACAGGCTGCACATCAGTGTCTTTCATCCAATCGTCCCGAATAAAATTCTCAACGGGATCTGACCAGTGCGTATGCAGCAATGTCTGGTGCTCACCGTGAAATTTGCACAGATAGAGTTCATCGTCCACTTTGAAACTGGGAATGCCTTTCACCAACGGATGATCTGGTTCCGTGACGTGGACCTCGTACTCATGGATGGGGGGGTGCGACATGAATTGGCTACCTAGTACTTCCATGAAGGACATATTGTCTTCTGGACAGTCCACGCGAGGCGTGCCGTCAGCAGCAGGCTCCAAGAACTGCAGAATGGAATTTGTGCCGTGCAGAGCGAACCATTTTTTACCGTTGTTGACGTAATCTGTAAGGCAGCGAGTTTCGTCTTCCGTGGGAATGATGTCGCAGGTGTAGGTGATCAGGACATCACTGGCGCAGATGGCCTCGATGTCACTGAAGTCAGAACCCACCAAGACCTTGATCCGAGGTTGCTCCGCGAGCAACTTCAGTATCTCAAGCCTTGCATGGTCAATATTATGATACTTCCCGCCTGTAACAAGGTAGACGTCAACGCGATCGCTCTTGCTCATTTTATAACTGCACGCGCTTGGTGAAGCCACCGTCTGCTACCAGGTTTACGCCCGTGATTAGGCTCGCAGCTGGACTGGCCAGAAAGGCCACGGCGTTGGCTATTTCCTCTGCAGAGCCCATGCGGCCCTGAGGGATTTGCGCCAGTGTGCTGTCGTAGAGTTCGGCCATATTGTTCTTAATATATTCCCATGCGCCGCCTTCTATGTAGATCGGGCCAGGCGAGACGCAGTTGACGCGAATTCCGCTAGGTGCCAGAGCTTGGCTTAGCTGTTTGGCGTGGATGATGAGTGCGCCCTTAATGGCGTTGTAGGGTTGCGGCCCCATAAATGTTTCCACACCGGCGGTGCTGGAAATAACGACGATGGCTGCCGCAGAAGATTTCTCGAGAAAGGGCGTGGCCGCCTCGACGCCGCGAGTTGTGCCAAGAAGGTCAACGTTGAAATTGTTCTGCCAACCCTCTTCACTCATATTGCCACCGCCTGCGCTGACATTGGGTACAAAGATATCAATGCCGCCCAACTGCGTGCCCATCTCTGCAATCCAGTGCTTATAGGCTTCGCCGTCAGCCACATCAATAGCAGAGCCTACGACTTTGACGCCTTTAGCGCTGAGCTCGGCGATAGCAGTATCAACGTCAGCTTGCTGGCGTGCGCAAACTGCTAGGTCAACACCTTCATCGGCAAGCAGATTGGCAATGGCACGACCAATGCCGCGGGTTGAACCGGTGATGACAGCTTTTTTTCCAGACAGTCCGAGATCCATGTGTGTCTCCTGAGATGATTATTGTGTTTTTGTTTATTCGAGAGAGGCGCGGGGAAGTGCCTTTCAACAGGCAATGCCCCTAGTCGGCAACGAGTGTTCAAAGGATACGTTAGCAAACCTATTTATAAAAAACAATCAGATTTGACTGTTTATTTTGTATCCGATAATGTGTGTGTCAAGATAGCCAAAAGACGCTGTCAATGTGCTCATTTCTTCGCTGAAGGATGAACTCGTTGGCGACCAGATTCATCGCTACATCACAAGGAGAAAATAATGAAACTCTATACGTCTATAGGTCCCAATCCTCGCGTCGTTGCAATGTTTATCGCTGAACGCGGCATAGATTTGCCAGTTCAAGAGGTGGACATCATGGCGGGTGAAAATCTTGGCGATGATTTCAGGAAACTCAACCCGTCAGCCCAGTCACCCTGTTTGCAGCTCGATGACGGCAGTGTCATAGCGGAAGTGACGGTGATATGCAGTTACCTCGATGAAGTGACGGACGGCCCATCGTTGATCGGTGCCACACCGGAAGAGCGTGCAGAAACGCGGATGTGGAATCGACGATTTGATACGCGCATCCTTGAGCCCATGACGCTGGCGTTTCGCAGTGCAGAGGCAATAGGACTATTTAAAGATCGATATCGAGTCATTCCCCACGCAGCAGACGATCTGAAAGCCACCGTACAGGATTCCTGGGCCTGGCTGGAGCCACAAATGGCGGGCAAGACCTTCGTGTGCGGCGACCGATTCACCTTGGCCGATATACAACTGTTTGCCTTTGCAGATTTCGGTGCCCTAATTGGCCAGGGAATTCCTGAGTCATTACCCAACCTGCAGGCCTGGTTCAAGCGTGTTACCGAGCGTCCCAGTGTTGCCGCCAGCGTGCACCCGTCAGAAGCATAGCAGACTAGATACAGTCATATATACCACCTGTAATACTCAACCAATGAGATAGCGTATGAAAGCGGCAGTGTTCAAGGAAGTCGGTCAGCCCCTAGCACTGGAGTCGGTAGCCGACCCCGTGCCGGAGCCTTTTGAACTGGTGATGAAAGTCAGTTTCTGTGGTATCTGCGGTACTGATTTACACGCGACTCGGGAGGGGTTAACGACGGCCTGCTGTGGCCAGATTCTGGGTCATGAATATGTCGGCGAGATTGTCGAGGTGGGTAAAGAAGCAGACGGTAACTGGAAGGTAGGGGACCGCGCTTGCGCGATGCCCTTTATCGGCTGTGGGCGCTGCCTGCCCTGTGCTGCTGGACGTTTCTTTGAGTGTGCCAATAAGAAAGTGTCCGGAGTCGATGACCCGGGGGGCTTTGCCGAATTTGTCACCACGGGTTCACGTGAAACGATTTTACTGCCAGATGATCTGGACCTGCAAAGCGCGGCGTTGGTCGAACCTCTGGCGGTAGGGATTCACGCCGTGCGGATAGCCGATGTCAAGGCCGGTAGTCGGGTGATGGTGATCGGCGCCGGCCCCATCGGTCTGGCAGTGGCGTTGTGGTGTCGTTTTTTTGGAGCGAGGGAAGTGATCGTCAGCGAAGTCACTAAAACCCGCGCTGCGCTGGCGAAGACGATGGGAGCTACTGCCGTGATTCACCCTGATTTAGACAGCGGAGCTGAGGGCCTGTTGCAACAATTCTCGGATATAGCGGGCGGCGCGCCAGATGTGATTTTTGAATGTGTCGGTGCCCCGGGTTTGCTACAGCAGTGCATCGAGATGGCACCCCATCACGGTAAGATTATTCCGGTGGGGGTGTGTGAGCAGCCAGATGCCATTATTCCTTTCTTTGGTTTGGTGAAGGAGCTGCGTATACAGTTTGCCATCGCCTACACACGTGATGATTTTGATACGTGTGTGGCGATGCTTGGCGAACGACGCATTGACGTTTCGCCTATGGTGACGGACATCGTTTCCTTGGATGAGCTGCCCGATGCCTTTGAGGCATTGCGCACGCCGAGTCATCAATGCAAGGTTTTAACCAGGATGTAGCTTTTGGGTCGGGCTGTGTCGCCGGCCCAGATGAGAGAAGACCTCCTTCGCGCAAAAAGGCACGTCGTTCGCGTAAAAGTGGCTAGTCCCGATAATAGTCCACGCCGACCAACTCCAGCCATCGATCACTGAAGGCCTCGCCCTGCAAACAGTTGGCTGCTATCCACTCATCATCTGATACCTTGGCGCGAGCAGCAACACTTTCTACGGCGTCGGGTCCAACCGGGTAGCGGAAGTGCGGCTTGTCCGATTCAATGGCGTGGGCGATCGCGCTGGCCACGTCAGTGGGCATGGCCGGGCGGCGCAGACCGAACTCAAAAAAGCGTCCCAGCCGTTGCAGAGATTTGAGGTAGGGTGAAGGTTCTGTCGGCAATGATCCCTTGCCCCAGATGGGCGTTAGGACGCAGCCTGGCTCGATGATGGCAACCTTCACATTGAATTCGGCCATTTCCTGCGCCAGTGCCTCGCTGAGACCTTCCATCGCCCACTTGGATGCAGAATAGTGAGCGTGGCAGCCCATAACAACACGACCGGCAAGTGAGCCGACGGTGACAATCCTGCCAGATTTTTGCTGGCGCATGATGGGCGTCACAGCGCGCAATACATTGACGTTGCCAAAGTAGTTGGTCTCGAAAATTTCGCGGACTTCGTGCATTGGTGTCTCTTCCACGGCGCGGCCACCGCCGATGCCGGCGTTGTTGACCAGCGCATCGATACGGCCACTGCGAGCCATAATCTCTGCCACGGCGGTCACAATAGAGTCGGGGTCGACAAGGTCCAGCTTGATAACGCTAACAGGTAAGTCCTCTGCTGCAATTAAGTCTTTTAATTCTGTGGCAGTCTCAGGGCTGCGGACCGCGCCATAGACATCGTGGCCTTTGCGCGCCATATGCAGCGCCGTTTCTTGACCAATGCCGGTGCTACTTCCTGTCACTAGGATAACGGACATGAAATTCTCCTCAAATTGTAGTGTGGACTGGGTTGTGTTGTGGGGTGTTACTGCTGATGATCTAGCGGGGCAGGGGAGTGCTGTGCGGATGCACCGATACTGTCATCCTGCCGTTGTTTGACATCGATGCGATATTCACAGGTCACACAGCGCCGCATACCTTCACGCATGCTATCGTTTTGTTGCTGCAGTTTATCCAGCTCAGTGCGCAGCGTATCGATTTCCTGCCGATGCTGCCACAGGCGCGTTCGTGCGAAGAATATCTCCAACAGGTTCATTGGGACACTCCTCGTTGGCTAGTTTGGCTGCCAGCTCATTCTGACTGTACAGGACGTCTCGGGCAGGTGCGGGTCGAATTCCATTTTCAGGCCGCCACTGGCACCGTTGAACAGCGCTTCAAAGGGGCCTTTGCAGATATTAAGGCAGCCCTCTTCAGGAAGTGCGTTTGGATTCGGTAGGCGATCTTGGGGGCCGCAGGTATGCCAGCCACAATCGGGAATTTCCATTACCGTAAGGCCGTTAGCCGGATCAAATTCAGTGATCGTTGCCGGACCCGTCAACCAGTGGGCCGGATTAAAGGTTTCAAACAGGAAGGTGCTCCAGCGGCTAGGTTTGGTGGGACTGCCGTCTTTGGATAGTTTAGTCTTCTTATTTTTATCCGACATGCTGTTCATCATTTTGAGGAAGTCGCCAGAGGTCTCATGAGATAGCGCAACCGACGTCCCGATGACAATTTCTTCATATTGTTTCTGGCTGAAGTGTTTGCGCAGTTCCAGCAATGCCCACTCAACTTCGCGCACAAAGTTGCCATAGCGCTTGCGCCATTTTTCTCGTGGGGAGTCGAAGCGATGAATGACCTCCCTGCGCGACTTGATCTGCTTGTAATCACGGTCCACCTGTTTCTGGTCGCCAGACAGTCGCAAAATCGGTACAAAGGTATGGCTGATGATAGGCATGGCCTTTTTTACCAGCATAGAGTTGGACATCCACATGTCGATCCAGGCTTGGGGTCCCCAGTTATAATAGAAACCCATTTTCTGTGGGGGCGGGACACGGCCTGAACCGCCATCGGTGGAGATTACGTTTTCATCAGACATTCGATTTACCCTTTTTGTAAAGGCTCGGCCTCTGCCGACCTTAAGTCGGGTATAAAGACTTTGAGTCTGGTTAGTCATCGTACTAGTACATAAAGCGCACAGTGACACCGTAAATTGCGCCGGGTGCCGTGACGCCGGCGTAGCCGCCAAGCACGGGAACGTCTAGCCCGGCAACATAGTACTCTTCATCCAGTATGTTGCGGCCCCAAATGGCAGCGTTCCAGGTTTGTTCAGCATTCGATAGTGTGAAGCGCAGATTGACCAAGTTGACCGCATCATTCTCGAGGTTTGGGTCAAGATCCTGATCGAGATAAAAACTGGACGTATAGTTGTATTCTAACCGGGCAGTGCCGACCAGTTCTGCCGGCAAGTTGTGCTCATATTGGACGTAAGAACTCACAGTCCATACGGGCACGTTATCCAGTTCTTTTCCGGCAAGGTCTTGAAGACACAGTGATGATATCCCCGGAGCTCCGGTTTGTGCGCCATCGACTACGTAATATTCATTGAATGCCTGCGCGACGGTGCATTGTCCATTGTCGAAGTCTTTATACTCTGCCTTGTTATAGCCTACCGCTGAGCCAACCACTACATCAGCTGCTGGAGCATAGACCAGATCCAGTTCCATCCCGTAACTTTCCATTGAGCCTGCGTTGGTCACACTAATGCTGGAGCCGTCGAAGGCTTGTGCCTGGAAGTCATCGTAACTGGTGTAGTAGAACGTGCCGTTCAGCTGCAGACGTCTGTCTTGGGTGGAACCTTTCCAGCCAATCTCATAGTTAGTTGCCGTCTCTTCATCGAATTCGCCATTTTTTCCCTCTAATTCTCGGCGCTGGTTAAACCCCCCAGATTTGAAACCTCTGCTGATACTGGCATAGGTCATGATCTCTGGGGTATAGAAATAGCGCGCTATCACTGTCGGCGATATATTGTCGTCATTGCGACTGTCATCGGAGTACACGTCAGGGCCAGCGACAGGCGGAATGTCAAGAATTGACGCTGGCGAAGTGATCTGTGAGCCTTTTCGGTCTTTGCGTTCATAGGTATAACGCAGGCCGAGTGTGGCACTGAATTCGTCTGTGATGTTCCAGACTGCCTGGCCGAATGCAGCGTAGCTAGTGGTTTTGTAGTTGTTGTCGTCGGTATTGAGTGTGCCGTCAGGGAATAGTGCAACGATGCCGATGTTACTCACGAGGGCAACGGACTGAGTGAAAGTGCCGACCGATTCCATCTGTGAGTAGAAGGCATAAAGCCCCGCCTGATAGTCGATAGTTTCGCCACCCGGTGAGGTAATCCGGAACTCCGATGAATACTGATTAAAATTAATATCGGTTGAACCCCCCACGGCTTCATATGCAGTAAAGTCCCCGTCATAGGCGCTGTCGGATTCGTAATGCCGCCAAGCGTTGATAAAAGTTAAGGTATCTTCACTGGCAAGCTCCTTGTTCCACTCCAGCGCCGCGCCTCCCACTATCACTTTGTTGTAGATTTCAGTGTCGATCCAGTAATCGTCACTGAAGGGGTCTGCATCAGGGGGGGAGAAGCCTTCCGAGTCTTCAAAAGAGACCCATTGCAAAATGGGGTTTTCCTGCGCGTTCAGGCCAAGCTCTTCTGACAACTGTGCCGAGGGCGTATTGGTTGTTGGGGCGTTAAGCGTAGACAGACCCTCGTAGTCTATAATAGCGAGACCGCAGCAATTAGTGTCTTCCTTCATATAATCAAAGGTAAACAAAAACTCACCAAAGCCATCGCCTTCTGATTTTGCGCCTGTGTCGAACAACGTGCGCGCTTTGAGACCCCACTTATTCGCGTCGTTCAGGCCTTGTCCCGTGTAAGTGCTTTCATAAAGATGATCGCCATTGACGGCAAAGCCTGTCAGGCGCATAGCGTTGCCTGTATCACCAAAGGGGACGTTGACCATGGCGTGCACTTCGGCGCGTTGATCCGTGTTGTAGGTTAATTGGATCTCGGACTCCAATGCGTCGGGAGAGGGCGCCTTGGTGATAATGCTTATAGCGCCTGCCGCTGTATTTTTTCCATACAGCGTGCCCTGTGGCCCACGCAGAATCTCCACGCGTTCAATATCGATAAGGTCTCCTATGCTCATGCCCGCACGGCCCTGATAAACGCCATCGATAAATAGCCCGACACTAGGATCAATGCCTACATTCGTGCCGACCGAACCGATGCCCCGAATCCGAATAGATGTGGAGTTCGAGTCTGTTCCTTCGGTTATCTTGAGGCTGGGTGTATATTGCTCTAGCCCGGCAAGGTTAGTGACGCCGGAGTCTTTGAAAAACTGTCCGGTAAACGCCGTCACCGACATGGGGACCTCTTGTATGCTCTGTTGCCGGCGATTTGCAGTCACAATGACCTCCTCAAGTGCCAGAGGGTCGGGTCCATTGGGATCTACTTCTGCGGTGGCATAGACACTCGTGAGGGCTAGAGAGGGCAGCAGTAAAAGACCGGACATAAGTTGACGATTAGTCATAAGTCAGCAGTAGAACCTTATTTTTATTCGACCCAGAGGCGCGTTAATGAGCCACTTCAGGCGAGCGTGGCACCTGCAACGCAGGCGGAGATAACTGAATAGTGAGCCTAACAAATCGTCAGATTAAAAACAAACAATATTGACTGTTTATAATTTTGGGGCTACGGTAAGCCCTCGCAATAACAAATTTGAAAAATAAGGATTCCAATGGCCGCTCCGATGCCTGCAACTAACCCGTTTCTGAAATTCCCCTACGGTCCGATACAGATGGAATGCGATGCACATGACCTCGTCGTGGAGGGTGAAATCCCTGCCGATTTGTGTGGCTCCCTCTATCGCGCTGGCCCCAATCAGCGTTTCAAGCCTCGGGGCGATTACCACCTATTTATGGGAGATGGCATGGTACATGCCTTCCATATCAAGGGTGGCAAGGTGGATTACAACAATCGCTGGGTGCGCACTGCAAAGTGGAAGCATGAAGATAGGGAAGCCCGAACGTTGATTAATCCAATGAATCCTTTTGAATGCGATCCAGACTACAGCGACTTTGTGTTTACCGATAAAGACGGTACGGCCAACACCGCCACCGTTTGGCACGGAGAGCGTTTGCTGGTGATGGAAGAAGGTCACCCACCTTACGAACTAGACCCTGAAACGCTCGAGTCTTTGGGCAGCTGGAACTTTAGAGGCAAACTGAATACGGCGATGACGGCCCACCCCAAAATCGATCCTGAAACAGGTGAAATGGTGTTTTTTGCCTACATGGCAACCGGTCCTTTCGCAGCCGACGTGATGGTGCACAAAGTCAATGCCGAGGGAATTTTGACGGAAAGTATACTCATTCCCACACCGTATTCGGCTATGGTGCACGACTTCGTGGTCACGGAAAATTACATCATTATCCCCGTTATGCCCATCACGGGGAGTCTCGAGAGGGCGATGGAAGGAGGCCCTCCGTTCGCATGGGAGGCCGAGAAAGGCGTTCACCTTGGTGTTCTGCCACGCCATGGCGGTAAGACTGAAGATGTCCGCTGGGTGGAAATGGACCTAGGTTTCACCTTTCATTTTATGAACGGGTTTGACAAGGACGGCGTCATCACTGTCGACTGCAGTCAGTTTGAATCAGCTCCCTTGTTTCCTACTCCAGATGGAGGATCGTCCGGCAAGTCCGAGCCTCACCTGACACGATGGACATTGGACATGAACGCCCAGCATCCGCGCGCCACCTTCGCGCGTATCGATGAGTACGTGTCGGAGTTTCCCCAATGTGATCCTCGCTATGCGGGCAGAGCTTATCGACACGGATGGTATACGTCTCCTGATGGTGAGTTGAAGAGTACGCTGGAAGACAGTGGTTACTTTTACAATACTATCGGCCACTTTGATCATCAGACCGGCGCCGTAGATCGCTACTCCTGTGGGCAGGCGATGCCATCGGAGGCGATCTTTGTGCCCGCCTATGAGGGTGCCGCTGAAGGCGAAGGTTACTTGCTGGCAGTGGTCACCAGCTTCGAAACGAGAACGAGTAGCTTGTATATCTTCAACGCCCTTAAGTTGGCTGATGGGCCATTGGCCAAGGTTCACTTGTCCCATAGCGTACCAGCAGGTTTTCATGGTTCATGGCGTCAGGGCGACTGAAAAAGATGCCTTGATTGCGGGCTCACAGAATTAGCGCTATTTTTGCCATTAAAAACTAGGGGTATTGGCCTATGAAGCCATGGCCGGACAATGCATTTCTACAGGGTTATTATGAGCCGCTCACGGCCGAATGTACTGCGCCGGATTTGATTATTGAAGGCGAGATACCCAAAGATCTGAACGGGACATTCTACCGCAACGGTCCGAACCCCCAAGTGCCACCGAAGAATGAATACCACTTTTTCACCGGCGACGGCATGATCCACGCATTTACGTTTAACAATGGCAGGGTCAGCCACAAGAATCGCTGGGCTCGCACCGAACGCTTCAGGATTGAACAGCGCACCGGTGAGTCTCTGTTCAGTGGCATGAACCCGCTGGAAACGCCAGAGGAATACCTGGATTTTGTGCTGACGGACAAAGAGGGTGTCGCGAACACCTCGGTCGTCTGCCACGGTAACCGGATGTTACTGCTGGAAGAGGGCCATCTGCCGTTTGAGATGGATCCGGATACACTGGATTCGTACGGATCATGGAGCTTCTATGGCAAGTTGAACACCACCATGTCGGCGCACCCAAAAGTCGATCCGGTTACCGGAGAACTGCTTTTTCATGCCTATATGGCGACGGGTCCGTTTAGTGATGATATGGGGCTGTATCGGGTGAACAAAGAGGGACACATGACAGAGTCTCATGTGTTCAAGGCGCCTTACTCGGCCATGGTGCACGATTTTGTGGTGACCGAGAACTACATTATATTCCCTGTTATGCCTATCACCGGCGACATGGATCGGGCAATGGAAGGCAAGCCGCCCTTTGCCTGGGAGCCTGAGGTTGGCACGCGGGTCGGTATCATGCCGCGCAACGGTACACCGGCGGATATGCAATGGATCGAGGGTGATGCGTGTTACGTGTTTCACTTTATGAATGGACACGACAAGGACGGCGTGATCACCATCGAAGCCTGTCATTTCGACTCGCCACCACTGTTTCCGATGGCTGATGGCACACCGACACCGGCCAATATACACCCTTCAATCGCACGATGGACGATCGATCTCAATCACGACAACCCGCGGGTGCAGATGAAATATCTGGCAGATCACGGTGCAGAGTTTCCTGTGATAGATCCGCGCTACGCTATGCGCGACTACACCCACGGTTGGTATACCTCAACGGATCGAACAATCCCCGCCGAGATCCCGGGCAGCGACGTGGTCTATAACGCTATCGTACACTTTAACGTAAAGACGCTCGCGACTGACACCTACGCGTTTGAGACTGGCTACGTCTCGGAGCCAATGTTTGTGCCGCGCAATGAAGCGGCTGTTGAGGGCGATGGTTATCTGCTTACCTGCGTTTATGATATTTTGAGTAATACCAGTGCGCTTTGTGTGTTTGATGCGCAGCGTATCGCTGCCGGGCCCATTGGCAAGGCGCAGGTATCTCATAGAGTGCCGGTTTGCTTTCATGGCACCTGGAAATCTGCTGGCTAGGGCTGGCCTTTCCGTTAAGATGCACCCTGCCATTAATACCCTCTGGACATATCAACAACGTTGAACATTGGTTCACCTGCGACATAACGTCGGAGATTTTCCACTGCAATAATTTTTTGTCGACGATTAGCATCTGCGCCAGTGGCAGAGACATGTGGCGTGATAATGACATTCGGTAAATGCCAAAGTGGGTTGCCTGCGGGCAGGGGTTCAGGGTCGGTAACATCCAGTCCTGCGCCAAACAGTTTGCCTGACTCTAATGCGGCAATAAGGTCGCCGGTTATTGTATTCTTACCTCGTCCGACCGACAGAAAGATCGCGCCGGGTTTTACTGCATCAAAGAACGCCTTGTCGAAAACGCCAGTCGTTTCAGGTGTTAGAGGAAGGGCGTTGGCAATCACATCAGCTGTTGCCGCCATGCTATGCAGTTCATCTGTTAAGCCGACATAGTCCACATAATCTGGCCCCTCATGAGATGATCTGCGTATCGCGATCACACGCATGCCTAGACCGTGTGCACGCCATGCAATCTCGGTGCCGATGCCACCAAGCCCGACGACCAGTAGGGTCTTGCCTTTCAGTTCGCCAAAGGTGACACCAGCGGAAAGCTCGCGCTGCCATTTTCCTTCACCCTGCGCCCTTTGGTAGGCAGGGAGGTTATGCGTCAGGGCCATTAGCATCGCAATAGTATGTTCTGCGATAGCGGGTCCGGACAAACGCTTGTTGTTGGTAAATACGATGTCCTCAAGTTGTGTATCGCTTGCCCCTTTACAGTATTCCATGCCCACGCTGTAGTTATGTACCCAGAGCAAGCGCGCATCAGCATTTTTAAGCATAGGAGGCGTACAGAAACCGATCACGCCATCGGTGCCAATGAGTAACTCCGGCGCAGGCACAAAACTGCCTGAGCGGTCAAAAACCAGCTCCACATCGCCTGCTGCTTTTTGCAATTCTGTCTCAAAATTATCTGAGGTGGACACTAAAGTCGGGATAAGCATGACCACTACCCGCTTAGGGTTCCAGCCAGCGTGCTCGGCGATCGGCTTAGTGGACTCGGTAAGATTAAGTTCTTCAATCACCGTCTGTGCAGCGGGAGAGGCTGATTCACTGTGTGCAAGCGAGGGAACGAAAATCATCGTTAGGATAGTTAACAGGCGTCCTGCGCTGCACAGTGTCATGGGGTGGGCCTCTCGTTAGAATAGTCTAGCTTAGATCAGTTGTTGAATAGATGTTAGTCCGTTTAGCCCGACTCAAGGCCGCTGATAATGACGGCTATAGTCATTGATCCGCCGGCGGAGCGCAGTCAGTCGATTAATACAGCGTTTTCAGGCAGTACAATGGTAGCAGTGCCTTCCAGCAGTACGCCCCTGTCGTCGTGCTCCAGGCGAGTGCTGCAGTCCGCCAGCCATACACCTTGCGCCTCGCGCAGTACACTGATTTCGCCTCGTGCGACGACTCGCTCGCCATCAAGGACCACCTGTGGAAAGCGCATGACAATCCGGCGCAGGCAATCTGGCCCGCCCCACGCCTGTAGCATATTAATGATGTAGGAGAGGCCCAAAGGTCCCTGATTTATTGTTCGCTTTCCCAATCCAAGGGGCAGAGCATCCACCGCATCGCGGTCCCAGTGTAGAGGGTTGGGGTCGCGCAATATGGCAGCCATGGTGCGCATGCGTTCCGGGCTCACGCTAGCCATTTCCCACTCGGGTATGCTGTCGCCTACTGCCAACTTCACAGCATGTTCCTTGTATAGTGCCAGGTCATAGTGACGCGCGCCGCTAGACCATGGTCCGGCGTATGAATTTCAAAACAGAACTGGATGCGATCGTAGAGGTCACCTTGCTCATTTCTGCAACGGTTAGCACTTGTGATGCTGCTGTTGATTGCATAGCGAGTCTCCTCGCGCAGGGCCACAAAGATTTCCCAGTCGTAACTTTCAATCATGATAGAAAGATCTGACTCTGCCTGTCCAAGGGCAAACATTTCTGCGATTGATGTTCCGGCGCCAACGATAGGTATATGGAACAGAGCGACCGGGTGCACTAAGCCGTCTGGTAATAATGCTGCGCCGGTACATTCGGTCAGTAAAAAGTTCTCCCAGTGCGCGACAGTGTAAAAACCGCCCGGAAAGTTATGCCCCGTGAGTCGTGTAATATCTGCTTCACTTGGAATAGGCTTTCTATTTGCAACCACTGGCTATAAGACTTCTTCAAAAAAATTCAGCATAGCCTGCCAAGAGCGGTCGTCAGCAGACAGATTGTAGACAGCACCAAACGCTGGGTCATTGGCTTCAGGACGCGTAAAGGCATGCATCGTGTGGCCATAGGCGTGCAGCTGCCAGTCCACCTGCTTTTCTGTCATCTCAGCCTTGAAGGCCGCGACCTGCTCTGGTGGCACAAGAGGATCATCTTCCCCATGCAGCACGAGCACTTTTGTGCTGAGTGTTGTTGGATTATCGAGCATATTGCCTTCTAGTCCGCCGTGAAAAGACACCACCCCCTTGATAGGGTCACTGCCGGCTCGGGCCAGATCAAGGACCGCTGTGCCGCCAAAACAATAACCGATTGCACCGATGCGCGACAGATCAGCGCTAGGAATTTTGCTGGCCGTAGTAACTGCAGCCAGCATACGCTCCAAAAGCATGCCACGATTTTCGAAAAAAGGCGTTAGGGTCGGCATCAGATCCGCCATGTCGGTCATCGTCTTTCCCTCGCCCAGTAAATCAATAGCGAAGGCGATATAGCCGGCGTCTGCAAGCTTTGCGGCCTTATCTCGCACTTCTTGGTTCAGTCCGTCCCATGCAGGAGCAACCAAGATTACGGGTAATGATCCATTGACCTGTGTAGGTGTGAAATAAACGCCTTTGCACAGTATGTTTCCGGCTGAATATTCAATTGGAGTCGCGGTGGTTGCCATGTTGATGTCCCTCTTTCAACGTTCATTCTTTAAGTGTGGTCACCCTTAGAGGGTAGAGTTAGTAATGCCGCCATCGATCACAATATTCTGCCCGACAGTGTTCTTAGCTCTGATGGGAATTTAGAGGCTCCGGTGGAAATATTTACAATGCGGCCAAAGCCGCGGTCACACATGCCATCGACTGTAGCACGGATAAATTCGATGGGACTGATCAGGCCGGCGGACAGGTGTTCCTCCCAATCGGCTGTGGTTACCTTGCGAAAATCCGGTGTGAAAGGTGCCGGAGAACAGGTGCCTACAAGGATGTCAGGGTCGGGACAGATAGACAGGCTTTTTTCCCTGCCTTCATTGCTGGAATGATCAGCGACGGTAATTGTCACTGACGCGCCAGTGTCACGTCTAATCTGCTCAGCCGTGGCTTGTAGTCTGTCTTCTTGACGTGCAGAAATATACAGGTCTACGCCTTCGGCAGCTAGAGCTTGTGCGCTGCCTTTACCCAACCCGGCACTACCGCCATTGACAAGTGCTTTGCGGCCTTTAATGCCTAGATCCATTATTGTCGACTCCTGAGGTGATGAGCTACCAGCAATTGGTATGTAAAACGTTGTCCAGATCCTTGCGTGGTGCTGTTTTGAACTCGGTACCTTGGGTGTAGGCAATGGGGATGAGGGCGACTTGAGTGAAGTCGTCGGGAATATCTAGAAGGTGGGCTACCTCCTGTTCGTAACCAAGATGCAAAGTGGTCCAGCATGTACCAATGCCGCGCTCTCTTGCAGCGAGCATGAAGCTCCATACTGCCGGAAGGATGGAGCCGTAGATGCTGGCAAGGACACCCTGTGGCAGGCCCGGGGTATCTGTACGTCCTGCGCAACAGGGAATCAACATGGCAGGGACATGAGCCATGTTGTCGGCAAGATACCGTGCAGAACTGAGTACCCGCTCCTGGGTCGGGGCCATCGATGGGTCATCCAGATGTTGTTTTGTTGGCTGGGCAGGCCCTGCTTCATAGTCGTCGAAGGCTTTCAGGTAGAGTTCGGCAATGGCGGCTTTCTTGGCAGCATCCGTTACGATGACGAAGTGCCATCCCTGTGAGTTGGAACCCGAAGGCGCCTGCAGCGCGATATCGAGGCACTCACGCAATACAGACATTTCAACCGGCCGATCAAAGTCTAGCCGCTTGCGCACGGCTCGCGTGGTGGTCAGGACTTCATTAGCGCTCAGGTTCAATGTTGGCATGCGTATTCCTGCAGGGTTAGTGGCGCGAGGGGAGGATTCTCTGGGAACGAGTCTAGGTCAAATTGAATAAGAATAAAACAGTAGGGACTGATTGTTTTGGCTAGGTCGCTTTGTTAGCATGGCATGAGCGCGGCAGCACCGGTGTCTAACCCTAGACATTTCACTGATTACTAAAGACAGGTCTCATTGTGGATTTCTCCCTCAGCGAAGAACAGCTATTACTGCGCGATAGCGTCGACAAGTACGTCCGTCAGCATTGCAGCGTCGCGCGGCATCGCGCTGTCACTATGACAGAGTTAGGTTTTGATGACGCCGCATGGCAGCAGTTTGCGCAATTGGGTTGGTTGTCGGTCCCGTTCAGCGAAGAACTGGGCGGCTTTGCGGGTGGGGCAACCGATATGATGGTCATTGCGGAAGCCTTGGGGAAGGGTTTGGTGCGCGAACCGTTTCTGACTACGGTGGTGACCTGCGGTGGATTTTTACACCTCGGTGGTAGTCAACAGCAGCGACAACAGTACATCCCCGCAATTATTGACGGCAGTTCGCAGTGGGCCTTTGCCTTCGCCGAACAGAACAGCGGCTATGACCTAGCACAACTGCACACGACGGCTCTGCCTCAGGGTGACGGTTATGTGCTAAACGGCTGCAAATTTGCGGTGTTAAACGCTCATTGCGCCAATCACCTTATCGTATCCGCCCGCACTAGTGGGTCCGTTGGCGACGTTACAGGCATTACTCTTTTTCTTATTGATGTGGAGTCTTCGGGCGTTAGCCGTGACAACTTTTTCGCTGTAGACGGAAGCCATGGTGCACATGTTGCTCTTGACAGTGTAGTGCTCGGTGCCGATCGTGTGCTGGGTGAAGTCGGTAAGGGCCATGCGCTGATGTTGAAAGTCATCGACACAACTATCGTGGCGTTGGGCGGGGAGGCAGTGGGTGCGATGCAGGCGCTGCTGGATGCTACCGTCGAGTACACCAAAACGCGTCAGCAGTTTGGTCAGCCCATCAGCAAATTTCAGGTGTTACAGCACCGCATGGCTGATATGTATATGAAAGTAGAGGAGACCCGGTCACTGTTGCTAAATGCGGCGATTCAGCTGGACCAGAATAGCCTTGAGTCGGCTAGCGCGTGTGCGGCCTTGAAGGTGAAAGTATCCGAAGCGGGAAGGTTTGTGGCGCAGGAGGCGGTGCAGTTGCATGGTGGTATTGGCATGACAGATGAACTCAGTATAGGTCACCACTTCAAACGCTTAATGGTTTTAGCAAAGCTTTACGGCGATGAGGCCTGGTATCTGCAAAAGTTTACCGATTTAGCGGCTGCTCGCGCGCCATAACCTTTACGCAAAGATCTTGCGTTACGAAGGCTGAGAGAATCTACTTGTTGGTGGAGTGCCGCCCGATAGCAGAGCCTTCTCCTTCTTCAAAAATTTCTTCTAGGCGGTCGGCGAGGTAGTTAAGAAGTTGCTTCACGCGCTCCTCCCGGTTGGTCATTAGCTGTCCAGCGGCCATGCCTTCCATCATGCACTTGGTGACATCCATGGCCAGCAGGAAGCGATCTCCGCGGTCGTTCCACTCGGAAAACAACGTGGCATTGGAATCAAGTACATGTTTTTCAAATGCCAGTTGTGAACTTTCTAGGATGAACTTTAGCTCCGGATCCGTCCGGCTAGCAACACACAATTCGTGGTAAACGACAAACAAGTCGCCGGTGAGGTGATCCCAATAAGCGTCAATACCTGCGCGGCGACGTTTTTTCCCCTTTAGGGAGGAGGGTATGCTGGCTACGCGATACGAGTAATCCTCTAACAGCTTGTCATGCAGATACTCGACTGCGGCGCCAATGAGTTCTGTTTTCGACGGGAAGTGGTGCAACATCGCGCCGCGAGAAACCTTGGCTAAGCTTGCGACCTTAGCGGTGGTGACATTGGTGTAGCCCAGTTCTACAAAGCAATTAATAGAAGCTGTCAGTATACGTTCCCGGGTCATGGCACTCTTTTGCGCCTGCCAGCTTATGTCTTCACCGGGTTGCCCCGCGACTCTGTCCTTTGCTGTGACTTCCTTCTTGCTGGGCATTGATTTTCTGGCCTCGACTGAACAATGAAAAAACGTGTCTGACTAAATCAGGGCGGCGCATTCAGCAATTATAGACGATATCGCTGTCTCTTATACACATCTGACGCTGCCGACGAATAGAGAGGTGTAGAT